>Ga0265297_10001284_pt1 | contig 60589 bp, 63 predicted proteins | sample Munlanlwell13791_FD_192502 | JGI IMG/M metagenome (GOLD analysis project Ga0265297, IMG submission 192502) | Leachate microbial communities from a municipal landfill in Southern Ontario, Canada - Leachate well 137-91 | ecosystem: Engineered > Solid waste > Landfill > Unclassified | place... | reverse complement strand
GCGGGAATTAGGGGCTAAAGTCGTTCTTGAAGCGCGTCAGGGGTACGGAGCGGCGTATTTGCGGGGATTGGGCGAAGCCAGAGGCAGGTACATAATCATCGGCGACAGCGACAATACCTACGATTTCCGCGATATCCCGAAATTCCTCGCTTTGCTCCGCGAAGGATTTGATTTTGTAATGGGCTCGCGGTTCAAGGGCAGGATACGCGCAGGCGCGATGCCCTGGATGAACCGCTACGTGGGCAATCCCATACTTTCCGGGATCTGTCGGATTTTCTTCCATACCAGCCTTTCAGATATACACTGCGGTATGCGCGGCTTCAGCCGCCAGGCTTACTTGAAGATGGACCTGATCACCTTAGGTATGGAATTCGCCACCGAAATGGTGGTATCCGCTTTACGCAATAAATTAAAGATATGCGAGGTATCCATCGATTATGAGCTGCGCAGCGGAAAATCGAAGTTGAGCCCTTTGGCCGACGCCTGGAGGCATGTCAGGTTCATGCTGCTTTATTCCCCGGGGTGGCTTTATTTTATCCCCGGGATCTTAGGGTTTGTCCTGGGCGGTTTCCTTATGGCGGTTTTGTCGGGTGGGCCGGTTTTTTTTCTTGGCCGCTATTGGGATATCCATGTCCTGGCATTCGCCAGCGCCTGGTGCATACTTTCTTTTCAGATACTTAACCTGGGGGTCTACGCGCATATATTCGCGGTTAAACAGGGTTTTTTGAACAGCGACCGGCTATCTGATTTCTTTGAGCGCAAATTCGATCTGGAAAAAGGCATCTTGACCGGGGCATTGTTGTTCCTGTCCGGCCTGGCGATAAATTCCCTGATCTTTATCGAATGGCTGTCAAAGCACTTCGGCTCATTATACCGGATAAGAGAATCAATTTTTGCCCTTACTTTGCTGGTGATCGGACTGCAGACTATATTTTCCTCTTTTTTTATAAGTTTTTTGTCCTTGAAACGCAAATAAAGCTTACATAAAATTATGCTTAGTCTTGTGCTATATCTTTTATTGATCTTCGCCTTAGTCTGGGGTTGCGGCGGTTATTTCGCTTTTATGCGCGCGGTCTCCGTTTTATGCCGGAAAAAACGGGCTATCGACCAGTCGTATCAACCCAAGGCCAGCGTGATCATCCCTACGCATAACGAGGGGCTATCTATATCCGCAAAACTGGATAATATACTCGGCCAGGATTACCCGAAAGAAGACCTGCAGATCATTGTGGCGGACAGCGGTTCTTCGGATAAGACTGTTGATCTGGTCAGGGCCTACGCGGATAAAGGGGTGGAGCTGTTGATCCAAGAGCGGCGTTCGGGTAAAGGCGCGGCTGTGATCCACGCGCTTAATTATGCGAAGAACGGCATCGTTATTGTTACCGACGGTAATTCTTTTTTCGACGGGCAGGTCTTAAAGCCTCTCTTGCGGAACTTTTCCGATCCTGAGGTCGGAGGGGTAACCGGCAGGTTTTTCCTTAAAGACAATATGAAGAATGCCGAAGCATCAGGGTCGTATTCTTTTCGGGAGTATGAGAACGTTTTGCGCGGGTATGAGAGCTCTGTTGATTCGGCAGTAAGCCTTTACGGCGAGTTGTTCGCCAGCCGCAAAGAATTGATCGTTATGGACCCGGCGAATTTAACGGAAGATTTTGAGGCTTCGATCAGCCTGGTCAAAAAAGGTTTTCGCCTGGTTTATGAGCCTTTGGCCGGGATATATGAATATGCCCCTTCAAACGTGCGGGATGTGTTAATACAGAAAAAAAGGGTGGTGATCGGAACTATCCAGAGCCTGTTTAAGCACCGCGATATGCTTTTTAATCCTCGTTACGGCGGGTACGGCATGGTTATTTTGCCGGGGCATAAATTATTTCCGGCACTGGGCGTTTGGTTCATAATAGCCCTGATATTTTTTACCGCGATAGTATGGAAGGCCCTGGCTTTTTATTTGATCGTTATCGGCATAGTATCCGCGGCCATATGCGCGGGTATAGCGGTTTCCGTTTCCGGAAGGTCCCGGTTGGTAGCGTCAGGGAAATATTTTCTTTTGCTTAACCTTGCGTGTTTTTTGGCGTGGATGGATTATTTCCGTGGGAATTACGGGGTTAACTGGGAAAAGATGCGCAGTTCCCGGCCTGAAGCCGGCGCCTGATCCTTATTTTCCGCCGGTATAAAGTCTGCTCACCCGCAGGTATTCCGCGAATGATTCAGTGAATCCGGCCATTAGATTCTCCGTTTCCAGCAGCCTATCTGGTATCTTCCTGTTTTTTTGTATCGATCTTCTGCGGGCAAAGGTTGAAGGCAATAAGGGGAATATAGCGAATGTCCCTTTAAACAGGGCTTTGATATTAGCGGGCTTATATTGCAGCGCGAATAAAACCAGCTTAATAGCGGTATAGCATAAAATAAGCGCGAGAGACCGCGCCATGCGAGCCGCGCCGAAGTTTTTTATCACCGTAAGTATGGAATTGCGCTGTATATAAAAGATCCGCGCCGGGCTGTCGCGTTTGCCCATTAACGACCCGAATTTGTGGTATACTATTGACTGCGGCGCATAGACTGTTTTATACCCTGCCAGCCATGCCCTCCAGCAAAGGTCGGTATCTTCGCAGAAAATAAAATAGTTGCCGTCAAATCCCCGTAATTCCCGAAAGACGGACTTTTTGATCAATAAGCTTGCCCCGCATATAGAACCGGTTGTTTTCGGCGTATTGAATTCCTCCTGGTCTTTGGCGCCGAACCCGATATCGAAGCTTAAGCCCGCAGGGGTTATTTTCTGGCCGGCGCTATTTATAGCCATAGGCGCATCCCAAAAAAGTATTTTGCTCCCGGCGATAGCGGTATCCGGGGACTTCTCAACAGCGGCGACAAGTTTATCCAGCCAGCCGGCAGCAACCCTGGTGTCATTGTTCAGGAAAACCAGATATTCGGCGTCGATCTTATCCGCCGCTATATTGTACGCGCCGGCAAAGCCGTAATTCTTGTCCAAGGCGATTATTTTGACCCCTGGGAAGGCGGATGCAGTATAATCCCGGGATCCGTCGGTCGAGGCATTGTCCAGCAGATAGGCCTGGAAATCCGTATAGCCCTGTTCAGCAAGCGACTGGAAACAGCCTTGTAGATGGTCGCGACCGTTGTGGTTTATTACTATGACTGCGGTTTTTTTGGGCATGATGTCTTAGAATACTACTTTTTGTCTGTTCCGTAAAGTTATTTATGGTAAACGCTTTTTCATTTGCCAAGGGCGGCCAGATGTGGTAAATTAGATGAACATTTGGGTCAATGGGGCTGTAGCTCAGTTGGGAGAGCATTTCGTTCGCAACGAAGGGGTCGGGGGTTCGACTCCCCCCAGCTCCACATAATTTAATATCATTGCCCCGGCCCCAAAGGGGTGTGGGGAAAAATCGCGCCACAATAACCATTCCGCAGCAGAGGCGATTGTAAATAAATTCAAACCAGGCGAATAATTCAATCAACTGATAGCGCAACGCGAAAGCAAATGGATAATTCCGGAAAAAATATATTGGGCAACCAGACGCTCTCCTCCATTAAAAACCGGCGCAGCGTCAGGATGTTTACCGATAAACCGGTAAGCGAAAACGAACTCAAAACCATACTGCACGCGGCGAACCAGGCCCCTTCGGCGCATAATCAGCAATCTTGGCGTTTTGTTGTCTTAAGAGGCGGAAAAAAGGATGAACTGGCGGCGTTGGTGAATTCCCGGGCTAATGATTTTCCCCGCCCTTCCTCGGCATTATTGCGTATGGCGTCGCGCAGCATTGTCAGCGCTCCGGTTGTCATCGCGGTGGCAAATTCCGGAGAACTTATAACCAGGGGCACGGAGTTGTTCAAGGTGGATAGGAGCGTTGCCCATGATTTTTTCCGGATAATGGAGATCCAGAGCTCCGCAGCCGCCGTCCAGAACCTGCTTCTGTCCGCCACATCGATCGGCCTGGCTACGGTATGGCTGGGGGTGCTGGTGCTTATAAAACAGGATGTTCTGCATTTAATAGGGGAGCCGGACGGTGAATTCATGGCGGTTATCCCGGTCGGGTATCCCGCCAAATCCAGCCCCGGCCCAATGAAGCAGTCTTTGGATATGGTAGTTAAATATCTTTGATCTTATGGGACGGATCAACAGGTTTTCTCTAACCGCAGTTCTCGTTTTATTATCTTTCACTAATCTATGCCTTCCTGACGCCTGCGCGCAACCATCCCCAGAAGCGCTATACTATGAAAAACTGGATAATAAGGGCGTGCGTTGCCTGCTTTGCCCCAGGGAATGCGTTATCCTTTCCGGCAAACGCGGGTTTTGCCGGGTCCGGCAGAATTCCAACGGAATTTTGCATACGTTGTCATACGGCAGGCCGGTGGCCATGCATATCGACCCTATCGAGAAAAAGCCTTTGTTCCATTTCCTCCCCGGGAGTTCCGCTTTTTCTATGGCCTGCGCCGGATGCAACCTTACCTGCCAATTCTGCCAGAATTGGGAGATATCGCAGGCTGGCCCGGAAAAAATAAGCGTTTCTTATATCGACCCCGGGGAATTGCTTAATAAAGTTAAAGAGTCCGGGATACCCACGGTCGCCTATACTTATACCGAACCCACGGTATTCTATGAATATATCCTGGAACTCTCAAAATCGGCCAGAGCCCGGGGCGTACGCGTTGTTATGCATTCCAACGGTTATATCAATGAAAAACCGCTGCGGGAACTGGCGAAGCACCTGGACGCGGCTAATATCGATCTGAAGGGGTTCAGCGATGATTATTATTCCAGGATTGCCCAGGCAGGCCTTGCCCCGGTCTTACGGACTTTGCGGGTTTTAAAAGAGGAGGGCGTGCACCTGGAGATAACCAACCTGGTGCTTCCCGGTTATAATGACGACCTCGATACGATCAAAAAGATGTGCGAATGGATCAAGGATAATTTGGGGCCGGATACGCCTTTGCATTTTTCCAGGTTTTACCCGATGTATAAGCTTGTGGCGTTAGCGCCGACGCCGGTTGAAACGCTGGAAAAGGCAAGGGCTGTCGCCTTGGCTTGCGGGTTAAAATATGTTTATATCGGCAACGTCCCCGGGCATGGCGGGGAAAATACTTATTGCCCGAAATGCGGCAAGGTGCTGATAAAGAGAATGGGTTATGTTGTTTCCGGTAATGAGCTTAAAGACGGGGCCTGCGGTTTTTGCGGGGAGAAGATAGAGGGGATATGGCAATGAAAAGGTTTATTGTTTTTTGGGCTGTCATCTTTCAGCTATCATCTGTCAGTCTTCAACTGTCAGCTTTCAGCGCTTCGGCTGAGGATATAAAATATCCAAATGTGGCGGGGCAATTCTATCCGGCTGACCCCGGGGAATTATCTTTGATGATCGACGGTTTTTTAGTCTGGGCTGATCCTAAACCTGTTCCGGGCGATATATTAGCCATTATCGCGCCCCATGCCGGATATCAGTTCTCCGGGCAGTCAGCGGCTTTCGCTTACCGGGCGATAAAGGATAAGCCATATAAGACCGTAGTGATAATCGGGCCAAGCCATCATTTCGGTTTTAAAGGCGTGTCGGTTTATCCTGAAGGCGTATTCCGGACTCCCCTGGGCGATTTGGAAGTGGATAAAGAATTCAGCGCTCAGCTTATTGCAAGTGGCGCGGATTTTTCTTTCGAGCCCGGGGCATTCGCGCGGGAACATTCGGTGGAGGTGCAGCTGCCTTTTTTACAGCGCGCGTTGACGGGTTTTAAGATAGTTCCCGTTGTCACCGGCGAATGCGGCTGGGATGACTGTTACAGGTTGGCTATGCTTTTAAAGAATGCCATAGGCGGCCGTAAGGACGTGCTGGTGGTCGCTTCTACGGATATGTATCACGGCTATGACCGCGAGCAGGCCCAGAAGGTTGACGAGCTTACGATCTCTTATTTAAAGAGGATGGATGCCCGGGGTTTATATGACGGCCTGGCGCAGGGAAGGTTGCAGCTTTGTGGGGGATACGCGGTGGTCTCGACTATGATCCTGGCGCAGGAGATGGGCCGAGATAAATTGAATGTTTTAAATTACACTAATTCAGCCCGGGTGACCCGCGAAATGATCCGGGGGAATTGGACTGTGGGATACGCAAGCTGCGCCATCGAACAGCAAAAAGGGGGACAGATGTTAAATAACGGACAAAGGAGAAAACTGCTCGGTATTGCCCGCAGTTCCATTGAAAATTATCTTAAGACCGGCAAGAAACTCCAGTTGGATGAAACCGATCAGGCGTTGTTGAAAGAAATGGGCGCGTTTGTTACCCTGCGCGAAAAAGGGCAATTGCGCGGCTGTATAGGCAATATGGTCGGTACCCGGCCTTTGTATATGACGATCCGGGATATGGCGGTGGAAGCGGCAACCGGCGATCCGCGTTTTACCCAGGTGGAACTTGAGGAGCTGGAAAATATCGGGATAGAGATATCCGTGCTTTCCCCGATGAAAAAAGTGGATTCGGCGGATAATATCCGTTTGGGCGAGCACGGCGTCCTGGTCAGGAAAGGGTTCTCCAGCGGGGTATTCCTGCCCCAGGTAGCTGACGAAACCGGCTGGTCAAAAGAAGAATTCCTTTCGCACCTGTGCAGCGATAAGGCAGGGTTATCCCCCATGGCCTGGAAGGACAAGAATACCGAGCTGTATGTTTTTACCGCCGAGATATTCTCCGAGGAAGAAATAAGCTCCGATGAATGATGTTGCCGCGGGGATATTTTTGTCCGGATTATTCCTGGGAAGCGGGCCGTGCCTGGCCAACTGCGGGCCGTTGCTGGCCGCGTATATAACCGGGACGAATAAGAATGTCCGGCAGTCTATATCAGCCTACCTGGTATTTTCATTAAGCCGGATCGCGGTTTACGGCATTCTGGGTTTGTTGTTTTTTTACTTCGGCCAGCTGGCCGCAGAAGAATTCTTTAGCGCCTACCGCGGGTATATCTTCATAGCGGCGGGAATATTTATTTCGGTTACCGGGTTTCTGGTCATCCTGGGCAAAGGGCCGCATAACCGCTTATGCGACAGACTTTCCGGATCCTTGATACACAAGGGCAATAAGGCTATTGTCCTGATCGGCCTGGTTACCGGTGTCTCGCCGTGCCTGCCGCTTTTATCCGTGCTTTCTTATATCGGGCTGGTTTCGAAATCCTGGCAGTCAAGCCTGTTTTACGGGTTCTTATTCGGTTTAGGGACCACGTTTTCCGTCTTATTTATTCTATCCGTTTCCTGCGGCTTGATCCCCGGTTTTTTAAAGGGCAGGCCCGGGATATTGTCCGTAATTAACCGTGTTTGCGGCTTGATCTTAGTTCTTTTAGGCCTGCAGATTATTTTGAGAGGTATAAGATGAACAGGTTCTATTGCGTATCCGTAAAAATAACCGGGGACAAGGCGAGCCTCACGGAGGAAAGCGTAGTCCATCATATCCGGGATGTATTGCGGCTAAAGCCCGGGGAAGAGATGGTCGTGTTCGACCAGGCAGGCTGCCAATTCAAGGGCGTTATTAAGGCTATCCTGCCCCGGGAGATCATTGTCCGGGTCAAAGAAATCATACCCGCGGCCAAGGCGGATCACCGGGTAAAGATCTGTGTCGCCTGCGCTATTCCCAAAAGATCCAAGTTCGATGATATTATCGATAAGCTTACCCAACTGGGAGTGGACAGGATCATTCCGATGATCACCGAAAGGGTAGTGGTAAAGATGGAGAAGGAAAAGCAGGAAGCCCGCAAGGTCCGCTGGGCCAAGATCGCTTTAGCCGCTTCCCAACAGAGCCAGCGCAGCAGCATTCCGCTGGTGGAGAAGGTGATGGATTTTGGCCAGGTTATGGTTTTGTCATCGGGTTTTGATATGAGATTGATCCCAACTCTTCCCGGCAAGCGCAAGGCATTTAAAGATATACTTGAAGCCGCCAAGCCGGAAAACATCATGGTTTTGATCGGCCCTGAAGGCGACTTCTCAGAAGATGAAACCGCGGCAGCGCTGCGGTCGGGATTTATCCCGGTATCCCTGGGTGATCTGGTCATGCGCGTGGAGACAGCGGCTGTTTATGTTGCCGCAATACTTAATTATGAGCTATCCTGCCGCAACTAAAACAATTAAATTTATAACCCTGGGCTGCAAGGTGAACCAGTATGACACGCAGTTGATGCGCGAGTCTTTGTTAGCCGCTGGTTTTAAAGAAACTCAAGCTAAAGACGCGTCAGCGGATGTGTATGTGGTCAATACCTGCACTGTGACCCATAAGGCTGATCGGGATTCCCTTTATTCCATTCATCGCAGCCTGCGCCGGAATCCCAAAGCCAGACTGGTGGTGACCGGATGCCTGGCTGAATTGGATAAACAGCTTTTGAAACAGCAGCCAGGATCAGCATTGATCGTGAGTAACCGGGACAAAGCCAAGGTAGTCAGCTTGATGCGCAAGAGATTTCCCGGGTTATTCCGCAGGGGTCCTGCCCGATCAGGGGGACTGAACAAAGGCATAACTTTCTTTCAGGGGCATACCCGGGCTTTTTTAAAGGTCCAGGACGGATGCAATAATCGCTGCAGTTATTGCAAGGTGCCGTTGGTCAGAGGGGTATCCCGCAGCCAGCCTGTATCTCTAGTCAGGAAGCAGGCAGAGGCGTTAGCCCGGAATGGTTTTAAAGAAGTGGTTTTGACCGGTATATGCCTCGGGTCATACGGCAAAGACCTCGCCCGTAAGGCAGACCTGGTAGACCTGATCAATGCTATTGAAGATATCCCCGGGCTGGCCAGGATACGCTTGAGTTCGATCGAGGCCGGGGACGTATCCGCGAGGCTGATCAGAAAGATAGCTTCTTCCGGCAAATTATGCAACCACCTGCATATACCCATACAAAGCGGGGATGCCCGGATACTTAAAAAGATGAACCGCAGGTATTCGCCTGAAGATTATCTCAAGCTTATCCGCAGGATAAAGGCGAGTATTCCGGATATCGCCATTACTACCGATGTCCTGGTTGGTTTTCCCGGTGAAAAAGAAGAAAACTTCCAGAATACCCTGGATCTGATCAAAGATATCCTTCCTTTGCGTTTGCATGTGTTCGCCTACAGCCCCAGGGAACATACCCGGGCCTGCGATATGCCCCAGGCAGCCGCGGCTGAAGTTGTAAAGGAAAGATGCCTCAGGCTCAAAGCTGCCGGCCAAAAGTGCGGACAAGCGTATCAAAGGCATTTTCTTTCCAGGAGAATGGATGTTTTAGTGGAAGATCGGCCAGCAGAGGGCAATTCGTTATGGGAAGGGCACACATCGAATTATATAAAGGTATTGTTCAAATCTCCCCTTGACCTTAAGAACCGGCTTATTCCGGTGAAATTGACCGGGAATAGCGCTGATACAATGTCCGCTGTTTTGGCCCGCCAAACCGCTTAATTTTAAGGTTGACACCGGTTTGAATCAATGGTATATTATTTCCTTAATTAAATCATAAAAATACGAAAGGAGATGATTAAATTGCCTAAAGTTGAGATCAAGGAAGGAGATTCCTTTGAATCCGCGATCCGCCGTTTCAAACGCCAGATCGAGCAGGAAGGGATATTAAGGGAAGTAAGGGACCGCAAGCATTACCAGAAGCCCAGCGAGAAGAAAAGAAGGAAGATGCGGGAAAGAAGGTAAAGATGGGGCTGGTATTTTCTACTTCCTGGAACGCCTTTCGCCACACGCACGCGGAAAAACTGATATTTGAGATAAAGGAACTGGGTTTCAATGAAATAGAGCTGAGCTTCAACCTTACCGCTGATATGGTAGGGGAGATCGAAGGCCTGGTCAAAAAGGCCGGCATCTCGGTAAGAAGCGTGCATAATTTTTGTCCTATCCCCGCCGGCGTTGAACGTAAACTCGCCTTGCCTGATTATTATTCCATGTCCTCCCCGGACGACGAGGAAAGGGCAAAAGCCGTAAAACAGACCAAAGGGACAATTGATACCGCTGCCAGGCTGAACGCCTCGGCAGCAGTTTTACATTGCGGCAGGGTTGAAATACCTGACCGGACCCGAAAGCTGATCGCGTTGTACGCCGAAGGCAAGTCCGGCGCCCCGGAATTTCTGGAACTCCGGGATCAGATGGCCGCAGAACGCAAAACCCGCCAAAAACCATATTTTGAGAATACGCTTAAAAGCCTGGACGAACTTAACCGCTATGCCGACAAAAAAGGCGTAGCCTTGGGCGTGGAAAACCGTTTTTATTACCGGGAAATACCGGATTTTTCCGAGATCGGACTTATTTTAAACGCATTCAAGGGATCGCGTATATTCTACTGGCATGATGTGGGGCACGCCCAGGTTATGGATAATCTCGGGTTGTCCAGGCACAGGGATTATCTGGATTTGTATAAAGACCGGTTGTTCGGCGTGCATTTGCATGATCTTAAAGGATGCGTTGACCACCATGCTCCTTTTACAGGGGGGTTTGATTTTAAAAAACTTCTCCCATACCTGAAAAAAGACACCTTGAAGGTAATTGAGGCGCATTATCCGGCGACCCCGGAGGATATCGTCGGGGGCCGGAAGATACTGGAGGCGGACTTTAATGGGAAGCTTTAAGGTGCGCATGCCTGCGGTCGCGGGACAGTTCTATCCTTCAACCCCTAAAAAATTATCCGCGTTGATCTCAGGGTTTATTGATAAAGACGCCAAGCGTTTGGATGCTATCGCCTGCGTTATGCCTCATGCCGGATATGTTTATTCCGGGGCAGTGGCCGCAGCGGTCGTATCCCGGCTTAAAGTAAAGGACCGGATCATCATCCTGGGGCCGAACCATACCGGCGCGGGCGCAGCTTTCAGCATAATGCCTAAAGGTATATGGCAGACGCCTCTGGGCGAAGTTCCCGTTGATGAGGAATTGGCAGCCGGGATAATGCGTAACTGCGGATTTTTGGCTGATAACGATCTGGCGCATTTAGATGAGCATTCCCTAGAAGTGGAGATCCCGTTCTTTCAGTATTTTAATAAAGATTTTCAGATCGTCCCGATAGTGATCGGCTCGCATGATCCGGAATACCTGAAACAACTGGGTTTGGGTATTGCCGCGGCGGTTAAGGAAGCGGATTTAAAAGATTCTGTCCTGATCGTCGCCAGTTCGGATATGACCCATTACGAGCCGCAGGAAAAAGCCGAGGCCAAGGATAAACAGGCTATTCAGGCTATTCTGGAACTTGATGAGGATAAGCTCACGCGCGCGGTGGTTGAGCTGGACATCTCTATGTGCGGTTATGCCCCGGTTGCGGCGATGATCCGCTGCGCAAAGGAACTCGGAGCAGGCAAGGCGGAGTTGGTTAAATACGAAACCAGCGGTAAAGTTTCCGGCGATACCACAAGCGTGGTAGGTTATGCCGGGATAATCATTTATTAACAGGGCACTTTTGTTTTAAGTTGAGGGCCGTCCCTAACAAAAGGATATATTATGGATGAACAGATCAAAAAAAGCGACGAAAGCTGGAAAGAAGCTGTAGAAAAGGAAAAACAGGCGCAGGCTAAAGAACCGGTTGCTGACGGTGCATCTTTGCCGGTCCAGGCGGATTTTACTTTTTTTGTGACCACGCTTTCCATACAAGCGGCGATCGCTTTGGGCTCTATGCCTAATCCGGCTACCCAGCAGGTCGAGAGCAACCTTAACCAGGCCAAGCTTATTATCGATACCCTGGCGATGATCAAGGAAAAGACCCATGGCAACCTGAACGCTGAAGAAGATAGTTTGATCGACAATATGCTTTATGATCTGCGTATGCAATATGTGGAGAAGACAAAACCACCAATTCAATAAGGGATTTGCACCCGGCGTAATCGGAATGTACGCCGGTGTTGTGTTTGTACACAAGGAGGTTCTAAATGATCGATAAGGAACTTTTGGATATACTGGCCTGCCCGTTTTGTAAAGGCGATGTCGAACTTAAGGAAAACAAGATCGTCTGTGTCAAATGCAACAGGAAATACCCGGTAAAGGACGGCATCCCGGTGATGCTGATCGACGAAGCGGAGAAATAAATGAAGAAAATACTCGTAATACACGGCCCGAACCTTGACTTGTTGGGAACCCGCGAGCCGGCTGTTTACGGCAAGGTTACCCTGAAGCAGATAAACGAAAGCCTTAAAAAGGCGGGCCTGCGCAAGAAAGCTAAGCTTACCATAGTCCAGTCAAATCATGAAGGCAAGATCGTTGATCTGATCGGCAAGGCGAAGTCCGGATCCTTCGGCGGTATACTGATCAATCCGGCCGCTTATACCCATACCAGCATCGCTATCCGCGACGCCTTGGCTGCCTGCGGCGTCACGGCTGTGGAAGTGCACCTTTCCAATATATATTGCCGCGAGGAATTCCGGCAAAAATCCCTGGTCAGCCCCGTCGTTAAAGGGACGATTATGGGTTTTGGCGCGAAAAGCTATTTGTTGGGGCTGGAAGCGCTTCTGGACTTGATCTCATAGGCCTTGAATGAACCCTAAGATAACCAATATTTACCGCAGCCTGGCTAAGGACAATATTGACGGTTTGCTTTTGTCTTCTGACGCTAATTGTTCATACCTCTGCGGATACCCCAGCAGGGATTCTTACCTTTTGGTATCTTCGCGAAAAAACGTTTATTTTACGGATTCGCGTTATACTGCCGAAGCCAGGAAGCACCTTACGGGCTGCGCGGTTGAACCGGTAAGCGGGTCTGTTTTCAGGAAGATAGCTGAAGCTTGCCGGGGTCTCAAGGTTAAATGCCTGGGTTTTGAGGAAAGGCATCTTCCGTACGCCGAATACCGGCAGATCCGCAAAGAATTGCCTGATCCCATAGGCCTGGCGCCTACCTGGGGTTTGGTCGAGGAATTAAGGCAGATAAAGACAGCGGAAGAGATCGCCAGGATCAGAAAAGCCTGCGCCATAACTATGGAGGCCTTTGAATTCATCCGGGAATACATACGGCCCGGGGTCAAAGAAATCGAGGTGGCTGCCGAGCTGGAGCGGTTTATCCGTTATCGGGGCGCCGGGAGCGCGGCTTTTGACATAATCGTGGCCAGCGGCCCGAATTCCAGCTTTCCGCACCATATCACTTCGCAGCGCAGGATCAAGGATAATGAACCGGTATTCCTGGATATGGGGGTTGATTACCAGGGGTATAAATCAGACTTGACAAGGGTAATCTTGTTGGGTAAAATGAATACTCTTGTGGGCAATATATATAGAATAGTCCTGGAAGCCCAGAAACGGGCGATCTCCGGGATAAGGCCGGGCGCGCCCATAAGCAGGATCGACAGCCTGGCCAGGGATCATATAGAGAAAAAAGGATACGGCGGGTATTTCGGGCACGGGCTGGGCCATGGTCTGGGCCTGGAGATCCATGAAGCCCCGCATATCGGCGGAAAACAGATAAAAAAGCTTCAGGCTGGTATGGTATTTACCGTGGAACCGGCGATCTACATCCCGGGGAAGTTCGGTATCAGGATTGAAGACATGGTTTTAGTGACCAGGAAAGGAAGCGAGGTTATCAGTGGCTCTCTCAATAAATGAAATAAAGAACGGCGTAACTATTCTCGTCGATAACAATGTCTATATGGTCATAGATTTCCAACACGTCAAGCCCGGCAAGGGCGCGGCGTTCGTGCGCACCAAGATGCGTAATCTGCGCAATAACAACGTCCTGGAACAGACATTCCGCGGCGATGAAAAGATCGAAGAGGCGTATATCGAAGAAAGAAAACTGCAGTTCCAGTATTCTTCCGGGGATATGTATCATTTTATGGACCAGGAGAATTACGAGGAAGTAGGCATTGAGGAGGATAAGCTGGGGGATCAGGTCAAGTTCCTAAAGGATAACCTGGAGGTAAAAGCTTATTATTACAAGGAATCCGTCTTATACGTAAATCTTCCGAATTTCATAGAGTTCAAGATCACCCATACAGAGCCGGGTATTAAGGGCGATACCGCTAAAAGCGGGACAAAGCCCGCTGCTATAGATACCGGGGCGAATGTCCAGGTGCCGCTTTTTATCGATGCCGGGGATGTGATCAAAGTGGATACGCGCACCGGTTCATATGTGGAACGGGTAAACCAGTAACTTTTTAAGCCTGCCACAAGACAAAGGGGTTTAAATGAACGTAAAAGAGATCAAGGAAATGCTGAATCTTATGAGCGAGAACAGCCTGGTGGAGCTGGAGATCGAAAAGGACGGCATGCGCATCCGGTTGAAGAAAGCCGCTGCCGCCAACGATAACTACAGCGGCCCGATAGTCATCGAGCGCCAGAATATCAGCCAGGCGGAGCCGGCTAATGCCGCCCCTGCGCCGAACGACAAGGCTTCCACAAAGGCCTTGGAGATCAAGGCGCCTATGGTCGGGACGTTCTATCGTGCGCCTTCGCCGGAGGCGCCGCCTTACTGCGAGGTGGGCCAGGTGATCGAGCCGGGCCAGGTGGTCTGCATCATCGAAGCGATGAAGCTGATGAACGAAATAAAATCCGAGGTTAGGGGTAAACTTGTGGAAGTCCTGGTTGACAACGCCGAGCCTGTGGAATACGGCCAGTCAATGTTCATAATCGAGCCTGTCTAAAATGTTCTCTAAAATACTAATAGCGAACCGCGGTGAGATAGCCTTAAGGATAATCCGCGCCTGCCGGGAGTTGGGGATACGGTCGGTGGCGGTTTATTCCGAGCCGGATAAGAATTCCATGCATGTGCGTTTTGCCGATGAGGCCATTTGTATCGGCCAGGCGGCCAGCAGCAAAAGTTACCTTAATATCCCGGCGATCATCAGCGCTGCTGAGATAACCGATGTTGAGGCGATCCATCCCGGCTATGGTTTTCTGGCGGAAAACAGCCACTTCGCGGAGATCTGCGAGTCCTGCCATATAAAATTCATCGGTCCTACCGCGGAAAATATCAAGATGATGGGCGATAAGATGTGCGCGCGCACCACCGTGCAAAAGGTCGGGCTTCCGGTAGTCCCGGGGAGCCTGGGCGCCGTTAAGACAAAAGAAGAGGCTTTAAAGACCGCGCAGAAGATCGGTTACCCGGTTATTATCAAGGCAGTGGCGGGCGGCGGCGGAAAAGGCATGCGCATCTGCCATAATGATATAACTTTGGCCAGCAGTTTTATGACCGCCCGTTCCGAGGCCGAGGCTAATTTCGGCAATCCCAATGTCTATATCGAAAAATATATCGAGAAACCGCGCCACGTGGAGATACAACTGCTGGCGGATCAGTATGGCCACGTGCTTTACCTGGGTGAAAGGGACTGCAGTATCCAGCGCCGGCATCAGAAGCTGCTGGAGGAAGCCCCTTCGACCATGGTGGACAGCAAGACCCGCAAGAAATTGGGCGAGTTGGCGGTAAAAGCGGCCAAGGCGGTGAATTACGTTAACGCCGGGACCATGGAATTCCTGATGGATATTCACAAGAATTTTTATTTTATGGAGATGAACACTCGGATCCAGGTGGAACATCCGGTAACCGAGGCGGTAACCGGCATAGACCTGATCAAGGAGCAGATAAGGATCGCTGCCGGGGAGAGATTGAACCTCAAACAGGAGGATATCAGGGTTAACGGCGCGGCGATCGAATGCCGTATAAACGCAGAGGATTACGAGAACAATTTTATGCCCTGCCCCGGCAAGGTCGAGATGTTGAACCTGCCCGGCGGACCGGGCGTCCGGGTGGACACGCATATATACCAGGGGTATGATATTGCCCCGCATTACGATTCGCTGGTAGCCAAGTTGATCGTTCACGGCAAGGACCGCAAAGAGGCGATCAGCATAATGCGCAGGGCGCTGAATGAGTTCAATATCGGCCCGATAAAGACCACAATACCGTTCCATATCCGCGTGTTGGACAACCCGCTTTTCATAAAAGGCGATATCTCCACTCATTTTGTTCAGGAGATGCTGGCCGAAGGCCAGGAATCCGACGCGGAATGAAACATACGGCAAAGATAAGAGGTGTACGCTATGCTGCATAATGACGAGTCGCGCAATGATTACGGTTTGGTAAAGATACACCGCAATGTTATCTCTTCGATCTCGGCGATCGCGTCTTCCGAGGTCGATGGCGTTAAGTGCGTTGGCAAAAACCTTAAATCAAGGTTTTTTGAGTTGCTGGGCAGGCGCTCGCCCAGCACGATCAGGGTGGAATTCGATAAGAATGACGAGGTCTGGGTGCTGATCCCGATAGTAATCAAATACGGGTATAATATCCCGGAGGTAGCCGGCAAGGTCCAGGAGAATGTGCGCAACTCCCTGGAGAAGATGACCAATCTTTCCATAAAAGATATCAATATTAACGTAAAGAGCATAGAAAAAGTCTGATTAAAAAGGGGGCGTTATGAGAATCTTCAATGTTCTGGGTATTTTGTTTTATGCCAGCATACTTATCCTTATCGGGCTGGCAATGGTGTTTTTTTCTTTTAATATAATCCCCCCCTCGGATATCGGCAGCCTCTTTGTTTACGTGCAGGGCAATATTAATTCCAGGATAATAATCGGCCTTTCGGGGCTGCTCTTGATCCTGGTAAGTTTTTCTTTCGCCCAGCTTATCCTGGGCAGGTTCCAGAGCGAAAAGACGATCGCCTTTACTACCGCGTCAGGCGAAGTGACCATAGCGCTTTCCGCCATCGAGGACCTGATCAAGCATTTTGTGTTGATCATCCCGGAAATAAGGGAATTGCGGCCTGACGTGATCGCCACTAAAAAAGGCATTGTAGTGGACCTGAAGGTCGCGCTTAAATCTGAAGCGAACCTTCCGGAGCTTACCGCCCGCCTGCAGGAAATAACCAAATCCAAGATACAGGAGGTGCTGGGGTTGGAAGAGCAGATCATTATCCGCGTGCATATTTCGAAGATAGTTTCCCGTGAAGACAAGGAACGCAAGAAAAGGGAAGCTGAAAGTCCGGAGCCTGCGATACCTTTTGGGGGTTACGGAAGGGTGTGATTTAAAAACAGTACACTATCGCACCCCGCGCTAATCGGAATTGCGCGGGTGTCCGCCGGGTGGCGGAGAATACGCGTCGGTATTCAGTCGGTATTGACACCCGGTGCAATCGGTATATGCACCGGTATTGTATCTCTATACAAGGAGGAAACAGGTAATGGCAACGATCGGCATACTCACAGGCGGCGGGGATTGCCCGGGTTTGAACCCGGTGATCAGGGCAGTGGTCAGGAAGGCCTTCAATGAAGGATTTGAGGTTATAGGTTTTAAGAACGGATGGAAAGGCCTGATCGAGAATGACACGATGAATCTTGATCTGGGGTCGGTTTCCGGTATCCTGCCTAAAGGCGGGACCATACTGGGCACCAGCAGGACCAACCCTTATAAAAAAGAAGGCGGGGTGGATAAGGTAAAGGATAATTTCAAAAAGAACAAGCTTGACGCGTTGGTCGCGGTCGGCGGCGAAGATACCTTGGGCGTGGCTAATAAGCTGACTAAAGACGGGATCCCCAATATAGTGGGCGTTCCCAAGACCATTGATAACGACCTTTCGGCCACTGATTATACTTTTGGTTTTGATACCGCGATCAATATCGCCACCGAGTGCATAGACAGGCTGCATACCACCGCAGAGAGTCATCACCGTATTATGGTAGCCGAGGTTATGGGCAGGCACGCTGGATGGATCGCCCTGGAATCCGGCATCGCCGGAGGCGCGGACGTGATTTTGATCCCGGAGATCCCCATTGATATGGACGAGGTTTGCGCGATCATCAAGAAACGGCACGGCCGCGGCAAGACCTTCAGCATTGTAGTGGTCGCGGAAGGCGCGCAATTCAAATCCCAGGATGTCACTCAGGAAGAAAAGTTGGATGAGTTCGGGCATGTCCGCCTGGGAGGTATCGGCGAGATGCTGGCCAAGGAGATAGAGAAAAGGACCGGCTATGAGACCCGGGTCAGCGTATTCGGGCATATACAAAGAGGCGGCTCTCCGACTGCCTTTGACCGTATATTGGGGACCAGGTTCGGGGTGAAAGCGGTTGAGCTTATAACCAAGAAGGATTTCGGCAAAATGGTCGCTTTACGCGGCAATTCCATCGTCGCCGTTCCTTTGGAAGAAGCGGTCAAAGAATTGAAGACCGTGGATATGGAGCTCTACGACATCGCCAAGGTGTTCTTCGGATAACCTTTAAAATAAGGGGATGACAAAATGAGAGACAGGATCAAGGATCTGCTCCTGGAAAGCATACAGGTAAAAGAAGACCTCCTGCGCACCCGGATCGACAATATTATCAATATAGCCAATCTGATCATCGAATCCTTGAAGAAGAACGGCAAAGTCATCCTTTTTGGCAACGGCGGTTCAGCCAGCGACAGCCAGCATATCGCCGCCGAGCTCGTCGGAAGGTTCAAGAAAGACCGTACCGCGCTGGCCGCTATAGCCTTGACCACCAATACCTCGATCTTGACCTCTTTGGCCAATGATTACGGTTATGAAATAATTTTTTCCCGGCAGATCGAAGCGCTGGGGCAAAAGAACGACATTGCTATCGGCATATCCACCAGCGGCAAGGCCAAAAACGTCGCTGCCGGCATAAAACAGGCAAAGAAAATGGGGATAAAAACCGTGGCGCTTACCGGCGGGGACGGCGGCGAGTTGATCAAGCTGGCGGATGTCTCTTTGATGGTCCCGTCATCGGTTACTGCCAGGGTTCAGGAGGCGCATATCACCATAGGCCATATAGTATGCGAAATGGCGGAACAGGCGTTATGTTAGAGGCAAAGGTAAAAAGCCTGCGTCGGTTGGCCAAAGAAGTTTCGCGCCTGAGGCGCCAGGGCAAGAAGGTTGTGTTCACCAACGGTTGTTTCGATCTTTTACATTACGGCCACTTGAAATACCTGGAAAGCGCCAGGTCGGCCGGGGATATCCTGGTCGTGGGAGTGAACAGCGACGCTTCGGTAAAAAGGCTGAAAGGCCCTAAGAGGCCGATAGTCGGCCAGAAATACCGGGTCAGGCTTATCGCCGGATTGGAGTGCGTGGATTACGCGGTCGTTTTCGGGCAGGATACGCCGCTTGAGGTAATAAAAACCGTAAAACCGGATATCCTGGTCAAGGGCGCTGACTGGAAAAGATCGCAGATCGTCGGCGGCGATTTTGTCGCTAAAAACGGCGGCAAGGTATTGACCATAAAATTCGAAAAAGGCTTATCCACCACCAGCCTGATCAATAAAATTGTCCAGAGTTTGCAGGGATAAAAAAATTTTCCGTGTAATTGACGCCAACCTTAACCGGGTTAAAGAGGGGTTGCGCGTATGCGAAGAGGTCATCCGTTTCATCCTGGACGACCGCTCTTTGACCGTCGGATTTAAAGCGGTCCGGCACCGGGTTGATCTGGCTGCGGTTGGCTGCCCCAAGCGTGATGCATTGTTGGGATCGCGCTCGAGCAAGCGGGATGTGGGCAGAACGGTATCTTCCGTCCGCGGTGAATTCAAGAGGAGCGGTTACCGCGACATATTCCTGGCAAATATCCAGCGGGTCAAAGAATCAATCAGGGTGCTTGAGGAATTTTCCAAGCTTAACCGGATCGACGCGGCCTTGAAATTCAAGGCGTTGCGATATGATGTCTATGAACTGGAAAAGAAGGTTATTAAGAAGTTCGGCTCTTTATGTGATAATAGATAAAGCGGTCCTGGGGAAGAGGCCGTTGGCGCAAACCGCCAGAAAAGCGGTTTCCTGCGGGGGAATGATCCTGCAACTGCGGGATAAGGCCGGTTCAAGGCGGGAGATCCTCGCGGATGCCCAGGTTTTAAGCAGGATAGCCGCGGAGAATAAAAGCGTTTTCATCGTTAACGATCATCCGGATATCGCCCTGTTCAGCAAGGCTGACGGCGTGCATCTGGGGCAGGATGATCTGCCGGTAAGGCTGGTGCGGAAATTATTAGGCAGGAAAATGATCATCGGTGTTTCCTGCTCCAATATAGATCAGGCAATAAAGGCGCAGCGCGAAGGCGCCGACTATATTGGGATAGGTCCGATATTCCCCACCTCTACCAAGCCGGATACAAAAGCTATAGGCCTGGGCTTGGTCCGCCAGTGCTGTAAATCGATAAGAATACCATTTTTTCCGATAGGCGGTATCGGTCTCGGCAATATCAAAAAAATAAGATCGCAGGGCTCGCGCCAGGCGGCGGTCTGCCGGGAGGTGATCGCGGCGGCTGACGTTAAAAAATCAGTGAGCAGTCTTTCTGAACTTTTAATTTAAAATGACCCAACTGGAAGCGGCAAAAAAAAATTCTTTGACCCCGTTAATGAAAAAGGTCGCGGCCTTTGAGAAGGTTCCTCCGCGGTTTATAATGACAGGGATGAAAAAAGGGAATATTGTCGTCCCGCTTAATAAAAAGCGCAGGATCAGCCGTCCTTGCGCTATCGGCGCCGGGCTTATTACCAAGGTAAATGCCAATATCGGGACATCCACGGACAAGCCGGACCTGCCTGAGGAATTACGAAAGCTGGAAGTTGCCGAGAAATACGGCGCTGACGCGGTAATGGACCTGAGCATCGGCGGCGACCTGAGGGCGATCCGCCGAAAGATCCTGGCTGCGTCAAATATCCCGTTAGGCACTGTGCCTATATACGAGATAGCGGTCAACGCCCAGAAGAATGAAGGGGATTTCCTGGGATTCTCGGCCAAAGATATCCTGGAGACGCTGCGTTACCAGGCGGAGGAAGGGGTCGATTTTTTTACCATACACTGCGGAGTGACCAGAAAAAGCCTTCGGCAGTTAAGGAAGAATAAGCGTCTGCTGGGGATCGTTTCCCGCGGCGGGGCGATGCTGGCCAGCTGGATAAGCCGGAACAAGAAAGAAAATCCTTTTTACGAATATTTCGATAAGATATTGGATATTGCTTATGAATACGATGTCACCCTAAGCCTGGGGGACGGGTTAAGGCCGGGTTCCATCCTGGATGCCACTGACCAGGCGCAGATCACGGAGCTGAAGATCCTGGGCGAATTGGCCAGGGCCTGCCGCAAGAGGAACGTCCAGGTGATGATCGAAGGCCCGGGGCATGTCCCGTTAGATCAGATAAAGAAGAATATCGAGCTGGAGAAAAAGATATGCGGCCGGGCGCCGTTTTATGTCTTAGGGCCTTTGGTGACAGATATCGCCGCCGGTTATGATCATATAAGCGGGGCGATCGGCGGCGCTCTGGCAGCCGGATACGGGGCTGATTTCCTGTGTTATGTCACGCCGGCCGAACATCTGCGCCATCCTTCGACAGATGATGTTCGGCAAGGGGTGATCGCTTCACGGATCGCCGGGCACGCGGCGGATATAGTGAAAGGCGTCGGCGGGGCATTGGAGCGGGACCGCAGGATGTCCGTCGCCCGAAGCCGCAGGGATTGGAAGCAACAGATCGCCTTATGCATTGACCCGGAAAAGGCCAGGGAATACCGCCTTTCTTCAAAACCGGATATGAAGGATGTTTGCACAATGTGCGGCAAGTATTGTTCGATAAGGCTTATGGAGTGCCACTTTAAATAGACAGCAATGCGGGTGTAATTCAATGGTAGAATGGCAGCTTCCCAAGCTGCTCATGTCGGTTCGATTCCGATCACCCGCTTATTTGATCGCAACGCGCGGGACAATAGCGGGATAAAATGCCTATACATCTGCGAATATCCGTTCTTTGCCTTTTGTTCATATCCGGCTGCGTGACCGGGCCTGTTCCTGTTGGTTTTAAGCCGGCGCCGTTGCCTGCCGGCGGCGTATACCACAAGGTTTCCAAGGGGCAGACCCTCTGGAGGATCTCCAAGACCTACGGGGTGAGCATAGAGGAATTGGTCGCTATCAATAAGATCCAGGATTCCAGCCGCATCGAGGTCGGGCAAATGCTGGTTGTGCCGCGGACGCTTAACGCAAAAACAGGGGCCGCAGCATTTCCGGCGGATGATGATTTTATCTGGCCGTTAAAAGGCAAGGTGATCGCCGATTACGGACAGAGCGTTAATAATACGGTGAATAAAGGTTTGAATATTCAGCCTTTGTATAACGGCGATATCGTCGCTTCCGCCGCAGGGAAAGTGGTTTTCCTTGATCAGGATTTCCCCGGCTTGGGAAAAACCTTAATTATTGAGCATGCCGGCGGATTCCGGACGGTATATGGAAGAAATAACGAGGTTTTTGTCAAACCCGGTGATATAATAAACAAAGGCGCGGTTATCGCCAGGATAATTCCGGGCGGCCGTGAAAAGAGCGGGTTTTTGCATTTTGAGATACGCAAAGGCGCGATGTCTCAAAATCCGTATTTTTATCTCCCTTAATTTACTTTCATGCAAGTACAAAATTACGCGAATCGTAAATCTTACCAGGATATACTGGTAAAACGGGTTGTCCCCCTGAAAGACGGTTACCGCCAGAATATCGCCCTGATCGGCGAAGAGCAGCTGGGCAAGACCACGATCGTCTTTAAATTCCTGAATAATTTTTGCGACAGCCGTTTTATAATGGTTTATATGGATTGCCGTCCGGAACCGCTGGTTACGTTCGCCCGCAGGTTCATCGGCGTCCTGCTTTATAATTTCCTCACCCCCAGCAATGCCCCGCTTAAAGAAGACCTGGATTTCCTGATTACAAAGGCAAGCAGCCATATCCCCGAAACCGTGGCCAGGATCCGCGCCATACTGGCCGACCTGAAAAAAAGGAAGAAAGAAAATACCCTGAACAGCTTATTCTCGCTTACCGACCTTATCCATAAGGAGACCAATAAATTCTGCGTAGTGGTGCTGGATGAATTCCACAACCTTGAACATTTGGGCGTGAAGAACGTTTACAAGGAATGGTCCAAGCTGCTTATCCTGCAAAAGACCACTATGTATGTGATCATCAGCTCGCAGATCTTTAAGACCAAGAATATCCTTTCCAAGGACCTTTGCCTGCTTTTCGGCAATTTCGAGGTGATCACCGTCGAGCCGTTTGATATCAAGACCACCGAGGAATACCTGGGTTCCCGGCTTAAAGGCATAGGGCTGGACCTGGGTGTGCGTAATTTTATCGTGCATTTTACCGGCGGGCATCCGTTTTATCTTGACCTGATCTGCGGGGAACTGCTCAAGGCGGAGAAGTCCAGCCTTGCCGATATACTGGAAAACCTTTTTTTTCTGTCGTCAGGGGCGTTGAACCAGAGGTTCACGAATTACCTGAAACGGTTTGAGGACACACAGTTCAGCCGTGATTACACCTCCATACTTTATTTGATTTCCAGCGGGCAGAACAAGATCAAGGATATCGCGCATATCCTGCGTAAACCTAAAAAGGAGATCGACCTGCGGGTGAATTATCTCTTGGAAACCGACGTTATCTCGCGTTCTGTCGATTTCCTTAAAATAAACGACCGGATCCTGGGTTTCTGGCTGAAATTCGTATACCAGGAAAAACTGCACTCATTGACTTTTGACTCTGTTAACCAGAAGGCACTTTTTCGCAAGAACATTGACGATATGATCGGCGAATTCCTGAAACAGGCCAATATCCCGGTATCCCAGAGGGTGACCGAATTGGTGCGGCTTTTTTCTGACGACCGCATTCAGATCGAACGCAGGAGATTGACGCTCAACCATTTCCGCGAGATAAAACCGCTGGAATTCCGGAACAAGGGCTTACGGGAAGGGTTGATTTGCCGTTCGACGGACAGCCAGTGGATATTCGGGTTCAAATACGACCCGCTGACGGAAGAGGATATCTCGGAATTTTCGCGGGAGTGCAAGAAATACCGGCACAAACAGCAACGTAAGATAATAGTCGCTTTGCGCGACATAGAGCAGAACAGCCGTTTGAAGGCTCTGGAAGAAAAGATCTGGGCCTGGGATTTGAACAGCATCAACCAGCTCTTTGATGTTTTCTCCAAGCCCAGGATCATAGTATGATATTATGAAAATAGGGGTCCTTTCGGATACGCATATATCGGGGAACTGCAGCGAAATACCGGCTGCGGTGGTCGATGTATTCAAGGGCGTGGATATGATCGTCCACGCCGGAGACCTGGTCGATTTGAGCGTGTTGAGAAAGCTCCAAGGGCTTTGCCCGGATGTGAAGGCGGTAGCCGGGAATATGGACCACGAAGAGGTCAGGGGCCTGCTGTCGGAAAAAATGGTTTTTGAGGCTTCCGGGTTTTTCATAGGGTTGATCCACGGCTACGGCCCCCCGGACCAGCTCCTGAAACGGCTCGCCGAAGTTTTTAAAAAAGATAAAGTAGATGTTATAATTTTCGGGCATTCCCATCAGCCGATGAACGAAAAGATCGGAGATACGCTGTATTTCAACCCGGGTAGCCCTACGGATACTGTCTTTGCTCCGTATCGTTCATTCGGGATAATAGAGATCAACGGTAAAATAAAAGCCAGTATCGTTAAAATCAAGGGGACGGTTCCTCGTTAAATTACTCTTTGCGCTGTAATAAGTTACAACGACGTCATTGACAAGTTCAAACCTTGAGGAAAGAAATTTCCTGTTTTCAAATTTGACAAATGCCTGCTTGTAAGTGTCGTGGCTGTAGATAGTTAGGGACAGAGGAACCGTCCCCTATGAGGTGATATGGATAAATTGTGGGCGCCGTGGAGGATAAACTACGTTCAGGGCAAAAAAAAGAGCGGTTGTGTTTTTTGCCTCGCTAAGAGGCCGGGTGTAAAAAAGGATTTCGTGATTTTCAAGACCAGGAAATCCATAGCCCTGTTGAATATCTTTCCGTACAATAACGGCCATTTGATGGTTGCGCCGTTACGCCATGTGCGGGACATATCCCTGCTTGATAACGCGGAGGTCCTGGACCTATTCGCCAGCCTTAACCGGGCCAAGGCCTTGCTGGAAAAAGTCCTGGCGCCGGACGGGTATAATATCGGGATCAATGTTTCCCGCATAGCCGGGGCGGGCATCCCTGGGCATTTGCATATCCATATTGTTCCCCGGTGGAACGGGGACACTAATTTTATGCCTGTTTTGAACAATACCAAGATAATCTCGCAGTCTTTAGAGGAATTGCACAAGAGGCTTAAGGCATGCATATCCAGCAAAGGATAAAAGAATACGAGGACAAATTCCTGGCGCCTTACGCCATGCACAGCGTTGACAGCCGCGGCCGTCGCTACAAGGAGGATGAGCATCCTTACCGTTCGGTCTATCAAAGGGACCGGGACAGGATTATTCATTCCCAGGCATTCCGTCTGCTGGAGTACAAGACCCAGGTTTTTGTCAACCACGAAGGCGATTATTACCGGACCCGGTTGACGCATACTTTGGAGGTTTCCCAGATCGCCAGGACCATGGCCATGGCCCTGGGTTTGAATGTGGACTTGACCGAGGCTATCGCGCTGGCCCATGACTTGGGGCACACCCCTTTCGGCCATTCCGGAGAAGAAGCGCTCAATGAATTAATGGCCGGGCACGGCGGATTCAATCATAACACGCATGGCTTGAGGGTAGTGGAAAAGCTGGAGGAACGTTACCCCGAATTCCCCGGGCTTAACCTTTCCTGGGAGGTCCGGGAAGGGATCGTCAAGCATTCGACGAAATTCGATAAAAGCGCCCCGATCAAAGACCTTGCCCCGAAAGAGATGCCTACGATGGAGACGCAGATCGTGGATATCGCCGACGAGATAGCTTACGACAACCATGACATAGACGACGGGCTGGCCTCCGGGTTGTTGAAAGAAAACGACCTGGAAGAGCTCGCTTTATGGGAAAATATAAGTAAGGAAATTTCCGCAAAATATGCTAAAATACTCCCGGAACGCAGGAAATACCTGATCATTCGGCAGTTGATCAATATGCAGGTTACCGACCTGATCCGGGAAACCGAGGCAAAGGTCAAAAAACTGAAATTGCGTTCCAGCGGCGACGTTAAGAAACTTGATAAAAAGATAATTTCTTTCAGCGCACCGATGAAATCGCTGCGCCAGCCTTTGCGCGATTTCCTTATGGAAAAGCTTTATAAGCATTACCGCGTTATCAGGATGGCGGATAAGGCCAAGCGTTTTATCAAGGAATTGTTCGAGATATATATGGTCAGGCCTCAGGCGCTGCCTCCCCATGTGCAGGAAAGAATAGCTAAGGAAGGGGTCAGGCGTGGCGTGTGCGATTACCTCGCGGCGATGACAGACAGGAACGCGTTAGATGAATATAAAAAGCTGTTTTACCCCTACGAGAAGGTATAAAGTCCTGATATCGGCGGTGCACAGCATATACCGCCTGGTAAACTCGACTTTCGAGCTAAAGGACTTGATCCCCAGGCTGGCCAGGCTGATCTGCCAGATCTTTAATTCCCGCTACTGCCTGATAATCATCCTTGATCCTTCCCGGAAATATTCAACCATCAAGTGCATGGTTTCCGGGAGGAAGAGAATAGTAATCGATAAGAATAAAAAGATCACCAACCGCATCGAGAAAAAGATCATCCGGACATTCACCGCGATAAAGAAAGATTACCTGCTGGGGATACCTCTGGTCTCCGAGGATATTATGGGCCTGATCCTTTTAAAGCGGGCCAAGACCGAGGCGCCTTTTGATAAAGCCGACCAGGAGATAATGATGACCATGGCCGAGCAGGCGATGATCGGGATAAAGAACCTCCAGCTTTACGAGGAACAGCAGAAGATCTTTCTGGGAAGCATCAAGTCGCTGGTAACCCTTTTGGACGCGCGCATACCGCAGGAATACACGCATTCCCCGCATTTCAGCCGGCTGGTGGTGGCGCTGGCGCATCAGATGCGCCTGGACGAAAAACAGGTGGAGAGCCTTAAATACGCCAGCCTTTTGCACGACGCCGGAAAGATAGATGTGCCGTTAGAAATACTGACCAAGACCACAAAGCTTACCGCCAACGAGTATAAAATAATAAGGCGCCATCCGGTAATGGGCGCGCAGATGTTAAGGCCTTTTCAGATGCTGAAGCCGGCGATCCCGATAATAATGCATCATCATGAAAAGTACAACGGCACCGGGTATCCGTCGCGTCTAAAGAAAGGCCAGATCCCGCTGGGCGCCAGGGTTATGGCTGTAGCCGACGCCTTTGAGGCTATGGTTTACGGCAGGCCTTACCGCGAGCGGGTCAATGTCGACATCGCCATAAGAGAGATCAAGAAGAAGAGCGGGACCCAGTTTGATCCCAAGGTGGTTGAGGCTTTCCTGCGGATAGCCAAGAGCCATTATAAAAAATACTTGCAACAGGTATAACAAAGATATTATAATGTAGATATGGAAAAGGAGACTTTTTCACAGTTGGAGCTTTTCTCGCAAGGCGAGGATCGATCTGTGTCCAGATCGGAATTGCCGGGGGCCTTGCGCGGTTATTTGCGCCATTTTGAGAAAGCGATATTGTCGGTTATTGTTTTTTTGATCACGGCTATCGTGGCGTTCTGCCTGGGAGTGGAAAAAGGCAAGAAGGCGACAGATTTTAGCGGCGGCCTGCAATTTGATACCGCGTCCAACCGCAGAGGTTCAATATCTGTCCCGGCCATACAGCCGATACCGTCGCAGCGCAGGAGCGTTGTCCCTGTTTCTGCCGCGGCTATGGCCGCCGGAAACGCCGCGCGGGATAAGAAGAAAAGCCCTGTGGCAACTACGGTAAAGGGCGCGGCCCCGGCGGACAAAGGCGGCGCGGGTTTTACCATTCAGGTGGCCACTTATGTCACCAGAAGCAGCGCGCAAAATGAGTCGGCGAAACTGGAAAAAAGAGGGTTTGCCCCGGTAATTGTATCCAAGGGCGGCTACAATATAATCTGCGTGGGCAGTTTTACCAAAAAGGAAATGGCAAAATCATTGCTGTCTAAATTAAGGCAGAATTATCGAGATTGCTATATCAGGAGGCTATAATAGTATGTCAATGCATCCGTCTTTAAAGGCAACTGAGAAGGGCAAGAAGCAAAGGTCGGTATTAAAGCGCATCGAGCGTTTAAAGGTAATGTTGGATAAAGAGCAGTGGAAAGAAGGCAGCGCTGTTTACGGCCTGCCTAAGATCAAGACGCTTAAGATAAAGATCAAGAAGGAGAAAACAGAGAAGGCGGCTGAAGGAACGGCCGCCGCCGGCGCAGCTCCTGCCGCGGGCAAGGATGGCGCAGCCGCTCCCGCGAAGAAATAATCCGCATATTTAATACGTTTTGAATAAGGCTAAGATTAAGGTTTTGCGACCTAAACCTTAGCCTTATTTTTTAAAGAAAGGTCATTAGAGAATGGTTGGCGTGGATATCCTCGGTTTGCTGATATCTTTAGGTTTGCTCTTGGTGGCGATGACCGTGCATGAGTTCGCCCACGGGGCCACAGCCTATCTCTTGGGCGATCATACCGCCAAGGATTCCGGCAGGCTGACCCTGAACCCTCTGGCGCATATAGACCCGGTCGGGACCATAATCCTGCCGCTGTTATTGTTTTTCAGCACCAACGGCAGGTTTGTTTTCGGTTCGGCAAAACCCGTGCCCATTGATTATCGGTTGTTGCGGAATCCCCGCAGGGATATCATCTGGATCGGCATAAGCGGCCCGGCGGCGAATTTTATCTTAGCCCTGATCTGCAGTTTAGTCCTGCGTTTTTTCCCTGTATCCGGCCTGGGCCTTTATATGCTGGAAAAGCTCGTAGTGATAAACGTGGTCCTGGGCGTTTTTAATCTTATTCCCATACCGCCTTTGGACGGTTCCCGCGTGGTTATGGGTCTTTTGCCCCGCGAACTTTCCTATCGGTACGCCTTGATCGAACCGTACGGTTTTTTTGTCGTTATGGGGCTGGTTCTTTTGGGAGCGTTGGACATATTGGTCTGGCCGGCGGTCGGTTATATCCTGGCGGCTTTGGGTTTTAACGTTAGAATATGAAAACTATAAACGTAAATCTAAAACGGCATCCGTATAAAATAATCGTGGGCAGGGATATCCTTAAGCTCTTGCCCGGGTATATCAGATCCTGCGGATTGGGCCCTGACGCGTATATTATCACCAATAACTTTATTAAAAAGGCTTACGGCAAGGAGTTGGAAAAAACGCTTATCCGCGCGGGGATGACGGTAAGATTCAAGAGCGTCGCGGACAGCGAAAAAAGCAAGTCGCTTAAGACCGCAGGAATAGTATTGAACGACCTGGTCGGATACGACAAAAATAAGAAAATTTTTATTATCGGCTTCGGCGGTGGGGTTATCGGTGATCTTGCCGGGTTCGTGGCTTCGATCTACCGTAGGGGCATACCCCTGGTCCAGATACCTACGACTTTGTTGGCGCAGGTGGATTCCAGCATAGGAGGCAAGACCGCGGTTGACCTGGAAGCGGGAAAGAACCTGGCGGGTTCTTTTTACCAACCGGCGTTCGTCCTGGCGGATATAAAGTTTCTGAAGACTCTTGACCGCAGACAATTAAAGGCCGGCTTGGCCGAGGTGATAAAATACGCGTTGATCAAGGATAAAAAATTACTGGGATACCTTGAAGGCAACCGGGCCCGGATCATTGACGCCGCTGCTCCCTGCCTGGAATCCATAGTCGGCGTTTGCGTCAGGATAAAAGCCAAGATAGTCGCCGCGGATGAAAAAGAAGAGAAGGGTTTGAGGACGGTCCTTAATTTCGGCCATACCGTCGGACACGCTATAGAAGCGGCAGGGGGGTTCAGGCGTTATAACCACGGCGAGGCGGTAAGCCTGGGTATGCTTGTCGCCAACGATATCAGCGTGAGGCTAAAGATGCTTGCGCCTGAGGTTAAAATGCGCCTGGAACGTCTTATCCGCAGTTTCGGCCTGCCGTATAAGATCAAAGGCTTGGTTTTGGATAGGATCATCCGGGCTTATTATCACGATAAGAAATTCAAGGGGTCGGTGAGCAGATTGGTCCTGTTGGGCGGGATAGCCAAGACTATGATAGTCGAGAATATCGCGCTTAGCGCGGTAAAGGGCTCAATAAAGGATAGGTTTTAGGGGTATCTGCTTCTGGTGGTGAGTTTGATCGCCTGGCCGTCGGTAAGTTTTAGGATAACTTCATCCAGGTTGATCTTGAAGACCTTCGCACCCGCAACCTCGTCGCCTTCCTCCACGATCTGGTTGTTGACCAGGGCAAAAGCTTTATTCCCGGAAAGATAAACGCCGGTCAGTATATATGAAATGCTGTCCGGTTTTTTTGCTTTCGCCAATGCCGCAGATGATACGGGCCCTTCGCCGGCCGGATCAGGCGCGGGCTGTGCAGCGGGAACAGCAGGGGCGGGCATTGGCGATGCTTCTATTCGGCCCTTATGCCCGAGTTTGGGGGAAAACTTCACGGTCATATAATCAAAACCCAATTTCCCCGCGCCTATGCCTATCCCTGCGGCAAACAAATAAATAATGAATGACCTGATCTTGGAAGTATCCATGGAAAGCATTATAACAAAAATAGATGTTTTGTAAAGGATTAAGCGAATTTTTCTATTGACAAAGAGGGGATATTGGTATAAACTCTTGTTCTAAGTAGTCGGGTTAAACGGCTCAAATGCTATAAGTTGTTTAATTGTAATAATTTATGTAAAAGGAGTTAATAATGGCTGAATGGATAGGAATGGAAAGGCGGGCTCGCCGGTGTTATGGTTTCGATGAAATCGCCCTTGTCCCGGGTACTCAAACTATAAATCCTCCTGAGGTTGACACTACTTTCTCCATATGCGGCAAAAAATTCAAGGTCCCGATAGTAGCTGCGGCTATGGACGGCGTAGTCGATGTTAAATTTGCTGTGGCAATGTCCAAGCTGGGCGGTATAGCTGTCCTGAACCTGGATGGCGTTCAGACACGTTATGAAAACCCTGATGAGGTCCTTGACCGGATCGCCAAGGCGACTCCTGCGGAGGCGACCGCTCTTATCCAGATGGTTTATACCACGCCTATCAAAGAGAAACTTATAGGTCGCAGGGTAGCCGAGATAAAGAAGCAAAAAGGCACTGCTGTGGTAAGCTGTATACCGGCTCATGCCGAGAAATTCGCCAAGATCGCCGTTTCCGCCGGAGCGGATATATTCGTTATCCAATCCACGGTAACCACGCCCAAACATATCGCCAAAGAATATAAAAGCCTGGATCTGTTTAAATTTTGCGATTCAATGAAGATACCGGTTGTTTTGGGCAACTGCGTCACTTACGGAACAACCCTCGAACTTATGGAGACCAAGGCGGCGGCGCTTTTGATCGGGGTAGGACCCGGAGCCGCCTGCACTACCCGCGGCGTATTGGGTATCGGAGTGCCGCAGGTCACCGCTACCATTGACGCGGCTGCAGCCAGGAATTTCTATTTCAAACGCACCGGAAGGTATGTCCCGATAATTACCGACGGCGGGATGAACCGCGGAGGAGATATCTGCAAGGCATTCGCCTGCGGCGCCGACGCGGTGATGATCGGTTCCAGCTTCGCCCGGGCCAAAGAGGCTCCCGGCCGCGGATACCACTGGGGAATGGCTACGTCCAACGTGAATTTACCTCGCGGGACCCGCATTTATGTCGGCACTACCGGAACGGTCAAGGATATACTTTTCGGGCCGGCTAAAGTGGATGACGGTTCCCAGAACCTTATGGGCGCGTTAAAGACTTCTATGGGCTCGCTGGGCGCGGGCAATATAAAAGAAATGCAGGACGTGGAGATAATCATCGCGCCTTCCATTCAGACCGAAGGCAAGATCTTCCAGGTCGGCCAGAGAGTGGGGATGGGAAAATGAGCCGTGAAATGGTTTTAGTCCTTGATTTTGGTTCGCAGTATACCCAGCTGATCGCCAGGAGGGTTAGGGAGCATAAGGTTTTTTCCAGGGTAATGCCTTTTAACACGCCGGCCAAAGATATTGCTGTTTTGGCGCCTAAAGGCATAATCTTTTCAGGCGGCCCGGCGTCGTGCATCGACAAGAAGGCGCCTCATCCGGACAAGGATATATTCAAACTCGGCATACCCATATTGGGCATATGTTACGGGATGCAGCTGATCTCCCATATGCTGGGCGGGAAGGTCAGGCATACCAGGGAGCGCGAATACGGCAAGGCCGAGCTTTTTATAGACGATAACCGCGACCTGTTCAGCAGCCTGCCGGGTAATTTTACCTGCTGGGCCAGCCATGGCGATTATGTGACCAAGCTGCCTCCGGGGTTTATTGTCAGCGCGCATACGCTGAACAGCCCAATGGCCGCCATATCCAATAAAAAACGCAAGATCTACGCGGTACAGTTCCATCCGGAAGTTACCCATACTGAAAAAGGCAGCCAGATACTAAGCAATTTCCTTTTCCGCATATGCAGTTGTTCCGGCAGATGGAATATGCAGTCTTTTATTAAGGAAACCATCCTGAATATCCGCAAGAGCGTGGGCGCAAGCAAGGTGGTCCTGGGTTTGAGCGGCGGAGTGGATTCCTCGGTCGCCGCGCTTCTGGTGCACAAGGCCATCGGCCGCAACCTGAAATGCATATTTATCGATAACGGCGTAATGCGTAAGGATGAGCCGGAGCAGATCAAAAAGGTTTTCCGCAATCTTTATCATTTAAACCTGGATTACGTGGACAGTTCGCGCAGGTTCCTGATGAAGCTCAAAGGTATCGCAGATCCCGAGGAAAAGCGGAAGATCATCGGCAGGGAATTCGTCAAGGTGTTTGAAGAGGAGGCGGATAAGTTCAAGGGCGTGAAATTCCTGGCCCAGGGCACGTTATACCCGGATGTGATCGAATCCGTATCTGCCACCGGCGCGCCTTCCGCCAAGATCAAAAGCCATCATAACGTCGGCGGTTTGCCGGAACATATGAGATTAAAACTTCTTGAGCCGCTGCGCGACCTTTTCAAGGATGAAGTCAGGCAGATCGCCAAGGAACTGCAGATGCCGGAGAATATAATCTACCGTCAGCCGTTCCCCGGGCCGGGCCTGGCTATCCGCATCCTGGGAGACGTCACTGCAGACCGCTTAAAGATACTGCGCGAAGTTGACAGCCGAGTGCTTGATGAAGTGCGCAAGGCCGGTTTATATAACCAGGTATGGCAGTCTTTTGCCGTGCTTCTGCCCGTAAAGACCGTAGGGGTAATGGGAGACGAGCGCACCTATGATAATGTCGTGGCCCTGCGCTGCGTCACCAGCCAGGACGGAATGACCGCGGACTGGGTAAAGCTCCCTTACGAAGTGCTGGAGAATATTTCCAACCGCGTTATAAACGAAGTCAAAGGGGTAAACCGTGTGGTTTACGATATCACCTCCAAGCCGCCTTCGACGATCGAGTGGGAATAAGCCTGATCGACCAGGTCGATAGTTCAGCCAATTGTCTATAGGGCTTTTTCTATCGACTATAGATTATAGACTATAGACCGATAGTATCTTCTGGTACTTTCCATGCCTCATTCAGATTTTATCCACCTGCACCTGCATACCCAGTACAGCCTTTTGGACGGCGCCTGCCGTATCCCGGAGCTTCTAAATCTCGCTAAACACTACAATATGGATTCCCTGGCGATCACCGACCATGGGAATATGTTCGGCGCAGTTGAATTCTACATAGCCGCCCAAAAAGCCGGGATAAAACCGATCATCGGCTGCGAGGTTTATGTCGCCCCGAAATCCCGGCTGGAGAAAACATCCAGCGGTATGGATGAGGCGTCTTACCATTTGATACTCCTGGCCAAAGACGAGGCCGGGTATCAGAACCTGATGAAGCTCGTTTCCATCGGTTATCTTGAAGGGTTCTATTACCGTCCGCGAATAGACAAGGAGGTCCTGGCCAAATACAGCCAAGGGCTGATCGGGATGAGCGCATGCCTTAAAGGCGAGATACCGGTTATGTTGCGCCAGCTTCGGTTTAACGACGCCGTGAAAACCGCGGATGATTACCGCAATATCCTGGGGACTGATAATTTTTTTCTGGAGATCCAGGAGAACAGGATCGCGGAACAGGCGACAGTCAACGAAGGCCTGGTAAGGCTTTCGCGCCAGCTTAAGATCCCGCTGGTAGCGACTAATGACGTCCATTACCTGGCCCGGGATAAGGCCAGGGCCCACGAGGCGCTCTTGTGCATACAGACCCAGAGCGTGCTTACCGATCAGAACCGGATGCGCCTCTCCACCGACGAGTTTTATTTCAAATCCGGCCAGGAGATGAAGGAATTATTCAAGGATTATCCCGAGGCGATCGCCAATACCGTGGAGATCAGCCGGCGCTGCAACCTGGAACTGGATTTTTCCAAACACCACCTGCCCAGGTATGAACTCCCCGAAGGAAAGAGCAAAGAGGCTTTTTTAAGCGACCTTTGCGATACTGGGATCAAAGAACGCTATCCCGAGCTTACCCCGCAGATAAAACAAAGGCTTGAGCATGAGCTGAAAACCATCCAGAGCATGGGTTTTACCAGTTATTTCCTTATTGTCTGGGATTTCATCCATTATGCCAAGAAAAACCTTATTCCCGTAGGCCCCGGCCGCGGCTCGGCAGCCGGAAGCCTGGTGAGTTACCTCCTGGGTATCACCGATATCGATCCGCTTAAATATAACCTTTTGTTCGAACGCTTTCTTAATCCGGAAAGGGTCAGTATGCCGGATATAGACATAGACTTCTGTTACGAGCGCAGGCCCGAGGTCATCGATTATGTGACTAATAAATACGGCCAGGAGAACGTTGCCCAGATCATCACATTCGGGACTATGCAGGCCAGGGGAGTGGTCAGGGATGTCGGCCGGGTTATGGGTTTAAGTTACGCCGACGTGGACCGGATCGCCAAATTAATACCTCCGACCGACCCGACCAATCCCAATTACAGCCTGAAAGACGCGCTGGAAAGCGAGCCGGAACTGAACAGCCTGTATAAGAACGATCCCCAGATAAAGGAATTGCTGGATATCGCTCTGACCCTGGAAGGGCTTAACCGGCATGCCTCGACCCACGCGGCAGGTGTGGTCATCGCGGATAAGCCTCTGGATAATTATATGCCTATTTTTAAGACACAGGAGGACCAGATCACCAGCGGGTACGGGATGAGCGTGCTGGAAAAGATCGGCCTGCTGAAAGTCGATTTCCTGGGGCTGCGGACTCTTACGGTGATCGATCAGACCATTAAATTGATCAAGGGGCACCAGAATATCGACCTGGATATCCGCAAGATCCCTCTGGATGACAAGCCTACGTACCGCCTGTTATGCGCGGCGCAGACAATGGGGGTGTTTCAGCTGGAAAGCTCGGGTATGCGCGACCTGCTGAAAAAACTCGAGCCCGACCATTTTGAGGACCTGATCGCGCTTCTGGCGTTATACCGTCCGGGACCGATGGGCTCGGGGATGCTTACCGATTTCATCCAGCGCAAGAAAAAGCTGGTACCGGTGAAATACGATCATAAGCGGCTCGAACCGATACTCAAGGATACTTACGGGATAATGCTTTATCAGGAACAGATAATGTACATAGCTTCCGAACTGGCCGGTTTTACCCTGGCCCAGGCCGACCTTTTGCGCCGGGCGATGAGCAAGAAGATCACCGAGGTGATGGAGCAGCAGCGCAAGCATTTTGTCTCGGGATGCGCCAAAAACGAGATAAAGGAAGCTACCGCCAATAAAATATTCGACCAGATCGTTTATTTTTCCGGCTACGGGTTCAATCGCAGCCACAGCGCAGCTTACGCGGTGATCTCTTACCGCACCGCATATCTCAAGGCGAATTATCCGCTGGAATTTATGACCGCGCTGCTTACCTCAGAACGCGATAATACCGATAAAGTGGTCGAATACGTCAATGAATCCGAACATATGGGGATCGAGGTGCTGCCTCCGGATATCAACGAAAGCGACGCGTTCTTTATTGTCGGCGGCGGCAAGAATATCCGGTTTGGGCTTTTGGCTATAAAAAATGTGGGCAAGGGGGCGGTGGAGTCCCTGGTTAATTCCCGCAGGCAGCATGGCAGGTTCAATTCTTTGAAAGAGCTCTGCGGCCGTATCGACCTTAGGCTGGTTAACCGCAAGGTCCTGGAAAGCCTGATCAAATGCGGGGTGTTCGACGGCTTTAAACAACACCGTTCGCAGATGTTCGCCTCGTTGGACCAGATATTGGAATGCGCCGGCCGCTTGCAAAAAGAGAAGGCCAGCGGCCAGTTGTCTTTTTTTGACGCCGGCCAGGCGCAGAACGGCTTTAAAGAGCCGATCGGGGATAATTCCCAGATAAAAGAATGGCCTGAGCCGCAACTTTTAGCTTTTGAAAAAGAACTGCTGGGGTTTTATATCAGCGGGCATCCTCTGGCGCGTTATGCCCGGCAGTTGAAGCGTTTTTCATCATCCCCGATCAACGACCTTTCTCAATATAAAGACCAGGACTTGATAAAGATAGTCGCTTTGATCACCAAGATAAAGAATACCCTGACCAGGAAGAACCAGGAGAAGATGGCCATACTCAAGGTCGAGGATCTTGACGGGATTATCGAAGTCCTGGTATTCCCGCAAACCTACCAGAAGATCTCAAAATACATACAGACCAGCAACGTGGTCCTGCTCAGGGGAAGGCTGGACCTCAAGGAAAATACCCCGAAGATCATTGCCAGCGATATGTTCCCTATGGATGAGGTTTACCGGATAATTTCTTCGATCAACATAAACCTGACCGGATTAAAGGATAATCTCTTCGAAAGCCTTAAAGTCCTGCTGGCGTCTTCCAGCGGCAGCACCCCGGTATACCTCCATCTGGATGGGGCGTCCAAGGCCAAGACCCAGATTGTGGTTGGCAGCGAATTATTTATCCAGCCTTCGGATAAGATCATTCAGGATATAGAAGACCTCCTGGGCGAAGGCAGGGTTACCATAACCATATAAAAACGGTTTTTAGGCTTTAATAAATAATTTTTTATAATTTCGCGCCCTAAATCCGTGTTTTTTAGCCTTGGATACTGCTGTCGCTCGAGCATTAATTCCCGGGAAGCCTTGGCAGTTATGCCGGGGGACAAAAAAATATTGACCTTTTGGGATTTATGTGCTATATTTAACACATAAATTTAGATGTAACTTTTTGCTGATATTATAGTTGCAGACACATTATCCGTGTCTAATCCGGAGGGAAGAATGACCAAAAAAGATATTATCCTGAAAGTTTCTGATGAAACCAACCTTAAACAGACTGATGTTAAGAAGATAGTCCAGAAAACCTTTGATTATATGGTAGAAGCCTTGGTCAGGGGTGAAAAGATAGAACTGCGTAATTTTGGCGTTTTTAAGATCAAGGAAAGAAAAAGCCGCACCGGAAGAAATCCCCGCACTGGTCAAGTCGTCCCAGTTCCTCCCAGGAAAGTCGTGATCTTTAAACCCGGCTTGGAAATGAAGCAAAAAGTAAAATAAACTTACGACATGTTCAAAAAAGTCCCGGGGACAAAAGACATCCTGCCTGATCAGACAGGTTTATGGCAAAAGATCGAAGGAACCAGCCGTAAAATCTTCGCTATTTACAACTATTCCGAAATCCGCACTCCTTTTATAGAAGAAACCGCGTTATTCAACCGTTCGCTTGGCGAATCCACTGAAATAGTCCAGAAGCAGATGTTCATCATTAAACGCGATGAGGATTCCTACGCCTTGCGCCCGGAAGGCACTGCCTCGATCGTCCGCGCCTATGTCGAGAACAGCCTGGATAAGACCAAAGGTTTTCTGAAATTATATTATATGGGCCCGATGTTCCGCGCGGAAAGGCCGCAAAAAGGAAGGCTGCGCCAGTTTAATCAGATCGGCTGCGAGGCGATAGGCAGTTACGGCCCGGATATAGATGTGGAAGTCATCGCTTTGGCCGACGCGCTGCTAAAGCGATACGGCGTAAAAGATTACACTATAGCTTTGAATACCCTTGGCTGCGCTCAGGATAAAAAGACGCTTAACGATCTTTTAAAAAACAAGCTGGAAGACAAGCTCGGCGGCCTTTGCGACGACTGTAAAGACAGGTATAGCCGGAATATTTTAAGGATATTGGACTGCAAGAACGAGGCCTGCCGCGATATTGTCAACCATTTGCAAATAGGCCGGGAGCATCTTTGCCCGGATTGTAAGGCTCATTTTGAATATGTAAAGCAGGGTCTGGACGTAATGAAAGTGGATTACAAGGTTATGCCTACTCTTGTCCGCGGACTGGATTATTATAACCGCACTGTTTTTGAGATCAAGCACAGCGGTTTGGGCCCGCAGCAGGACGCCTTGGGCGCGGGCGGCAGGTATGACGGCCTGGTAAAAGAATTAGGCGGGCCGGAGGCCGGGGCGATCGGATTTTCATTCGGTTTTGAGAGGCTGCTTTTGGCCCTGGAAAGTGCGGCTGCGCCTGACCAGGCGAAAGATATTCCGAAACTCGTATATGTAATACCTTTGGGTGAAGCCGCCAAGAAACAAAGCCTGGTAATCTTGTCCGGGTTGCGCGACAGCGCGGCTATAGTTTCAGACACCAGCGCCAATTACAGCGGGAATTCTTTGAAATCCGCTATGCGCAAGGCCGGCGACCTGGGTGCTGCTTTTGTGATAATTATCGGGGACGATGAGATCAGGGGAAATTGCGTGACCTTGAAGGATATGGCCAATAAAACACAGGAAAAGGTCCCTATGGCCGGACTGAAGGAAAAATTAGGAATAATCCAACAGAAAGAGAGCTGATGTTACGGACACATACTTGCGGGCAATTGAACGCCGCTGATGCGGGAAAAGAGGTAACGCTTTGCGGATGGGTCGCCACCCGCAGGGACCATGGAAAGCTTATTTTTATTGATATCCGCGACCGCGACGGGATAACCCAGGTGGTCTTCATACCTAAAGAATCCGGAGAGGCGCATAAAAAGGCCCAGGACCTGCGCGCGGAATTCGTGATCCGTATCACCGGCAAAGTGAATAAGCGGCCCGCTGGAATGATCAACGCTAAATTGCCCACCGGAGAGGTGGAACTTTTGGTCACGGGCCTGGAGATACTTAATCCCAGCCTGACCCCGCCTTTTGAGATAACCGACGAGCAGGAATTGACCGAGGAGATGCGGCTGAAATACCGTTACCTGGACCTGAGGCGACGGAAGGTGTTCAATAATTTTGTTATGCGCCATACGCTTTATAAGGCCGTCCGCGGTTTCCTTAATGAGCGCGGGTTCATTGAGTGCGAAACCCCTATACTGACTAAATCCACCCCGGAAGGCGCCAGGGATTATCTGGTCCCGTCTAGGCTTAATCCCGGCGAATTCTATGCGCTTCCCCAATCCCCGCAGCTTTTTAAGCAGATATTAATGGTTTCCGGGATAGAGAAATATTACCAGATCGCCAAGTGCTTCCGCGACGAAGACCTGCGCGCGGACCGTCAGCCGGAGTTCACCCAGCTGGATTTGGAAATGTCCTTCATCGATGAAGAGGACATTTATTCTGTTTTTGAATCGTTAATGGCCTTGATATTCAAAGAGATTAAAGGCGTTGAATTGAAGGTCCCGTTCCCCAGGATAAGCCATGCCGAGGCCCTGGCAAAATACCAATCGGATAAGCCGGACCTGCGCAAGGCATCCGGACAGGAATTCGCGTTCCTCTGGGTTACGGAATTCCCGCTTTTTAAATATAACGAGGAGGAAAAACGCTGGGAGTGCGAGCATCATCCGTTCACCAATGTGCATGCCGAGGATGTCCCCAAGCTGGAAGGCAATGATCTGAGCAATATACGTTCGCGCGCCTATGACCTGGTCCTCAACGGTATTGAGATCGGCTCCGGTTCTATCAGGATCCATGACCAGAAGCTGCAGCAGAAGATATTCTCGATTATCGGCATCAGCGAGGAAGAACAGGCAAAGCGTTTCGGTTTTCTTTTGGAGGCCTTTCAGTACGGCGCTCCTCCGCATGGCGGGTTTGCCTTCGGCATAGACCGGCTTTTATCGACTTTGGCCGGCGAAGCCAGCATCAGAGAGGTGATCGGCTTTCCCAAGACGCAAAAGGCGTTTTGCCCCCTGACCAGCGCCCCTTCGGGAGTGGATAAAAGGCAACTGGATGAGCTGGGCATCGCGATAAGGAAAACAAAGACTTGAGGTCAGGCTTTGGTCTGCATAAGGCTAAAATGTTAAAAGCTGGACGGATCCCGTTCTTTGTAATACTGTTGGCTTTATCCGGATGCGCGGTCAGGACTTATTCCGTTGTTAAAGAAAGGCCTGACCAGGATTTGAACAGCGGTAACCGCGGCTTGGTTGCGGCTAAAAATCCACCTGCGCCGGCTCCTGCGGGCCGCAAACCGACGCGGACCACTAAAGTGATCGAGGTGGAGCTTTATCCCATATTAAGGACTAATAAGAAACCGGCGGTTAAAATCGAACCCGGCCAGCCTGTTGACGCGGTTGAGCCCGTTCCGGCGGTTATCCCGGCCGATGAGCCTGCTATTACAGAACCGCAAAAATATACCGTTCAGCCGGGGGATACGCTGCAGAAGATCGCTTCTAAATTCTACGGGCGTTCCGCGAAATGGCCCCGGATCTACGAAGCGAACAGGAAAACGGTCAAAAGCCCGGATAATATAAAACCGGGCCAGGTCATAACTATACCTGTGGAATAAAGACAATGCCGGAAAAAAAGATCAGGATTGATACGCTGGCCGCGGCTCAGGGGCTTCTCGGCCCGTATGATGAGAATATAAAAATACTGGAAAAAGAGTTTCAGGTGAAACTGACCCTGCGCGGCGAAGACCTTAAGATAACCGGCGGGAGCAAGAATATAAACAGGGCGGTTGTTTTTATCGAGCGATTGCTGGCTAATGATGAACTTGGCGATAACCGGTTATCCGGATCAAGGATATATGAATTGATGAAAGAACCCAAGACCCCGAAATACGATTCCTTTGAGCCGGCCAGGGATAAATTCCGCCACTGCCCTCCGGGGAAGAAGGCGATCGGCCCCAGGACAAAAGGGCAGAAGGAGTATTTCGAGGCGATAAAAAAGAATGATATAGTCTTCGGTATCGGGCCAGCCGGGACAGGAAAGACCTACCTGGCCATGGCCTGCGCGGTTGAGTCGCTGCGCAACCAGGAGGTGCGCAGGATAATACTGACCCGGCCGGCGATCGAGGCGGGGGAATCCCTGGGTTTTCTGCCAGGGGATATGTATGAGAAGATATCGCCGTATCTTCGCCCGTTATACGACGCGATCTACGATATGATGGAGGCGGAGAAGATAGAAAAATACCTGGAGACCGGTATAATTGAAGTGGCGCCTCTGGCGTATATGCGGGGAAGGACCTTGAACGACGCCTTTATCATCCTGGACGAGGCCCAGAACGCCACTCCGGAACAACTGAAGATGTTTTTGACCCGGCTGGGATTCGATTCCAAGGCGGTGATCACCGGGGATATTACCCAGAGCGACCTGCCCGGAGGAAAGCCGACAGGGCTTCTTCAGGCGATGGAAACGCTGAAAGCGATCCAGGGGATCAAATTCATAAATTTCAGCGGAGAGGATGTGGTCAGGCATGAATTGGTGCAGAAGATAATCGAGGCTTATGAAAAGGCAAATCGCGATAGATAAGTTAAAATTTAATTCGCGCGTACCGCGGATCTCCGAGAAATTGCGCGGCTGGATCGTTTTTCTGGCCGGGTCCGCCGCGGCCCTGGTTTATTCTTTCTTCGCCGGCGTAAACCTGCTTGTGGCGATATTTTTGATCTGCCTGGTTGTTTATCTTAAGTTCATCTACCGCGACCTTAATTCCCGCCCATTTAATCTTTTTAATCTGTCACTGCTTTTCCTGATGATAACCTCATTGGGGTTCTTGATGATCAACCACGGATGGCCGTTGTTCTTTATCCCGTTCGCCGCGGCTCCGATGCTGGCCGCGATATTGTTCAACGAGCCGGTAATATCATTATTGCTGACTATCGCCCCGGTAATCGTTATCAACGCGGCTTCCGGCCAGGCGAACAGCCTGGGGGTGATCTTTTTCATAAGCGGTATAATTTCCAGCCTTCTGGTCCATGGCGTCCGTCGCCGGAACACCATTGTTATCGCCGGGTTCGTCGCCGGCTGTGTCCAGGCGGTTTTATTTCTTATGAGCAGGGATTTTAAATGGGCGTATTCCGAAGAAGCGCTGTTTTTCTTGCTCAACGGACTTGTCTGCGGGGTTATCGCGCAGGGTATACTCCCTGTCTTCGAATATCTTTTCGGGACGATCACCAATATAAAGCTCCTGGAACTGGCGGATTTCAACAGTCCTTTGCTTAACCGGTTGATGCTTGAGGCGCCCGGGACATATCATCACAGTCTGATAGTGGGCAATCTATCCGAGGCCGCCTGCAAGTCTGTGGGCGCGAATGCGCTTTTGGCCCGGATCGGCGCTTATTATCATGATATCGGCAAGCTGCAAAAGCCGGAATACTTTACCGAGAACCAGGGGCTGAAGATGAGCGCGCATGAGGCCCTGGCCCCGAACATGAGCAAGCTTTTGATAATGAACCATGTCAAGGAGGGGCTGGACCTGGCCCGGAAGTACCATCTTGCCCCGCAGCTTGAGAAATTCATCCAGCAGCATCACGGGACGAGCCTGGTGTATTTTTTCTACCGCAGGGCGCTGGAGAATTCCGATATGCCGGAGGAGGTCCACGAAGAAGGGTTTCGTTATCCCGGGCCGAAACCCAATACTAAAGAAACCGCGATAGTGCTGCTGGCAGATTCCGTGGAAGCGGCGACCCGGGCGGTGAAAGATCCGACCCCTTCCAAGATCGATGAGTTGGTGCATAAGATCATAAATAACAAGTTCATCGACGGCCAGCTCGATGAATGCGACCTTACCCTTAAAGACCTGGAGATCATCGCGACAGTGTTCATCCATATCTTGAGCGGAATATACCACACCCGTATAAATTATCCTGAGGCCGACGGTGCGGATATACATAAAAAACCTTCAAAAGAAAATACCAATCAATCCGAAAAAGATAAAAGGCATCGCCCGTAAGGTCGTATCCTCGGAAGGCAGATCCGTTCCGGCAGGGTCGGCCATTACCCTTTGCTTCGTGGATGACCGGATGATCCGCCGGCTTAACCGTAAATACCACTTTCGTGACGCGGCCACCGATGTCCTGGCGTTCGATCTAAGTGACGGCCGAAGGATGATCACGGACATAGTCATATCCACCGACACGGCGGTCCGCAACGCAAAGACCTTTAAAACCACTCCTTTGTATGAAAATCACCTGTATCTCGTTCACGGCCTGCTGCATATATTCGGTTATGACGACCATGACGCGAAAGGCAGGGGGATGATGCGCAGGAAAGAGGCGCATTATCTTAAGGAATCAGGGATAGGTTGACAATGGCGATATTAAAGACCGCGGCGATAGTCCTGAAGAAATACGACCTGCGCGAGACTTCGCTTTTGGTGAATTTTTTTACCCGGGACTACGGCAAGATATCCGGCGAGTTGAAGGGTATACGCAAGGACCCGCGGAAGTTCGCCAGTTCTCTGGAGTCTTTCTCGCATAATGAGATCATCTTCTACCATAAGCGCAATTCCTCCGTGCATCTGGTTAGCCAGGCCGACCTGGTGGATAATTTCCCCGGGATCCGCCGGGGGCTTCCCAAGATCGCCGCGGCCAGCCTTATCGTGGAACTGATAGACGGGATAATGGCGCAGGAGGATAAGAACGAGGAGATATTTGATCTGGCGATGACCGCGCTGGCGGAGTTGTCCGGATACACCGACCCGGAAAAGGTGATGACCATATTTAAGATCAAGGTGCTGTCTTCATCGGGATTCCGGCCGCATCTGGATTCCTGCGTCAGCTGTTTGGGGCGCGCGCCGGGCGCGGTTAAATTCAGCCTGGGGATGGGCGGGTTGCTTTGCCAGAAATGCAGCCCTAAGGACCTGAGGGCGCGGACGATCTTCCGCGGGACGATCGCCACTATAATGCATATCGAGAAGAATGATTTCAAGATCAACCTTAAACTGGGAATGAACCCCCAGATAAAAAAAGAGCTTAACCTGGTATTGAACGGGTTTTTGAATTTTCACCTCGGCAGGGAATTAAAGTCGCAGAAGGTGATCAATAAATTGGAGGCATAAATGAAGATAGCCGTAGTCGGCCCCGGGGCGATGGGGTGTTTATTGGCCGCGTTTTTAGCCAGGGCTAAATGCGAAGTCTGGATGCTGGATAAGGACAGCGCCCGCGCCGGAAGGATCAGCCAGTCGGGTGTCAGCGTCGAAGGCGTGTCCGGCAATTGGAGGGCGCAGGTCAGGGCCACCGCCGAGCCCAAGGATATCGGAAATGCCGATTTAATATTGATCTGCGTAAAATCTTATGATACGAAGTCCGCGATAACCGCGGCTAAGACATTGGCGGGCGAAGATACGGCTGTTTTGACTTTGCAGAACGGTATCGGCAACATCGAGTTGATCAGCGAAGTGGTCGGGCCGGAAAAGGTGATCGGCGGAATAACCAATATGGGCGCGACCCTGTTGGATACCGGCAGGATCCGGCACGCCGGTAAAGGCGAGACGGTATTGGGCAGGATAGACGGCAAGATACCGGTGGAGATCCGCTCGATCCGAGAGGTGTTCAACCGGGCGGGGCTGGAAACCCGGATATCCCGGGATATCAAAGGTTCTATTTGGTCGAAATTGCTGATCAACGCCGGGATAAACCCGCTTACCGCGATAACCCGCCTGAATAACGGCCGGCTCCTTGATTTTGAAGGGACCAGAAAGATTATTTCCCTGGCGGTAAGCGAGGGGACGAAGGTGGCCAAAAGGAAGCGGATCAAGCTGATATACGACGATCCCCTGGCCAAGGTGGAGGCGGTTTGCCAGGCCACCGCCGGGAATATCTCATCGATGCTTCAGGACGTATTGAATAAAAAGCCCACGGAGATAGATTTCATCAACGGGGTGATCGTCCGGCAGGCCCAGGAGCTGGGAATCCCTGCCCCGGTAAACGCGTTGTTGTTCGACCTGGTAAAGACAATTGAATCAAGCTATCATCTTGGCGCCGGGGGACGCGGGCGTAAGAAATAGTCGGCAAGGGAGGGAGCATGGCTAAGACCGTTTTGATCATCGACGATAATAAATTCGGCCGTGATATAGTGAAGATGACCCTGGAAGGAGCCGGATTCACCGTTCTGGCAGCCGGTGAGGGGAATGAGGGTCTGGAGATGCTTCAAAAAAATCAGGTTGATCTGGTGCTCTTGGACTTGATCCTTCCCGGCCTTGACGGTTTCGGCGTCCTGGGACTGATCAAATCCGACCCTAAGACCCAAGATATCCCGGTGTTTGTTTTGACCGGGCGTGATTCGCAGGATGAATATGACGAGGCCATACGCCTGGGCGCCAAGGAATGTTTCATAAAATACAGGATGCCGCATGTGGAACTGGTAAAGGTGGTCAAACAGTTCCTAAAATAACAACCGGGAAGTTTTATGGCTATGTTTAAGAATTATTTTATCGCAGGCGTTATCCTGGCGGTTTTTTTGATGACCGGCTGCGGCCGGCCTATGCACCGCGATAAGCAGGTGCTGATGGGATCGTTTGTCGAGGTCGTCTCTGCGGATCCCCGGGCAGCGGGGATAGTCTTTGCCGAGATACGCAGGATCGAGGATATTTTCACTAAATTCGACGAAGACAGCGAACTTAGCCGTTTGAATAGGAACGGCGAGGCCCAGGTCAGCCCGGAGCTGTTTTATTTATTGAAAAGGGCGAAGGATTTTTGGCTGGCCTCTAACGGCGCTTTCGACGTCACCGTGGCGCCTTTGGCGGACCTTTGGGGCTTTACCAAACGCGATTACCGTATCCCCGCTGACGATCGGATCAAGCAAACGCTGGAGGCGGTCGGTTCGAATAAAATTGTTTTCCTTGAAACGAATAATGTGGTAAAATTTACCGTTTCCGGAATGAAAATAGACCTGGGCGCCATTGTCCCCGGTTATGCGGTCGATTGCGCGGTGAGTAAATTGAAAGAAGCCGGGATCTCCAGTTGTCTGATCAATTGCGGCGGAGAGGTTTACGGTCTGGGGGACAGGGCGGGCAGGAAATGGAGCGTGGGCATAAGGTCTGCGTTCGGAAAAAACATAGGCAAAAAGCTGGAATTGAAAGACAGGGCAGTGGCCACCAGCGGCGATTACGAGCAATATTTCAATAAGGGAAAGCGCCATTACAGCCACCTTATTGATCCGAGGACTGGATATCCGGCGGATTCAAGGATATCATCGGTGACCGTGGCCGCTCCTGATTGCCTGACCGCTGACGCGCTCTCTACCTCGGTTTTTATAATGGGTAAAGAAAAAGGCGAGGAAATGGCTGGAAGGTTCCCCGGTGTTGAGATCGTGGTGATCCAGAAGACGAACGGACAAGAATAATGCAGATGTTCATATATTTCTCCCAGTTGATAGGCAAGGAAGTCGTCGATATGAACGGCGGTTTAGTCGGTAATTTGTACGATATTACCGTTAATTACGCGGGTATATATCCTCAATCTTCCGGGCTTATCGTCCGCAAAGGGTTTCCCAACCGCAAATACGCCTTGATCAAATGGAGCGACGTTGAATTATTCGATGAAAGCGGCATCCGGGTCAAAGTGGACGCGCCTTCGGTGAATTTCGCCGATGCCCGCGATAATAAGCAGGAATTGGCCCTGCGCAGGGATATTTTGGATCAGCAGGTTGTGGATACGTATAATCACAAGGTCATCAGGGTCAACGATATACATTTGTTGTCGGTTGAGCATTCCGTGGTGATCGCGCATGTGGATATAGGCCTGCGCGGCATAATGCGCAGGTTAGGGGCAGAGAAATTCGTTGATTTCCTGGTCCGGACATTTAATAAGGATTCGGCTTATTTGAAAGACGAGCATCTGATCCCCTGTAAATACATCCAGCCGTTGAATATCAACCCGGCAAGCATGACCATAAAGATAGATGTGCCGCAGAGACAGATCAGCAGCATACCCGCGGCGGATATGGGAGAGATATTCCTGGAGCTTACCCTGAAACAGCAGGTCGCGCTTTTTAAATCCCTGGACCTTAATTCCCGGGTCAAGACTTTTGTCAACATAGATTTCAAGAACCAGGAATCGCTTATTGAGGAGTTAACCAGGGGGGAAGTGGCCGAGATATTAAGCAATATCCCGTCTGATGATGCCACGGATTTTCTGGAGAAACTGCCCAAAAAACAGGCCGAGGATATCCTTAGCGGCATGGAAAGCGTCCGTTCAAAAAAGTTATCCCAGCTTCTGGGGTATTCCAGTGATTCCGCGGGCGGTTTAATGACCGCTGATTATATGGCTTTTACCAAAGGGACCCGGGTGGACGCGGTAATAAAACAGATCAAAGAACGTTTTTTTAAGGTTGAGCCGATACAGTATGTCTGTATCCTGGACGAGGGTAATCGTTTTATCGGGGCGACCAGCTTTCGCCGCCTGATCCTGGCCGACCTCAGCGACCCGATAGAGAAAACGGCTTTCCCGAAAACTTATTTTGTCCACCTGGATTCCAGTCTCAAGGAAGTCGCGTATCTTATGGAGAAATACAAGTATAACGCTATCGCGGTAGTGGATGATAATAACGTGATCCAGGGGATCATTACCGTCGATGATATATTGAGTCAGCTGATCGCTATCGCCTGGCGCAGGCTCAAGCACATAAAAACAAGGCCGGTGCAATGATTGAGAGGATCAAAAATACCTGGAGGGGGGTTTTCCTTTTCCTCGCGGTAATGGGGCCGGGGATGATCACCGCCAGCGTGGATAATGACGCCGGCGGTATAACCACTTATTCGGTGGCCGGGGCGCATTTCGGTTATTCCATGCTCTGGTCTTTTATCCCCATTATAATCGCGTTGATCGTAGTGCAGGAGATGTGCGCGCGCATGGCTATAGCCACGGGAAAAGGGCTGTCCGACCTTATCCGGGAACAATTTGGGGTAAAATGCACGGTCTATTCCATGTTGGTGCTTATTTACGCCAACCTTTTTACCACGATCTCCGAATTTGCCGGCATAGCCGCCAGCGCCGATTTGTTAGGGATCAGTAAATTCATCCTTGTGCCGGTAAGCGCCCTGGCGGTCTGGTTGTTGATCGTAAGGTGGGATTATAAGATCGTGGAAAAAGTATTCCTGTTCTTTTGTCTTTTTTATGTCGCTTATATCTTCGCCGCGTTTCAGACCAAGCCGGACTGGAGCCATATTTTTAAAGAGGCGATCGCGCCGAAGATAGCCTGGAGCAAGGAGTATATCCTGCTTTTGGTGGGCGTGGTCGGGACTACGATAACCCCCTGGATGCAGTTCTACCAGCAGGCTTCGGTCGTGGAAAAAGGCGTTAAGCCTACCGAGTATAAATATGCCCGGATCGACGTTATTACCGGGGCGTTCGTGGTGAACATTGTGGCGGTATTCATTATTATAGTTTGCGCGAATACCCTGTTCCAGAACGGGGTGCGCATTGACACAGCTAAGGACGCAGCGCTGGCGTTGAGGCCTCTGGCGGGGAATTACAGTTTTTATCTTTTCGCGCTGGGATTGTTAAACGCTTCTTTGTTCGCCGCTTCGATCGTGCCTCTGTCCACGGCTTATTCGGTATGCGAGGGGTTGGGTTGGGAGGTGGGCGTGAATAAAAAATTTTCCGAGGCTCCGCAATTTTACACGCTTTATACCGCCACTATCGTTATTGCGGCCGGACTGGTTCTTTTGCCCAGGGTTAAACTTGTTCCGGTTATGCTCGGCGCTCAGGTGAATAACGGCATCCTGCTGCCGTTCGTGTTGATCCTTATGATGAGGATGGCCAATAACAAAAGGCTTATGGGTAAATATGTTAATTCAAAGGCGCAAAATTTTATCGCTGTATCTACGATAGTGCTGTTGATCGGTTTATCTGTCTTCTTGCTGATATCGTATTTTTTTGGCAACAAGTGATCCAAGACCCGGTCTTGGATCATATTGCGGAATAACAAGTTGCAAGACCGGGTCTTGAATCGAAAGGTGAAGAGAAATGAAAATTACGGTAAAAGATATCCTTGCGGCAAAAGGTAAGCGCAAACTGACTATGCTTACCGCTTATGATTACCCTATGGCTTATCTGGTGGACAAGGCCGGGATAGATATGGTACTGGTAGGCGATTCCCTGGCCAACGTGGTCTTGGGCTTGAAATCCACCACCGAGGTGGGAATGGACGTTATGATCCATCACGCCAAGGCGGTTAGCCGCGGGGTGACGAATTCCCTGATCATCGGAGATATGCCGTATGAATCGTATCAAACCAATCCCGATGACTGCGTGAAGAACGCCGCCAGGTTTATTGAGGAAGCCGGATGCGCTGCGGTAAAGCTGGAATGGTTCGATAAATGCCTTGAGGTTACCGAGAAGATAATCAAGGCCGGCATCCCGGTTATGGGCCATATCGGGCTTACCCCGCAGACCGCGGATAAGATCGGCGGTTTTAAAGTCCAGGCCAAGGACGCCGAGCACGCCAAGCTCCTGATAGAACAGGCGCTGGCCTTGGAGAAATTAGGCTGTTTTTCTCTGCTTCTGGAATGTATCCCTGATAGGATCGCCCAGGTGATCACCGAGAGATTAAAGGTCCCGACTATCAGTTGCGGGGCCGGGGTTTATTGCGACGGCCAGGTCCTGGTGATCAACGATATGCTCGGGCTTTTTGACCGGTATACCCCGAAATTTGTGAAGAAATACATAAATCTGTCTCCGCTTATCCTGCGGGCGATAGAGGAATATAAAAAAGAAGTGACAAGCGGAGATTTTCCGGATAAAGAACACAGCTTTACCATAAAGGAAGAAGAGCTTAAGAAACTGAAAGACGGTATTTAAGGGTTTTGCGGATTTGAAAAAAATATAGGATTTTTCGGGATTTGTGCTAAAATAACAATCTCTAATCTTCCCTGAACAAAAAAACAATATGGCAGACTTAATGGATAAAATAGTGTCTTTATGCAAACGCCGGGGATTTATTTTTCCGGGCTCCGATATTTACGGCGGCCTGGCGAATTCCTGGGACTACGGCCCGTACGGCGTGGAGCTGAAGAATAACATCAAAAAGGCCTGGTGGAAAGCCAATGTCTATATGCGCAACGATATATATGGCATGGACGCGGCGATCATAATGCATCCCAAGACCTGGGTGGCCTCGGGACATGTGGAGAACTTTTTCGACCTTAAGGCGGATTGCAAAGGCTGCAAGAAGCGCTTTAAAGTGGCGGATCTTAAAGATCCTAAAAAGTGCCCGGAATGCGGCGGGGAATTGACCGAGGCCAGGCAATTCAACCTAATGTTCAAGACACATACCGGACCGATCGAAGACGCCTCCAGCGTCGCTTATTTGCGGCCGGAGACGGCGCAGGGGATGTTCGTAAATTTCGCAAATATCCAGGATTCGCGCCACCCCAAGCTTCCTTTCGGCCTGGCGCAGATCGGCAAATCATTCCGCAACGAGATAACCCCCGGCAATTTCACTTTCCGCACCCGCGAGTTCGAGCAGATGGAGATCGAATATTTCTGCCGGCCGGAAGATTCGGATAAGGTTTATGAGGAGTGGGTGGAATCGCGCAAGAAATGGTATCTGGACCTGGGGATGAAACCGGAGAATATCCATTTCCGCAAACATGAAAAAGACGAGCTCGCCCATTACGCCAAGGCCTGCACTGACGTGGAATATAACTTTCCCTGGGGCTGGTCTGAGCTGGAAGGTATAGCTAACCGCACGGATTTCGACCTGAAGCAGCATGCCGGGTACAGCGGCAAGGACCTGCGTTATTTTGACGAAGTTAAAAAGGAGAGGTTCTTTCCTTATATAATCGAGCCTTCAGGCGGGGTTGACCGCTGTTTACTGGCTTTCCTGGTGGACGCTTATTCGGAGGAAACGGTCAAGGATGATATCCGGGTATGCCTGAAATTAAATAAGGACCTGGCCCCGAACAAGGTGGCGGTGCTGCCGCTTTTAAAGAACCGCCCGGAGATCGTGGGGATGGCCAAACAACTGGCCGCTGACTTGAAGAAACAGGTGGTTACGGTTTATGATGACACGGCGAATATCGGCAAGTTATACCGCCGGCAGGATGAGGTGGGAACACTTTATTGCGTAACAGTCGACGTGCAGAGCCTGGAAGACAAACAGGTCACTGTGCGCGAGCGGGACACAATGCAACAGGAGCGTATCGGCATCGACAGGGTAAAAGAATATCTGATCAACAAAATAATATAAACGAAGCCCGTCGGGCTATAAACCGTCGGGCCTAACAATTGGAAGGAGCGGTACGAGAAATGGCGGCAAAAGCAAAGAAATACGTGTACAGTTTCGGCGGCGGCAAAGCGGACGGCAATGAATCAATGAAGAATCTCCTGGGCGGCAAAGGCGCCAACCTGGCGGAAATGGCCGGTCACAAAGATCTTAAACTCCCGGTCCCGCCGGGATTTACCCTTACAACCGATGTCTGCACTTATTTCTACGAGAACAAAAAGAAATATCCTAAGACCCTGGAAAAGGATGTGGAGACAGCCTTGGCAAAGGTAGAGAAGCTGATGGGCCGCAAATTCGGCGACGCCGCGAGCCCGCTTCTGGTGTCCGTGCGCTCGGGCGCGCGTAAATCCATGCCCGGGATGATGGAAACGGTCTTGAACGTAGGCACGACCGAAAAGACTATTCCCGGCCTGATCAAGCAGGCAGGCGGCAATGCCAGGTTCGTTTATGACGCGTACCGCCGTTTGATCATGATGTATTCGGACGTGGTCATGGAAAAGGCCGCCGGCATTGAGCCGGCTGAGGATATGGGCATCCGTAAGCAGCTGGAACGGTTAATGGGCAAAATGAAGGAAGAAAAAGGTTATTCCAGCGATACCGACCTGAATACCGATGATCTCAAGGTGCTTTGCGGCCAATTCAAAGCCAAGATCAAGGAAGTCCTGGGCAAGGAATTCCCGGATGAGCCGAGAAAACAGCTTTGGGGCGGGATCGGCGCGGTATTCTCTTCATGGAACGGCAAGCGGGCTATTTCTTACCGCAGGATTGAAGGCATCCCGGATGAGTGGGGGACAGCGGTCAATGTCCAGACCATGGTTTTCGGCAACCTGGGCAATGATTCAGCTACCGGCGTGGCGTTTTCGCGCAACCCGGGAAACGGCGAGAACGGTTTTTACGGCGAATACCTGATCAACGCCCAGGGCGAAGATGTGGTAGCCGGTATCCGCACGCCTTCCCCGATCAATCAGTATTCGCAGTCAGAGCATAACAAAGGCTTAACTACCCTGGAACAGGGTATGCCGGTTATATATAAGGAACTGGTGGGTTTCCGCAATCGCCTGGAAAAACATTACCACGATATGCAGGATATCGAGTTTACCATTGAAAAAGGCCGCCTGTTCATGCTGCAGTGCCGCGTGGGAAAACGCAACGGCCCTGCCGCTGTAAGAATGGCCGTGGATATGGCTAAGGAAAAACTCTGCACTAAGGCGGAAGCGGTAATGAGGGTTACTCCCGGTCAGTTGGACGAGCTTTTGCACCCGGTCATTGATCCCAAGGCCGAGATGATCAGCAAGGTCCTGACCAAAGGTCTTCCCGCGGGTCCGGGCGGGGCCAACGGCCAGATAGTTTTCACCGCTAATGACGCGGTGGAATGGAAGAAGCAGAACAAGAAAGTCATCTTGGTCCGCGAAGAGACGAATCCCGAGGACGTTGAAGGTATGCGCGCCGCCGAGGCGATTTTGACCGCCCGCGGCGGGATGACCTCGCACGCGGCGTTAGTCGCCCGCGGCTGGGGAAAATGCTGTATCGTAGGATGCGGCAACCTGCATGTTAACCTGGACAAGAAAGAAATAACCGTTGACGGAAAGATCCTCAAGGAAGGCGATTGGATCACCTTAAACGGCACTAAAGGAAATGTTTACGCCGGGCAACTGCAGATGATGGACGCATCCTCGGAAAATAAACTGCTTAACGATTTCTTAAGCATGTGCAACAGTTTCCGCAAGCTGGGTATCCGTACCAATGCCGATACCCCGGCTGACGCCCAGAACGCCAGGCAGTTCGGCGCCGAAGGCATAGGCCTGTTCCGCACCGAGCATATGTTCTACGGAAAAGGCTCGGATGCGCCGTTATTCATCCTGCGCAAGATGATAGTCTCCAAGACAGTGGAAGAGAGGCGCAAGGCGCTCGATGAATTGTTCCCCTATGTGAAGAAAGACATCAAAGCCACTATAGCGGCGATGGATGGTTTCCCTGTGGTTATCCGTTTGCTGGATCCTCCGCTGCACGAGTTCGTTCCCCGGGAGCAGTCCAAGCTGGAACAATTGGCTAAGGACTTGAATATCTCTATGGAAGAGCTTTCCAAAAGAGCCGAGGGCCTGCATGAATCCAACCCGATGATGGGGCACCGCGGCGTGCGCCTGGGGGTCACTTATCCCGAGGTCAGCGCTATGCAGATCAGGGCTATTTTAGAATCTGCCGCGGAATTGGTAAAGGAAGGGAAGAAACCTTATCCTGAAATAATGATCCCGGTGGTTTGCGATAAAAAAGAACTGGAAGACCAACTGGCGATAGCCAAAAAGATCTATGCGGATGTCCTGGCCAAGTATGGCCTGAAGCAGATCAAGCATCTTTTCGGGACAATGATCGAGATACCGCGCGCGGCCCTGGTCGCCGATAAGCTGGCTGAGGTTGCGGCGTTCTTCTCGTTCGGAACCAACGACCTGACCCAGATGAGCTTCGGGTTCTCCCGCGACGATATCGGAGGGTTTGTTCCGGAGTATATCAATAAAGGCATATTGCAGGATGATCCGTTCCAGACAGTGGACCAGACCGGTGTCGGCGAACTGATAAAGATCGCTATCGAAAGAGGCAGGAAGACCAATAAAAAACTTGAGGTCGGTATCTGCGGCGAGCACGGCGGAGACCCGCGTTCCGTTGAGTTCTGTCATAAGGTCGGGATGAATTACGTGAGCTGTTCACCGTTCAGGGTCCCGATAGCTAATCTTGCCGCGGCACAGGCAGCGTTGAAGGATAAGAAGAAGAAATAATAGAAGCCGTCGATAATCGATAGTCTATAGTCAATAGTTTTTAGTAATAGAGTTGACTATAGGCTATCAGTTACCGATTATAGACCAATAAGACCGAGGCCCAATGGAAGCTCTCAAAACTTACTTGAAGGAAGTTCGCATTATCCCTTTGCTTAACGCTGAACAGGAAATTGAGTTAAGCAAGCGAATATTGAGCAAGAAAGGCGATGAGCAGGCGCGCAAGCTGATGATCCGTTCGAACCTGCGCCTGGTTATAAATATCGCCAAGAGGTACATCCATCTGGGGATCCCGCTTTTGGACCTCATTGAAGAAGGCAACCTGGGATTGATGAAAGCGGTGGACAAGTTCAATTACAAAAGAGGATACCGTTTTTCCACGTACGGGGCATGGTGGATACGGCAGGGGATAATCCGGGCGATCGCCCAGCAGGGCAAAATGGTCAGGCTTCCGGTATATGTCAATGAGATGCTGACTAAATGGAAGAAGACAAGGGATATTTTGACCCAGAAATTAAAGCGTCCCGCTACCGATGAAGAGATCGCCAAAAAGCTCCGGATATCGCGGGACAAGATCGAGGATATAAATCTTTGGCTTACCACCAAGACCTCTTCTTTGGAAGCGCCGATCGGCGATGACGATGAGAATCAGGTTTCCGACCTGGTGGAGAACCAGACTGTGGAGGCGCCCGACGCGGCGATCGAGAAGGTTTTCGACAAAGAGCGCATGGATAACCTGCTGGAAAAGATGTCCGAGCGGGAAAGGGAAATACTGGACCTGCGTTTTGGCATGGCTGACGGCAGGTGCCGCACGCTCGCCGAGGTGGCCGATAAGATGGGGGTTTCCCGGGAACGGATCCGTCAGATAGAAGAAGAGGCCCTGAAGAAATTAAAAAAATTCGTCAAAGAACAGGAAACGAATTAGCAGCGCCAGTATTTCGCTGCCGGGGGAATAAACCGGTATCTTCAACTTAAAGGAATGTCTTATGCCTGCGACTAAAAAAGATCTGAAATTGCTTGAGCGATCCATCAGGAGCATCCCGGGGTTTCCCAAGCCCGGGATCATCTTCCGCGACGTAACCACTTTATTCAAGAACGCGCAGGCTTTGAAAAAAGCTGCCGACATCATCGCAAGGGAATGTAAGAATAAAAAGGTCGATAAGGTCGTGGCTGTGGAGGCCAGGGGATTTGTTCTGGGCGCGATAATAGCTTACAAGATCGGCGCGGGCCTTGTGCTGGTGCGCAAGAAAGGCAAACTGCCCTGTAAAACCATCTCCGCCAGTTACGAGTTGGAATACGGGACAGATACCCTGTATATGCATTCTGATGCGCTTTTGCCGGGCGAGAAAGTTATGATCGTAGACGATCTTTTGGCTACCGGAGGCACGGTTAGCGCGGTGGTCAAGCTGGTAAATAAACTTAAATCCAGGATAATGGGCATATCTTTCCTGATCGAGCTGGTAGACCTGAAAGGGCGGGCCAAGCTCGCCGGCTACCCGGTCAGCTCTTTGGTTAAATTTGAAGGCGAATGAATCTATAATCTATAGTCGATAGTCTATAGACAGACATAATGGCGTTTAAGTTCGAAGATCTGAAAATTTGGCAGGAATCTGTTAAATTCGCCGGTGAGGTATATAAGCTAACAAAGAAATACCCAAAAGCCGAACAATTTGGATTAGTAGGTCAATTGAATCGCGCCGCAGTATCTTTAAGCTTGAATATAGCAGAAGGCGTGGGCAGAAATTCCGATGTTGAATTGGCAAGGTATCTGCAGATCGCAATAGGTTCATTAAACGAAGCAGTAACAATCTTGCACATTAGTCTGGAACAGAAGTATATAGATAAGTCTGAATTCGATTCTTTCTATATCCGTTGCGAAGAACTTTCTAAAATGTTGCATGGTTTTAAGAAATATTTGAAATCTTGAATTTGCGTGGGATTATAGACTATAGATTATTGATTATCGATTAATTGCGCCTGTAGCTCATATGGATAGAGCAGCAGTTTCCTAAACTGCTTGTGGCAAGTTCGATCCTTGCCAGGCGCACTTGATTATATTGCGTGCGAGGGGTCTATGGCCTATAATCGATAGTCAATAGACCTTGGGTAAAAGAAGTTCGATCATAGACTATTGATTATCGACTATTAACTAATTTGCTTGCGAAGGGTCTATAACCTATAATCTATAGCTAATAGACCTTGGGGAAAAGAAGTTTGATTATAGACTATTGATTATTGACTATCGATTAATTATGTATAACCTACATAGTCACTCTTTACTAAGCGACGGGGAATTGCTCCCTTCCGAGGTAGCGGTGCGCTACCGGGACAAAGGGTACAAGGTTATCGCCATAACCGACCACGTTGATTACAGCAATATCGAATCCGTGGTTTTTTCCATTTTGGAATTTGCGGCCAAATGGCCGAAAGACACGGGGATCAAGGTCCTTTCCGGGGTTGAGCTGACGCATCTGCCTTTAACCCAGTTTGCGCCTTTATCCCGGTACGCCAGGAAGCAGGGGATTGATATAATCGTCGGCCATGGCCAGACCCCGGCTGAACCGGTAATACTCGGGACCAACCGCGCAGCCCTGGAGGCGGATATAGACGTCCTGGCACACCCCGGGTATATTTCCGACGATGACGCGAAGCTCGCGGCAAAAAGAAAAATATTCCTGGAAGTCACCAGCCGTAAAAGCCACGGAGTTTCCAACAGTCATGTGGTCAAACAGGCGTTGAAATGGAAGGCCCGATTGATCCTGGATCATGACAGCCATAGCCCGGAAGACATTATCACGCCGCCGCAATTGCGCCGGGTGGGGGCCAAAGCCGGGTTAAAACCAGGGCAGATCATTAAGATATATAAGGATGTGGAGAAATTTTTACGGACTAAATAAAAAAGGGGTTGGCATGAATAAAGTGATAGCGGTGATCGTGCTTATTCTCGCTGGCGTGTTATCCGGGTGCCAGACATTTTCTTCAGGCAATTCCGCTAATGAAAGTTTCATTGAGCCGGCTGCCCGTTTTAAATTTTCCGATATCCCGGTGCCCTCAGGTTTTAAGAGCCTTCCGCAGGAATCGTATTCGTTTGATAACGGAGGCGTGCGCGTGGCGGTGTTGAAATACCAGGGCAAGGCTGACCCCGATCAGATGGTTGCCTTCTATAAAGAGCAGATGAAGATGAACCAATGGGAGATGATCAATGTCACGGAATTCGGCCAGCGCATGTTGAATTTTAATAATGAGAGCGAGGCCTGTATTATTTCTTTATTGCCCAAAGGCCGGTTGATCACCCTGGTTATTTCAGTGGGGCCGAGGGCTGAGCGCCCGGGCGTTAAAAAATCCAAAGAAGCACTCAAGTAATCCGCAGTAACTCTTTTATCCGCAATTACTTAAGCGCGGCAATCCAAAAAATACTTGACAAATTAACACTTGTATGTTCTAATAAAAAAAAGGTTATACCACTGGAGATGATTTCAATCTGAGCGGGAAAGGGGGGAAGATTAAAATAAGCCTGAAATCAGCCAAAATCCGGTGATATACTATATAGCAATAATCTAGGAAAACAAGTTTACCCTAGTTGAATATATCCAATTTTTCTTAAAAGGAGGCAGTTCAAATGAGTAAAAAAATATTAGTTTTGGCCCTCGCGTTTGTGGTCGGCATCACTGTCGCCGCATTCGCAGAAGTCCAGAATGTCAAGATCGGCGGAGATATCACCACCGTCTGGGTTGATCGCCAGAACCTGGATTTTCAAAAAGCCAGCAATTCTATCAGCGATTTCGCCACGATTACCCGGGTGAAGATCGAAGCTAATCTTACTGACAACGTTGACGCTACGGTCAGGCTCTTGAATGAGAGACTCTGGTCAAGCACTAACGAAAATACGTCAGGTGGCTCTGTTAACTCTGATAGCGACATAACTATTGACGAAGCGTACGTAACCTTGAAGGATTTCTTGAAGGATACTACGAACGTTCCTCTGACATTAAAAGTCGGCCGTCAGAATGTCAGGATAGGCTCCGGTTTGTTGATCGGCGATCCTGATACCAATCAGAATGTTTCCACTACCAGCGGTTTGAATGTTGCCGGTTTAAGGGACCTGAGCGCCCGCAAGTCGTTTGACGCGATCGTGGGTGTTTTGGATTACGATCCTTTGACGGTTACTGCCGGTTATATCAAGGGCAGCATCGGCACTGATGTTAATGCTATGAAAGATGACGTTAACGCGTATGTGATCAACGCCGCTTATGACACAGGCGTAAAGGATACCATCGCGGAAGCGACCTATCTGTTATATCGTCAGAGAGAGACCAAGGCCAATGTCGCGAATTACGGCATAAGGCTCACTTCTACGCCGATCGAGAACCTGAGCCTGGAAGGCGAATTTGTATTCCAGGATTCGGAAACCGCTAAAGCGGATAAAAAACGCCAGCAGGGAAGCGATAGCGCCATCAGTTTATGCGCCAGCTATTTGTTCGAGGATGTGGTTTGGAAGCCGAAGCTGGGTATGGATTATGGCCGCTTATCCGGACAGTGGAACCCGTTGTTTGAGGATCTGACGCCTGCGGAATTGGCGAACTTGATCTTCCCCAACACGAATGTCAGCGTTATTGGTGGAAGCCTTTTAGCCAAACCCAAGGATGATGTTACCCTGAAACTGCGGTATGCTAATTTCCAGGTAGTTGAAAAGTATTATGACACTGAAACCTGGGCCAGCCCTGGTACCGGCGCCACATATACCATGACTGATAAGAAAGACTTAGGCGACGAAATCGACCTGGGCGTAGTTTATGACTATACTGAAGATGTTCAGTTGGGTCTGACCTATGCGATGTTTATGCCGGGCGATGCATTCAGCTCGGTCAATGAAGAGACTGCCACCAGCGTCATCGGTTCGATGAGGGTTGCATTCTAAGTCATTGCCGCAAACAGTGAAATAAACAGCCCCTGGGAGAGCGATCTCCCAGGGGTTTTTAATTAACCCGTTTTCATAAATACCGCCATATGCTTTATCTTGCCTTTATTTACCACATGCACCAGCCGTATTACAAGAACCTGCTGACCGATCAGGCTGACCTGCCCTGGGTCCGTTTGCACGGGACCAAGGATTACCTGGATATGGTCAGCATGCTTAAGGATTTTCCGCTTATACGCCAGACCATAAATGTCGTCCCGTCTTTATTCGAGCAGGTTGAGGATTATACCAACGGCCTGGTAAAAGACAAGTTTCTGGAGCTTTCCTATAAGCCGGCGCAGGAGCTTAACGGCCAGGACAAAGGTTTTATCCTGAACAATTTTTTTATGATCAACCGCGATAAGGTGATCGCCACGCATCCGCGTTATTACGAGCTATACCTTAATAAGAAGGCTAATCGGTTGTTCAATACTCAGGATTATTTGGACCTGCAGGTCTGGTTCAACCTTGCCTGGATCGATCCGTGTTTCCGCCAGGATATCCCGGAGTTGCGGCAGGTTGCCGAAAAGGCCAGGTTTTTTACCGAGGAAGACAAGCGGATCGTCCTGGAAAAGCAGATCGATATCCTGGAAGCGATCCTGCCCGCGTATAAGGATTCTATGGCGCAGGGGCAGATCGAGGTGGTTTTAAGCCCGTATTACCATCCGATACTTCCGCTATTGTGCAATACCCGGATCGCCAAAGAGGCTAACCCCAAAAGCACTGTGCCGGGGGTTAATTTTTCTTTTCCAGAGGACGCCAGGCTGCAGATCGACAGCGCGGTAAAATTCTATAAGGATAAATTCGGCCGGGCTCCCATAGGGATGTGGCCTTCGGAGATGGCGGTTTCCGAGCATATACTCCCGTTCATTATCCAGTCCGGCATTAAGTGGATACTGGCGGATGAGGCCATATTGTTCAAATCGTTGAAGAAAAAGAAGAGGGATACCCGCGCGCTATACCAGCCGTATTCCTTAGACCGCAAGGACGGCAGCCTGAACATTGTTTTTCGCGACCGCAACCTTTCCGACTTGATCGGTTTCACCTACGCCAACTGGAAGGCGGCTGACGCGGTCGAGGATTTTATGAAACACCTTGAGAACACCGCCGAGGCTTTTAAGGGAAAAGACGTGCTGGTGACCGTGGCAATGGACGGGGAGAACGCCTGGGAGTATTTCGCTAATGACGGGCACGATTTCTTAGAGCTGTTATATCGGCGTTTGAGCGAAGCAAAATTCCTGAAGACCACTACGGTCAATGAATACCTGAACAGCCACTCAACCGTCAAAAAGATCGAGCGCCTGGCCGCCGGCTCGTGGATCTACGGCGAGTTCTCCAAATGGATAAATAATCCTTATAAGAACAAGGCCTGGGAATGCCTGGCCCTGGCCAGGCAAGAGATGGAGCGCTGCAAATCCGAAGGCAAGGCTTTGACCGATATGGCAATAAAACAGATGCAGATCCTGGAAGGCAGCGATTGGTTCTGGTGGGCAGGGGAGGATTATCCGGGTTATTTTGACCGCTTATTCCGTATGCATCTGGCTAATTTATACAGCCTTTTGGACAAAGAAATCCCGGAATATCTCAGCAGGCCGATTGTCCCGTAAGGCGTTAAAATACCGCATTTTCTGTGATTATCGCACAGCTACAACCGCTTGACAGGCAAGATGTTTTATGCTATATTTAGATAATTATGGAAAAAAAAGATATTTACGAGCATCTTGCTAAAATATACCTGGACAACTCGGCGGTAAAGAAAAAAAAGCAGAAGTCTGATAC
>Ga0265297_10001283_pt1 | contig 60596 bp, 51 predicted proteins | sample Munlanlwell13791_FD_192502 | JGI IMG/M metagenome (GOLD analysis project Ga0265297, IMG submission 192502) | Leachate microbial communities from a municipal landfill in Southern Ontario, Canada - Leachate well 137-91 | ecosystem: Engineered > Solid waste > Landfill > Unclassified | place... | reverse complement strand
TCCGGCGGCAGTTGCGGTGCTGATGCCAGTAATTGTCCGGCGACCGCGCCTCACAGTTGCAACGGCCAATGCTGGGCGTGCGCGCCTGGCCAGGTATTTAAATGTGAAATTTCCGGCGGTACCTGTGGCGCTGACTATAAAAATTGTCCGGCCGACACGCCAAACAGTTGTAATGAAGCTTGTTGGGCAAAATGCGGCGCCGCTGAAAAATTCGTCTGTGATGAAACTTTAGGCGGAACTTGCGAGAAAAAGTAAACTGTCTTAAGGAAAGAAAATATATGCAAAAATCCAAAATTATAGAAATCGTTAAAGACAAATATCGGGAAATAGCGCTTAAAGGTTCGTCTTGCGGTTGCGGCTGTAGCGGCGCCAAGGATATTTCCAAAAATATCGGGTACTCCGAGGAAGAATTGAAATTAGTCGGGGAAGCGAATCTGGGCTTGGGGTGCGGCAATCCTCTGGCTTTCGGAAAGATAAAAGAGGGCGATATTGTCTTGGATCTAGGCGCCGGAGCGGGAATAGACGCGATTTTGGCGGCCAGGAAGGTCGGTGCCAAGGGTAAAGTTATCGGCGTGGATATGACCGAAGAAATGGTGGCGCGGGCGAAGAATAACGCCGCGAGGCAGGGAATAACCAACGCCGAATTTTTATTGGGGCAAATAGAGAATCTGCCGCTGGCGGATAATTCGGTTGATACGATAATCACCAATTGCGTCATCAACCTCACTCCCGATAAGGCGAAAACTTTTAGCGAAGCTTATCGGGTTCTGAAACCGGGCGGCCGAATTTATCTTTCGGATATCGTCTTGTTGGCGGAACTGACTGAGAAACAGAAGAATAATAAAGATCTTTTATCGGGTTGCGTCGCTGGGGCTTTATTGAAAGAAGATTATTTGAGCAAGATAACGGGGGCGGGCTTTAAAGTCCGTATTCTACATGAGAATAAAAAGATAAGTAAGGAACAGTACATGGGCATCGCCTTGGAAAGCTTGATGGTTGAACTGACAAAATAGTTTTATTTTTAAAATAATAAAATATTTATGACTAAAAAAATTATTTATTGGTTGCCGCGAATTTTAAGTCTGGCTTTTATTTTATTCCTGTCGCTGTTCGCGCTGGATGTTTTTGGGGAATACGGCGGCTGGGCGGTTATCCCGGCGCTTCTCATTCATCTTCTACCCATGTTTATCCTTCTGACCTTCGTCATCGTCGCCTGGAAATATGATCTTATCGGGATGATTATGTTCCCGGTCTTCGCTCTGGGCTATGTTTTAATGGTTGGTCTGGACCGTCACTGGAGCTGGTATGCCGCTATATCCGGTCCGGCTATCGTTGTCGGTTTTCTTTTCTTTTTAAGCTGGGCGCAAAAAAGGACTGACAGAATTAAAAAATAAAAATATGCAGAGCAAGAATGTTTTAAAATTAATCATCACCGTTGCTGTTTCTGAATTGGCTGGCATCATCGGTTCGCTCTTTACAATTCCGGCTGTTTCGACCTGGTATCCGACTTTGGCTAAGCCGTCTCTTAATCCGCCGGCCTGGATTTTTGCGCCGGTTTGGACAACGCTGTTCGCCTTGATGGGTATCGCGGCGTTTTTAATCTGGAGAAGAGGCTTAGATCGCCGGGACGTAAAGATCGCCCTCGGCGTTTTTGTCGGTCAGCTGGCGTTGAATACGCTCTGGTCGATTATTTTTTTCGGCTGGCATAATCCGGGCGGCGCGTTCCTGGAGATTATTCTTCTTTGGTCGGCTATCCTCGCCGCCATAATCATCTTTGCCCGAATTTCCAAACCGGCGGCTTGGCTGTTACTGCCGTATATTCTCTGGGTAAGTTTCGCCGGCTATCTTAATTACTCGATTTGGCGGCTGTCGCTTAGCGGTCCGGAACAAGTGATTTATACGCCGGAGACTGGCATTTATCCTGAGAAAACCGGTTTGGAAGAAACCGGTAATGAACTCTGGAAAACCGCGGTTGACGATAAAGCTGGGGTTTCTTTCCGCTATCCGGAAAAATTGCTGACGGAGTATATTCATGTCGTCAACTGGCCGCCGCAAGTTAAGGTTATTGATAAAAAATTTGTTTGCGTCGAAACCGGTTCGGAAATAATTTCGGGCGGGATAACCGCGAAACGGCTGGTGGATAATAGGGAATACTGCTTGACGAAAGCAAGCGAAGGCGCGGCTGGCAGTATTTACACGGATTATACTTACGCGTTCGCTAAAGAAAATCAGACGGTCGCTCTTTCTTTCAGTCTTCGTTCCGTCCAATGTGGCAATTATGATGACCCGCAAAAGACGGCCTGCGATAAAGAACGGGAAACGTTCGACCCCGACGGCGTGGCCGATCGCATGATTAGAAGTATGGAATGGGATTTATCGCGGCCGGACCAAAAAAATGTTGCGGCTTTACTCGCTGAATGTTTGCCGAAGAGCGATTTGGCCAGCCGGGATGAATGCGAACGGTTATTGAATCAAATTATGAATTTTGACGACTGCGTGGCGGCCGGTTTTTCCATAAGGAAATCTAATCCGCCGCAATGCGCTACGCCGGACGGCCGGAATTTTGTCGCAGAGATAAATAGTCTGAGGACTAAGTAGTTTGAGGGTGATGCTTAAAGCCAAGTAATTCTATTCTATTTTGATTATTTCAAACTCGGTTTCTTTATCCGCCAGTTGTATTTTGATTTTGTCGCCGGTGTGCCGGCCGATCAAAGCGGCGCCGAGCGGGGAATTATGTGAGATGATTCCGGCCGCCGGATCAGTTTCCGCCGAGCCGAGAACTAAATAAGTTTTTTCCCGACTGGCGTTTTTGACGGTCACGCGGCTTCCGAGCGCGACCGTTTCCGTATTTTTCGTCGGTTTGATTATTTCCGCCCGGTTCAGATGTTCTTCTAGCTCTATTATTCTTTGGTTTATGCCTCTTAAACGCCCTTTGGCTAACTGATAACCGGTGTTCTCGGAAAAGTCGCCCATCTCCGCCAATCTTTTTACTTCGGCCGCTTCCTGCGGCCGGCGAAAATTTTTCAGTCTGGCCAGCTTATTTTTGAGTTCGACAAACTTTTCCTCGGTCATATAAGGATCAAGTTTTGTTCTTTTATTGTGTTGTTCGGATTTTCTGATGGGGACTTGCATATTGTTTAGTTATTATAAAAAGATTCGGGACATTTAGCAAATATTGGAAAAATAAAAAACCCTTTTGTGTTTGATGGCAAAAGGGTTTTAATTCGGACAGTAGCTTGGCGAATAGCGGCAAATCGCTTCCATGGCTTTTTCGGATTGGGCGATTTTTCTCATGAGGGCCGTCTGTTCTTCGGTACTGCCGACTATCTTCAACTTTAATTCTTCCTGATCGTCAGGACTGTTTTTCAGCATTAAATCGGTGTTAAGCTGTTTCATCTTATTAATGCTTTTCTGGATCAGGACTATTTCGCATCTTAAGTTGAAGCCACGAATCGGTTTGGTCCTTATCAAATTTTTAGCCTTTATCAGTTCGGGAATCAAATAATCACGAATCATTATAACCAGGTCTAAAAAATTGTTTTTAAATTTAGGCACGATGTCGTCCTCAAGTATCTCCACGAGATTTAAATTCTCGTTTTTCAGTCCGGGGATGAGATCGTCCCGAATCAGCTGAGCGAGACTGGCGGGATCATAAAAAGAAAATTTTTTAATAATCTCCGTCGTTAATTCCAGCTCATCCAGTTTTTTTTCAAGTTTATCTTTGTTTTTGTTCATTAGCTTCTTATTTTAAAGGACTTGTCGATTTCGCTCATGTTTACTTTTCTTGTTGTTTTAACTATAATTTATACTATAAATAATAAAAAAAATCAATATGTCAGAAAATAAGGGATTTTTATCTTTTTTGAACATAAATAAGGGAGAAAAACCGGTCGCCGAAATGACTGTGGAAAAGTCCGAATCGGGAGAAAAACTAAAAAAGGAACCGGAGAAGTTTTTAATTGGCGGGCACGAAGTGATTTTAGAAGACAGGCAGATTATTCCGAAGGATGAAAAAGAAAGGGGAGATTTAAAAGAGCTTATCCGGGAACTGGCTAACGCGCCTAAATTGTTGGTTTTAGACAGTAAAGGAAAAGTGTTGGAAAGCGCGGACTATGATAAGTGGCGCCAAGAGGTTCGGGGTAAGGAGGAAGAAATGATTAAAGCCGGTCAGGGAGAAGTGGTGCGGGCTTTAAGCAACAACTATTTTACCCGAGCGAGCGAGTTGGGTATGTTTCTCGATAATATGGTTTCCGACCATCCTCGCGCCGGCGAATGGAAAGCCCGTTATCAAAAAATAACCGACGGTCTCAGTCACGAGATTTATAATTCGATGCCGGTGAAGGAGAAGGAAACAATGGCCGAAAAGCTGGATGCTTTGATTCTGGATATTTACGAGAATATATAAAGCCAATCGCTGACGCCAGCCGGAGATTGTCTACGCTAATTATTTTTCGCCAATAATTTTCATTGACCATAAAAAGCGGATATGGTAAAATAGAAACAGAAATAATATAAAATAATATGAGTGAAGTTGTTAAAGAATTCGTGTCCGAAGAAAAAAAGAAATTTAAATGGCATTTAGGAAAAGTCGTCGCCTCTTCTTTGTCGGGTTTTATCGCCGGGGTTATCGTGGCCGTGATTTTTTTTCTGACCGTTTTCGATTTAACTTTAAAATAGTCGGGAGATTTTAAGTCGTTTTTTAAAACCCCTTGCGTAGGGGTTTTTGTATAAAAATATGTCTGACATCTATCAGGATTCGGTTAATTTGCATCGGGCGAAGCGCGGTAAATTAGAGATTAAGAGCAAGGTTCCGCTGGCGACCAGAGGGGACTTGTCTTTGGCTTATACGCCCGGAGTGGCGGAAGTCTGCCGGGTTATCGCGCGCGATAAGGCACAGACGCGTGAATTGACGCTTAAAGGCAATACGGTCGCGGTCATAAGCGACGGTAGTGCGATTTTAGGCTTGGGCAATCTGGGAGCGGAAGCGGCTTTGCCGGTGATGGAAGGAAAATGCGTTCTCTTTAAAGAATTCGCCGGTGTCGACGCTTTTCCGATTTGTTTGGATACTCAGGATGAGGAAGAAATAATCAAAACCGTGAAATATCTGGCACCGGTTTTCGGTGGTATTAATTTAGAGGATATTTCCGCACCCCGTTGTTTTAAAATCGAAGCCCGGCTGAGAGCGGAACTGGATATTCCGGTCATGCATGACGACCAGCACGGCACGGCGACTGTGGTGCTGGCGGCTCTGATTAACGCTTTGAAAATTCGTCAGTCGCAGAAGAAAGACGCGCGCCTAGTGATAAGCGGCGCCGGAGCGGCCGGAACGGCCATCGCCGGATTATTACTTAATTATGGTTTTAAAAATATTATTGTTTGCGACCGGAACGGCGCTATTTATTCCGGACGCGAAGAACTGAATTCGGCCAAGCAGGAACTGGCGGCTTTAACCAATCTCGGAAAAATTAAGGGGTCTTTGGCCGAAACTGTAAAAGGAACAGATATCTTTATTGGCGTGAGCGCTCCCGGACTCTTGAACGCGGCGATGATAGAATCAATGAACGCGCGGCCGATTATTTTCGCGCTCGCCAATCCGACACCGGAAATCATGCCGGAAGAAGCAAAGCGCGCCGGTGCGTTTATCGTCGCTACCGGACGCAGTGATTTCCCCAATCAGATTAATAACGTTTTAGCTTTTCCGGGAATTTTCCGGGGCGCCCTGGATAATCGGGTCAAACAGATTACCGATGATATGCTGATTCGGGCCGCGGAAAATTTAGCCGGCTTGGTCATCGCGCCGACGCCGGAGATGATTTTGCCGGATCCTTTAAATAAAGAAGTGTCCAAAGCGGTGGCGCGGGCGATTTATTTATAGCCCATTATTAGGCTGTTTTTAACCCCCTTGACTGGTTTTTGCTTATATGGTATAATTACTCTTGTGCAAAATAGTGATTAGAAAAGTCGTCGATTTTCATTAGTCATAAATTTGGGTCTAGCGATAGGCTCATATAATTGCCATTTAATTTACTCAAGTTTTAAATTCCATGACTGGTACTATTAAAACTCTAACTGACAGAGGTTTTGGTTTCATTACCGCTGAAGGTCAAGAAAAGGATTTATTCTTCCATAGCAATGCTTTGGTTGGTGTCCAATTCAACGAACTTCGCGAAGGTGACGCCGTCACTTTTGAAACAGAAAGATCTCCGAAAGGAATGAACGCGGTTAACGTTAAGCGCGCTTAATATCCTTTTGAAAAAAATACGTCCGGGTAATTCCGGGCGTATTTTTTATTGGGTCGTTTTTTGAAATCTCGTTGGTTTTTAAGGCCTTGACTACTTTCTTAAAAAGAGGTATTATCTAAAAAGACTTAATATAAAGATTACGTCGGGTGCGTAATTTTTTTATTTCCCGGGTAATTTTATTTTTATTTAATTTTAAATTTAATTTCAGACAGGAATATGGAAATTAGAAATATCGCCATTATCGCTCATGTCGACCACGGCAAGACGACCTTAACCGACGCTTTGATGCGCCAGACCGGCATGTCCGCTGTCGGCGTCAGCATGGACTCCAATGATTTGGAAAAAGAGCGGGGAATCACGATTTATTCTAAAAATACTTCGGTCTTTTATCGCGACACAAAAATCAATATCGTTGATACTCCCGGCCACGCCGATTTTAGCTCGGAAGTGGAACGGATTTTACGTTCCATTGATTGCGTTTTATTATTGGTGGACGCGCAGGAAGGACCGATGCCGCAGACGAAATTCGTTTTGAAAAAATCTTTGGAACTCGGCTTGAAGCCGATAGCGGTTATCAATAAAATCGATAAGCCCGCCGCGCGACCGGAAGCGGTTTTGGAAATGGTTTATGAGCTGTTTTTGGATTTAGGCGCCAGCGACGAACAGCTGGATTTTCCGGTAATTTACGCCGCTTCCAAACAGGGAATCGCCAAAAGAAACTTAACGGATGAATCGACCAATCTTGATCCGCTTTTGGATTTGATTTTGGAACATGTGCCGGCCGCTTCCAGTCAGGTGCTCGAAAATAAACAGTTATTGGCTCAGCCTTTTAATTTGGCCTATGATAATTTTTTAGGACGTTTGGCGATTTGCCGCATTTACGAAGGGAAGGTTAAGGCGGCCAGTCCGGTCTTTATCGAAGATTTAAACGGTCAGACCCGGAGCGGTAAAACCACTAAATTATTTACTTTTTCCGGCGTGGCGCGCCAAGAAACAACGGAAGCGGTCGCCGGCGATATCGTGATGATCGCGGGTTTGCCGGATATTTATATCGGCGAAACTATCGCGGAAACGCCGGAGCAAGCTCCTTTGCCGGCCATTAAAATAGACGAGCCGACGATTTCTTTGAGTTTTCTGGTTAATAATTCTCCTTTTGCCGGTCGGGAAGGGAAATTCGTCACCAACCGCCAGATTAAAGAACGGTTGGAAAAAGAATTGGAAGTTAATGTCGGTTTAAGGATTGACTTTTCCGATATGAATTCTTATAAAGTTTTCGGCCGTGGCGAGTTACATATCGCTATCTTATTGGAAAATTTGCGCCGGGAAAATTATGAATTACAGGTTTCTCAGCCGCAGGTAATCGTCAAAGAAGAAAACGGTCAGAAGCTTGAGCCTTATGAAGAAATTACCGTTGATATTCCGGAAGCGATGGCTGGCGTGGTAATTGAAAAAGTTTCCAAGCGCAAAGGGCGCCTGTCCGATTTGAAAACGCATAACGGCCAATCCCGCCTGCTTTTTGAAATTCCGACCCGCGGGCTTTTGGGTTATCGCAACGAGTTCGTAGTCGATACCCGAGGCGAAGGAATTTTATGCGCGCATTTTTTGGGCTTTAAGCCTTATGCCGGCGAGATTGAAAGAAATAATCTCGGTTCGATGGTTTCGATGATTACCGGTAAGGCTTCGGCTTTCTCTTTATGGAACCTGCAGGATCGGGGTGCTTTATATATTCTGCCCAATACGGAGGTTTACGAGGGTATGGTTATCGGTAACGCCGCTAAAGGAAACGACATGGCTGTCAATCCGGTCAAGGGTAAACAACTAACCAATGTCCGCGCTTCCGGTTCGGATGAAGCGATTCTGCTGACGCCACCTTGGGATTTGACTTTGGAGCGCGCTTTAAGCGTTATGAATGAAGATGAGTATCTGGAAATCACTCCGAAAAATATTCGTTTACGCAAGCAGTTCCTGACGGAGAATGATCGAGCGAAGGCGAAGAGATAATAAAAAACCCGCGGTCTGAGGACGGCGGGTTTTTGTTTTTAGAGAACTGAGAGTTGTTCTTCAATGAGCTGGTGTTGTCTTTTTACGTTATCCAGCCGTTCTTTGATTTCCGAGAGCAGGAATAAAGTTTTTTCTTCTTCTTTACTCGTCAGCGAGGGAAAGTCTTTCCCTTGTATGACTTTTTCTGGCAGATCAGGAAGCGGCGGCACTTTTTTAACTAGGCCGAGTTTTTCCAGAAATCCGTCATTATAACCTCGAAAAAAATCGGGATGGAGATAAATTTTATTGGTGCTGAAAATAATCACTATATTCCAGTTTATCTTTACCGTTCCATCTTCTTCTACATCCCAAACGTGAATGCTCATATGCTGTTTTTCCGACTGGGACCAGTAATTACTTCTGATAGAACAGGAGGAAGTATGGGGGTCGCTGTCTCCGGTTTGCAAAGTTTTTATCCGCAGGCCTTTTTTGGCGGCCAGCGATTTAATCTTTTTCTTATAAAAACTGATCGGTAATTGGCTGGTGTCTGTTTTAGCAATCAATTCTTTTAAGATTTTTTCCAAGCCGCTTGAAGCTTTGTATTCGCCTTTGAACGGCTTAGCGCCTTTTCCGGGCTGTTGAACCATCGGATAAGTGGTCGAAATTTTTACTTTTTTTTCCATTTTATATTAATTTTAAGTTGTCAAAGAAATAAACGATTGATTGGTAATAATACTATTATTTTGCCATTAGTGTCAATGTTGGCCGCTTTTCCGTATTATTTTGTGTTCTTTAATCATTCCGCGCTCTTTATTTTTTAGCAGTTTTCTGTTATAATATATCATATTAAAATACTTAATAAATTTAAAAAATTATGAAAAAAACAATCTGGATCATTATTGCCGCCGTGGTGATAATCGGGATTTGGTTCTGGTCGTCTTATAATAAGCTGGTGACGGCTAACGAAAGTGTCGATAATCAGTGGGCGCAGGTGGAAACCCAATATCAAAGACGTTTTGATTTGATTCCTAATTTAGTGGAGGCTGTTAAGGGCGCGATGAGCCAGGAACAGACGGTTTTCGGTGACTTGGCTAAAGCGCGGGAAAATTATAGCGGCGCTAAGACCGTTAACGATAAGGCCGCGGCCGCGACGGAAGTGGAAGGAGCTTTAGGTCGTTTATTGGTTATTATGGAAAATTATCCGCAGTTGAAATCGACCGAAACGGTTCAGACCCTGATGGCTCAGCTGGAAGGAACGGAAAATCGCATCAGCGTCGAACGCGGACGCTTTAACGAAGAAGTGAAGAATTTCAATGTTATGATTAAGCGTTTGCCGATGAATATGATTGCCGGCCTGTTCGGATTCCCGGAAAAGACTTATTTTCAGATTACTGCCGGCGCGGCCGAAAATCCTCAGGTTGATTTGCAGTTAAACAAGTAATCAAATAATAAATTAAAGATGTTCCGTCGTTTATCGATAATTTTCAGTTTAATCGTATTTTTAGCGGCCGGTTTTTCGGCTCGGGCTTATTTTAACCCGGGGAAACCGGCCGGTTTTGTTAATGATTACGCGGGCATCTTAAAGACGGAGGAAAGAAGCGCGCTGGAAAGTAAATTGGCGCAGTTTACGGCCAGTTCCAGTAATCAGCTATCAATAGTGACTATTAAAAGCCTGGAGGGCGATACGATTGAAAATTTTGCCAATAAATTATTCGCGGATTGGGGAATCGGCCGGGAAAAACAGGACAACGGCGTTTTGTTATTAGTGGCTTTGGATGACCGGAGGATGCGGATTGAAACCGGCTACGGCTTGGAAGGGGCTTTACCGGATGCGACCACTAACCAGATTATCACTAAAACCCTGCGACCCGCCTTTCAATCCGCGGATTATTACGGCGGGATAAATAAGGCGACCGACGAGATCATCGCCGCAACCAAAGGAGAATACCAGGCTGAATCAGCTCCGTCCGGATGGAATTTTAAGAAATTGAGTTTTGACGCGCTTATCTGGATAATTATTTTTATTTTTTATTTATTGTCGGCTTTGTGGCGCCATTTGGCGAAGAGCCGAAGTTGGTGGGAGGGCGGAATAATCGGCGTGGTTCTGGGTTTAATCGTCGCTCTGATTTTTTGGCGGACTCTTTTGTTGTTAATCGCTTTACCGGCGATTTTCGGCGGCTTCGGCCTGGGTTTCGATTATTTGGTTTCTCGCGTCCTGCCGAAACCGAAAGCGCGCGGCCAGGGAAGAGGCGGTTTCTGGTTTTTAGGCGGTCCGGGCGGCTTTGGCGGTGGTTCCGGTGGTTCCGGCGGAGGCTTTGGCGGCTTTGGCGGCGGAATGTCCGGCGGCGGCGGTTCCAGCGGATCATGGTAAAATAAAAAACCCGGCTCTATAAGTCGGGTTTTATTTTATTTAAGTGGCGTCATTGTTAGTTCGCCTGGCAGGGGGTAACCAGCAGGGATTTTTTTCTTAAGTAATTTTTTTCTTCTTCTTTGAATTTTTTAAGGACATTATTCAAACAATAATCAAGTAAATTCTTTTTTCTTTTATCAAGAATGTTTTCGGGAAAGTCTTCCGGATAATAGACTTCGTCGAGACTGGCGATAATATTTTCCACTTTAAGATGGCAATCTAAACCAGATAAATCGGGAATATTTTTCATATTATTTCCCAGCTTCCATAAGCCTTCTTCGAAAGATTTGGCTTCGGTTGTTTGATCAAGATTAAAAGCTTTCGCTAATTTTTCCATATTTTCCATAATCATCTGGCAACAATCTTCGCTACCGATGACCATTATCATGGCATTAGCATGGTCAAACACTTCCGTTATTTTTCTAAAAACATTAGCCTCTTTGGCCGCGGTAGCCTCGGCTTCGGTTGTCATTTTTACTTTTCTCATTGTCTTCTATTTTTAAGTTACATTGGAATTCAATCTTTTCTTATATTAGTACTTTTGTTTATTTTTGTCAATAGCTAGTGAAAAGATTGGTTAAAGCAATGGCGCTATCGGCCGAACCGCCCGATTTTTATTGTAGTTTTTAAAAGAAGTGTTATAATAATTAAAAGTTGAAGTCGATATTAATTTATCATCTTAATTTTTAAATTTATGGCCGAAGAAAAAGCAAAAGCCTGCTGTCAGGGCAGGCATAAAACGGCAATCTTCATCGTGAGCGCCGTCCTTTTAGCCGGTGTCGTCGTTGTTGCCATCTTGCGCGACCGAATCGTCAATCAACAATTTAAGACCGTGACTATAACCGGCCAGGGCAAAGTTTCTTATAATCCGGATTTGGCGGTTGTTTCTTTGGGAGTACAAATCGACAAGGTGGAGAAAGCGGAAGACGCTTTGAACCAACTTAATTCCAAGGTTGATAACATTATTAAAGCCGTCAAAGAGGTCGGCATCGCTCCGGAAGATATCCAGACGCAGAACTATTCGCTGTACCCACAATATGACTATAAAGATAATATTTCCACGGTTTCCGGTTATAACGCCAATGAACAGCTGGTTATTAAAGTTAGCGGTTACGACCTGGATCAGAATAAACTGAGCCAAGTTATCGCCGCCGCTTCCAAAGCCGGTGCCAATCAGGTCAATAATCTGACTTTCGATTCTTCCAACCTCAATGAATTGAAACAGCAGGCAAGGATCAAAGCGATTACTGATGCTAAAGAGAAAAGTGGCGCTTTAGCCGCCAGCGCCGGCGTCAGTTTGAAAGAGATAACTGGTTGGTATGAAAATATGGTAAATCCCGGTTCTTATTCCAGCGATTATGGCAAGGGTGGTGTCGGCGGCGGCGCCGTTGCGCCGCAAACTCCGGCCGGCAGTCGGGAAGTGATTATCGAAGTCGGGGTTACTTATAACGTTAAATAATTAAAACTTAAAATTGAAAAATTAGAAGATCAGACGACCATTTCAATTATTTCAATCACTCATTATGAACGGTAACGGCAATTCGGATTCTAACCGTAATACGCTCGCGGGCAAAACGGTTTTAATCGTCAATACGGCGAGCGCTAACGATCCACTCCACTCCAAAAAATTTTTTATCCGCAAAGCGAAAAATTTGGGGATTAAAATCATTATTTTAGGGAAAGAAGCTAACACTTTTCAGCCTTACGCTGATCATTGCCTGACGGCCGATACGCTTAATTACCTGGAATCGCTGGCGATTTTGGATAATTTTTTGAAAGAAAATCCGGAAATAAAGCTGGACGGCGCCGTCACTTTCTTGGAAGACGACGTTCTTTTGACGGCTAAGATCGTCGATAAGTACCGGCTGACCGGCACTTCTTATAAAGTTACCAGCCGCGTCCGCAATAAATTCTTACTCCGGGAATTTTGTCTGGCCAATAATCTGCCGGTCGTCAAATTCCGGGAGCTGAAAACCGGTAAAGATTTGGAAGAAGTAGTTAAGACTTTTAGTTTTCCGTTAGTGGTTAAACCGGCTTACGGCGCGGCCAGCGCTTTCGTCGTCAAAGTGAACGACGAGGAAGAACTCCGGGAAAGCTATAATTACATTAAGAAAGATATTTCGCCGAAAGTGGAATCGGCTTTAAATGACGGTCTGGAGGTGTTCGTGGAAGAATACGTCGACGGCGATGAAGTTGATTTGGATATTTTAATCCAGAACGGCAAGATAAAATTTTGTGCCATCAGCGACAACGGCAAAACTAAGGAGCCTTTCTTCATTGAAACTACGCGGATGACCCCGTCCAATTTGCCGGCGAAAAATCAGGCGGAACTTTTAGCGATGGCCGATGAAAGCCTGGAGAAACTGGGTATTTTGAACGGCTGTATCCATTTTGAAGCCAAATCAACCTCGCGCGGGCCGATTCCTCTGGAAATCAATCTGCGCCTGGGCGGTGATGAGGTTTATCCGAGCGTCAAGGCGGCCTGGCACGTCGATTTGATCGAAAACATGATTAAGATCGCCTGCGGCGTTTATATCCCCAAATTCGAGTTTCCGGACGGTCCATACGAATATTTGGCGGCCGAAACTTTTTCTTCCGACTATTCCGGCATTATCGTTAATCTGGAAATCGACGAAGACTTGAAGCGCCGGTCTTTCGTCAAAGAATTCGAGTTTGATAAGAAGATCGGCGATTCGGTTTTGTGCCCTCCGGACGGCTATGAATATTTAGGGTGGATTTTGGTTTCCGGCCATAATCCCTTGGATGTTTCCGATAACCTGCGCGAAGCGGAAAAAGCTATAAACTATGAAATCGCCAAATTCCATCCAGCTTCTTCTATCGGGAAAACCACTCGCCATTCGCCGTTTTCGGCTTCGGCGCTTAATGTCGATATTTTAAAACGCCGCAGTAAGATCGAAAAAATTCGGCGGATGGAGATTTCTAACCAGCGTAATCTGCATATCGGCATCGCCTGTAATTTATACGACGAGGAAACGGCCGACCAGGAAGCGACGGTGGAAAACGATCTGACGGTTATTGGCAAGGATATTGAAAAAACTCTGAAAGAACGGGGATATAAGATCAGCTTTTTTGATTTTAATGATCTGCCGAAAGCGTTTAATGATTTGAAAAACAGCGATGTCGACCTGGTCTTTAACGTTTGCGAGCGAATTAACAATTCCAGTTTATTGGAACCGCATGTCGCTTCGATTTTGGATACGCTTCAGATCCCCTATACCGGGTCTAATCCTTTTACTTTGGGTTTATGTATTGATAAAATACGGGTCAAGAAATTATTGAGCTATCATAAGATACCGACGCCGGAATGGGATTACGTCTATTCGCTCGAAGACGACGTGCGCGACGATTTACGCTACCCCTTAATCGTTAAACCGGCCAATACCGATAATTCTATCGGTATTACTAATGACTCCGTGGTCAGAAATCAGCAGGAATTACGTCGCCAGTTGGAAAAAGTTTTAAAGGAAATCGGCCGGCCGGCTCTGATTGAAGAATATATCGACGGCGACGAGTATGATGTGCCGATTATCGGCACTGATGTCGATGATTTGCGCATTCTACCTTTATCGCGGTCAATGTTTGATGAATTACCCCCGGATATCTGGCATATTTATCCTTTTGAATCGAAATACACGGAGAACTCGGTTTATGACAAGATTATGGTTCAGCGGCCGCCGAAAAATATCGGCAAGAAACTGGAAACGCTTTTGGGTGAAATCGCTCTCGACACTTATAATATTTTAGACTGTCATGATTACGGCCGGGTGGAGATTCGCGTCGACAAGAACAGCAATCCTTACGTGCTTGAACTTAACCCCAACCCTTCGCTGGATAACGGGGGATTTTTCACGGATTCGGCTCAGATGATCGGGATGGACTACGGCGATTTTTTGGAAGAAATCATTCGTTTGGCGATTAATCGCTATAAAGATAATCCGCCCTACTATCATTTACAGCCTAATATTTTGTAGTTTATTATGATTGAGATTCGCTGTGTTAATGATAAGTCGGAGGCCGAACGTCTCTGGCGCGCGTTATCACCTCAAAAAACTATTTTTGACGACTGGGATTTTCGGTACTGTTTCTATGAGCAGGAGCCGCATCCTTGGCGTTTTTACGTTGCTTGGGAAAAGAAAGACGACGGAAGTGAGGAGGCCGTCGGGCTGATGCCTCTGCAGTTTAACGCCGACTGGGGCGGTTTAGAGTTTATGGCCGAAGACCCCTGCGAGGAAAACCGGATTTTTTTCCGTCCCGGCTACGATCAGGTGGTCCGCCTTTTTTATGAACATTTGAAACAGGGAAGCGAGCCGGCGAAATTTTATGATATCTCCGGCGAGGATGAATTTACAAAAAGTCTGCCGATTGAAGATTATAAATATGTTCTGCCTTTGGCGGGTTTAAAAGATTTTAATGATTTTCTGGCTAGGCGCCTGTCCGCCAAACGACGCCGCAGTTTGCTTAAAGAACTGGCGGCGGTGGAGAATAATAAACTTGAAGTTAGTATAAATAGTTTTTCGGCTGACGGCGCCGGTGATTTTATGTCCGATTTGGAAAGATTATTCGAACTCAATACCGCTAATTTCGTTGGCGAATCATACTTAAAAAAAGAAACGGAACGGGCGGCCTGGCGGGGTTTAATCAAACTGCCGTTCGCCTGGCGTCTGGCAATCGTAAAGGTGGACGAAATAAAGCAGGCGGTTTCGTTAAGCGTGCTGTATAAAGGCGAATGGCATTATCTTATTACCGGCGTTAATTTTAAGGATTTCGTCGGTTTGGGCAAATATTTGGTTAAAGTTAATATCGAGGCGGCGCTGGCAGAGAAAGCCGAGGTTTTTGACGCCGGTCTGGGCGATTGCGGCTGGAAAAATCTTTGGCATTTCGACCGGTTACCGCAGTATGAATTTATAAAATAATATGTTTTTATTACCCGCTGACTATTATAAGACTGTAAAGACCAAGAAAAAAGGACGCGGCGTTTTCGCGCGGAAAGAAATTCCGGGCGGAACGTTAGTCGGGGATTATCTGGGAAAGATAATCCGCGACAGCGAAATCGACGCCTTAGAAAAAAAATACGGCGGCGCCAGTTATTCGATGGATTACACCGGCGATGATACTTCCATTTTTCCCGCCGTCAAAACGTCCGGCGTACATCTAATCAATCATTCCTGCGCTCCGAATTGTGATGTTTATTATTATTTCGGCCATACGCTTTACTTCGCTTTACGCCGTATTTTTCCTGGCGAAGAACTGACGGTCGATTACGGGTTTGATCCGCAGTCGGATAACGCGGTCAGTTATTGTCTTTGCGGCAGTCCTTTTTGCCGCGGCACGATGTATGCCTCTCCGGAAAAATTAGAAAAGTTTCATGTTTTTTTTCAACAGCAAATCAAGGGTCAGCGTTTTAAGATTTGCCGCCCAGGAACGTTTTTAGAGCCTTTAGCCAAATACCCGAAGCGGATTAAAGATTTTTCTTGCTATGATTTATTTGCTGATTTAGAGGTGAGGCCGGAATTTTATGATGATAATAAATTACCTAATATTAGCGAATTACGTCAAAGATTAAGGAATACCGGGCGAAGGCTTAAATTTCGCCGTCTCGGGTTTACGATCTTGGGGATAGTTGACGGTCGGTTGATTATTGAAAAGCGATAACCAGACAAAGTGGAAACAGCCTTATTTATTGGCATATTTTTATAGGTATGCTATAATATACTTATAGATGTTGATATTTATAAGCGGTCTATAAATTGGTTTTTTAAAAAAAGATATTAAGAAATATCAAGAAACCTTAAGGAAAATTAAATAATTTAAATAAGTATTATTTTTTAAATGGTCATTATAATCAGGCGGCGCAAGTCGGCTTATTAATAATCCCCATGCTAAAATTATGTCAAAAATGACAAAATCGCAGATGATTGCTTCTTTAGCGGAAGCGACCGGTTTGAGCAAGAAAGACACTGTTTCTTTCATGGACAAATTGGCGGACTTCGTTTATAAGGAAGTTAAAAAATCCGGTGAATGCATTGTTCCGGGCTTTGGTAAATTAGTGAAAGCACACAGAAAGGCTAGAGAAGGTCGCAATCCGGCGACCGGCGAAACCATTAAGATAGCGGCGAAGACCGTAGTTAAATTTCGTTTAGCCAAAGCGGTTAAGGATGCGATCCTTTAATTAATTTAGGGAGTAGTGTTAGAAGGCCGACTTTAGTCGGTATAGATAGAAATTTGTTTCTCAATAAAAAAACCATCCCGTCGGAATCCGGGGTGGTTTTTTATTTCCGTTTTCGGTTAGCGCTCATCCGTTAGTCAGTTGATTTCTTTCCATTCCTCGACGTATTGCCCTAAACCGAAATCTTTTAATTTGTTTTTTAGTTTAGTGTTCTTATTGAGAAAAATTAGCAGGGAACCGAATTCAATCTGATAGCGGTTTTTGACTATCTTATAATGGAGGTTAGGATCGGTTTTAATGGCACGTCTAATGGTCTTACTTTGGACACCGCCTAAATCAGCGGCTTCGGAAACCGAAACCCAAACCGGACAGCTAATTTTTTTGGTTATTGATTTAGTTTTTTTTTCCATTTTTTTAGGTTGTCGTTTATTTTTAAGCAAATACTTAAGTCTACAATAATTTAGACTTAAAGATTTGAAATAGTCTAATAAAAAAGCGGAGCATTTATTTAAGTCTATAATAGTTTAGACTTAAGTCTTAATATTCTAGTTTTTTATTATTTCAAAGTCAATAGGGGCTGTGATTATTTAGGTATCGAATAAATAAAAAAATGAATAAAATTTGTCCTCCGGGCGTATAATTTTTAGCTTGCTTTCCGGCTCTTCCTGTGTTAATATAAAAATCGTATAAGATAAAAATAATTTTGAAGCGGGCGGGTAATTTTCCCGTTATTTTTTGTTAAAACCATTTAACCATTTTTGTCGTTTCGGTCCGTCGCTCCGGTTAATAAAAAAATAAAATAATGTCGATAAATTTGATTCAAAAATTTAAAGATAAGCAAGCGTTAAGCAAGCTTAAAAATCATGATAAGGAAGCGTTTATCAGGATTTATGATGAAAATGTGAACGAGATCCACCGTTTTGTTTATTTTAAAATCGGCAGTCGGGAAGAGGCTAACGACCTGACTTCGATGATTTTTTTAAAGGCCTGGAATCATATCCAGAACAACAATTTGGAAGACGCGAAAACTTTGCGCGCTTTGCTTTATAAAATCGCCCGGACTTCAATCATTGATTATTATCGCGAATCCGGCGGTCGGATCGTCGCTTCTTTGGATGATGAAGATAATAAAATAGAAGTGGTTGACGAAACTCAGGACGCTGAAGGAAAGATTGACCAGGAAGCAGAGATGGAATTGATTAAGCGCCAACTGCCGTTCTTAAAAGAAGAATATCGGGAAGTGATAATTATGAAATTTGTCAATGATTTATCGTTAGAAGAAATAGCTGAAGTTAGCGGAAAAACTAAAGGGAATGTCCGGGTTATATTGCATCGCGCCCTGAACGCTCTACGGGAACTGGTGGAGAAGGAGCGAAAGGTGTAACATTTTAGCGGATTTTACGTATATTATAGTATCAAATAGGCGTCTTATATGACCAACCGCGAACTCGTCGTAAAATTGAATAATTTAAAGAAAATAAATCCCGATCAGAATTGGCTGAAAAGCAATCGGGAACTTTTGTTATCTCAAATTTCTAATTCCGGCGCGGTTGAACTGTCCGCCTGGAAAATTTTTGTGATTAATTTTGAAAGCACGATGCGCGCGGCTTCACGGCCGGCTTACGCTTTGGGTGTTTTTGTTCTGATGCTGGTTGTCGGCAGTCTGTTCAGTCAGAGAACGCTTAATAAAACCAAACCGAATGATTCTTTATATATCGCCCGAATAATTTCCGAAAAAGTTAAACTGAATACGATGTTTAATTCTCAGGAACGGAATAAGTTGGCTGTTCAGTTCGCTTCCGAACATGCTCGGGATATTACCGCCGTTTTAGCCGATCCGCAATTCAATACAGAAGAGAATCAGGATCAGGTCGCGAAATTAAACGATAGTTTTAAAAAAGAAGTCGTGACGGTTAAGGAGGGAATAAATCGTCTGGCGGCGACGACGAAAGATCAGCCGATCGCCCAATCGGAACTATTAACGATTGCCGACAGTTCCAAAGACACGCAGGGTATTCAATTATCTACCGGTACCGGCGCCGGCAATACTGCGCCCATCGCCATTAATCCGATTAACCCTTCAATAAGCGCCACCGCCACGGGCGCCGTTAACCCGGAAATAATTTTACCGGCCGTGTCCGACGGTGCCCTGATTGCCAGCTCCGCCAGTTCCACACTAGTTGTTCCCGTTCCGGCCGCGGATAATGTTTCTGATTCCGATAAGATTTTGGATGAAGCACAAAAATTATTCGATTCCGCGAATTATACCCAGGCTTCCGATAAGTTGCAGGAAGCGATCGATGAAATAATCAAGTAAAGATTTTTTATATATTAAAGCGCGTGTCTGTTAGTTTATCTCCATATTCGGTTACTCCTTTTTGGAAGATCCGTCCTCCGTTCTGGACAATACCGGGCGAGATAAATTAACAAATCCGCGTTTGGAACTTCGGTTCGAAAAACGGATTGGCAAACCCCATCAAGGGTCGAGCCTCATTAAATTGAGGTGGTTTGTCCCTTACAAACCTTATTATTTCCAGTTCAAAGCTGACCAGATTTATAAACTAAAAACAGTAAATCGGTTAAGCTTTTCTCCAGCCCGGAGCAACACGCGCTAGGTTGGCAGAACTTATGTTTTTTAAGATCAGTCAGCCTTCGCCTTAAGCTTTCACGAGCTGGCGGAGCGGGATTCCGACTGATTTACCGTTGGATTTTTTTAAATCGAAACGAAGCGGCGAACTGGACAACTGTCATTATTAATTCGTTCGGACTACTGTTGTCCGGACAATTAAAAATGATTTAATTACTATTTTATGAACAAATTACGCAGATTCTTGGTTGTTGGCGTAATGATTTTATCGGTGATTGCTATGAGCGGTATCGTTATCGCTCCGTCTGCTAACGCCGCGGCTTCGGCTGGCGACCTTATCAAGATGGCTGGCAATTCTTCCGTTTATTATCTGGGCGCTGATGGCAAGAGATATGTTTTCCCGAATTCCACTACTTATGCTACCTGGTACGCTGATTTCAGCGGCGTGGTAACTATCCCGTCGGCTGAATTACAGAGCTACCCGTTGGGCGGCAATGTAACCGTTAGACCGGGTACAAAGTTAGTGAAAATCACGACTGATCCTTCCGTTTACGCCGTTGAACCTAACGGTGTTTTAAGAAAGATCCAGTCTGAAGCCCAGGCGGCTGCTTTATATGGCACCAACTGGAACAAGAGAGTAGTTGATGTTCCGGATGCTTTTTTCACCAACTACACTATCGGTTCTGTTTTAGCGAGCGGTGCGACTCCGGCCGGTTCTTTAGTAAAGAACGCGACTGGTGCCGATATCTTTTACTATAATGGTACCAATTACCGAAAAATCTCGAATGAAGCGGCTTTGAACGCTAACAGATTCCAGATCGCTAATGTGATTACCGCGGCCAGCACGGTTTCTGCCGGTGGCACGGAAGTTTCCAGCGCGGAATTCGTTAACGTCGCTCAGGGCGCCTCGGCCGCCAACACGGTTATTACCGGTTCCGGTTTGATGGTTTCTTTGAGCGCCGCTACGTCCGCTTCGGCGACTATCCCGACCGCTTCTCCGGCCAGCTTCTTGTCTTTGAACTTAACCGCCGCCAATGATGGCGCCGTTAATGTTTCCAGCTTGAAGTTAACCGCTTATGAATTGGGTACAGCTACCAACATTGATGATGTCACTATCTATGATAATGGCGTCAAGGTTGGCAGTTCCAAGAACATCAATTCCAATAGGGAAGCGATCTTCTCTTTTGCTACTCCGATTTCTGTCGCGGCCGGTACTACTAAGACTTTAGTCGTTAAAGCGACCGCTGCGGCCGCTGGCGACTACGCCCTAGGTATCGCCGCCGCTTCCGATATTACCGCTACCAGCGCGACTGTTTCCGGTTCTTTCCCGATTCGCGGTAATAAACAGAGCGCGGTTGCTTCCGCCAATGTCGGTACCTTGCAGATTTCCGGTACTCCGGATACCAGCGCGGTTAATGCCGACTTCGGTGAAGATAATATCTTATTAGCTAGCTTTACTTTGAAGGCTAATAACGAGGCTGCTTTATTGACTAACTTAAAGCTTAAGAACGGCGGTACTAACGTATCCGATATTGTTTCTAACTTAAAGTTGATCCTTGATGGCAACGAAGCCGCTACCGGTACTTACAGCGACGGTTATGTTTCTTTCGCTCTTAACAACTATAAGATCGAAAAGAACGATTCTATTACTGTAGAAGTTCGCGGTGATATGGGTACAACTAATGTCAATGATTCTATTAGCTTGTATTTCAAGAATCGCGCTGATATTTCCGCGATTGGTGCTACCTTCGGTTATGCTTTACAGCTTGAAGACGACACCGTAGCCGGTACTGGTTTTGGTAGTTTCGAAAAGTTAGATACTGTTACTGAAGCGATGACTATCTCGTTAACTGCTAGCGATTTCACTATTGATGCCGATAAAGCCGCGACTCCGTCTAAGGATGTTAAGGCTGGCGATGATGGTGTTGTCTTAGCTACTTTATCCTTTAAGTCTAATGGCGAAGATGCCACCTTAGAAGAAATCACCGGTGCTGGTAACTTTACTATCGTCGGTACTGGCGGCGACGGCTTACAAGCCGACGAAATCAGTAACGTTCGTTTAGTTGATGTTTTGACCGGCGGCGAATATGATTTGGATGCGGCTTTCGTCGCTGATCATTATAATTTGACTTTATCGGATGAAATCAACTTAACCAGAGGTGTTGCTAAGAAATTCCTGGTCAAAGCTGATTTAAATGATGCTACTGGTGATGAAATTGACGTCAATAATACCTTACAGGTTCATTTGGCGGCGGCTGGTATAAAAGTTACTGGTGATGTTTCTAACACCACCATCTTAACAGCCGACATTACTCCGGCCTCCGTTGACGGTTCTATTATGACCGTTAAAGGCGCCTCCTTGGCTTGGAACGTCACTAATTTGACCAACAAGACCGTGGTTACCGGCGCTTCTGATGTCGAAGTTTATGCCGCTAAATTGAAAGCGGGTGCCGCTGACGGCGTAAAGCTTAATTCTTTGAAATTAACTTCTACCGTTACTGACAACATTACTGCTTTTAGTGACAACAACATCACTAAATTGGATCTGTATCTCGACGGCGTATTGATTAAATCTCTTGCTAACAATATTGTCGAAACGACCAGAACTATTACCTTTAGCTCCTTGGATACTAATAGCATTGCCGCTGGCAAGGAAGTGAACTTAGTCGTTAAAGCGTCTTTCTCTTCCACCTTTACCGGTGCCGCGACTTTCAACTTGGGAGTTGCTAATGCTACGACTGATATTGTTGCTAAGTCTGTTACTGGCAACAAAGATGTCTCTGTTACCGGCGGAGCCACAGGTGGAGCTCGCTTGATTACCGAGGCCTCTGTCGGTCATTTGAAGGTTGAGTTATTAACCTCCGATACCAATGCTAGCCAGGATCAGTACATTTTGGCCGGTGCGACTTCCGCCTCTAAGTATATAGGCGAATTGAAGTTCACCACCAAGAATGAGCCGATCAAGGTTAAGAAATTAATCTTGACCAGCAATGGAACTGACTCCAGCTCTGATATCAGCACTGTCAGATTAGTTAAAGCTGATGGTACTGTTGTCGCTTCTCAGACTGCTGAATCCAACGGAGACGTAATCTTCGATCCGTTTGATATCACCTTTGAAGCCGACAAGTCCACTTCGTTGTTCATCTCGCCTTTAGCGAGAGGTATTAATGTGGATGGTGACGCTTCTTCCACGGCTACTCAGGGAGATACAATACAGTATAATCTGAGTACGGCTAGTTCCGTTACCGCTTCCGGCGTTAATTCCGGTACCGATATTGTCATGACCGGTATTAATGCTATTACTGGTGATGATCAGTATGATCAAAACGACCTTTCTAAGACTTTCACCATCACTGGTGTTAAGTTGAACTCGGTTGTTAATGCGTTGGCCGATGGCATTTTGTCTTCCGGCAGCCAGGTTATCGGCAAGTACACTCTGACTTTTGAGCATGGTAATAACCGTTTAGTAGACGGTAGTAATGATGCTTACAAGGCTCAGTTGGACAACTTCGCCGTGACCATTAACAGGAATAACGCGGCCGTTACAGCTTTGGGTACTTTAACCTTAAAGGTTGATGGCACCACTACTGAAGTGGCTGAAGACTCTGAAGGCGTTTGGGGTAGCACTAAGATGCATGCCCTGTTGAACAGTGGCAAAGTTGATGACTCGGTTACTTTAGTTATAACCGCGCCTTCTGTTACCATTGCTGGCGCCGCTGTTAACTACAGCGTCCAGACCGTTATCAGCGACCTTAATGGCACTGGTACTGACGATTCTATCCAGCACAATGGTTTGACGGAAATGCATTTACCGTACACCAGCGTGACCGGTGGTAGCTTACATAACTAAGCGATTAGTTATAAAGCAAAGTCTTCCCGATTTTCTTTAATTAATCGGCAACGAAAAGGGCGGCCTCCGGGTCGCCCTTTTCTGATAGTTCCTGGTTGTGTTATAATATCCTGGTAATCCTTAATTTTAAAGCGTTATTGCCATAATAAAAATATGCCCGCCAAGACTTATTTAAAAATTTTACAAATCGGCTTACTCGCTTCGCTGTTGATTGTTTTTTTCGTTTTTAAAGATTTGCTTTTTCCTTACATTACTTCCAAGCAACTCTCGTTCAATATCTTGATGGAAATTCTGGGCGCAATCTGGCTGGTTTTTATTCTGCGTTATCCTGCGTATCGGCCGAAGAAGAATCTCATTACTTTCGGTCTGGCCGCTTATTTCGGGGCGGTTTTGATTTCCTGCGCCGTGAGCGTGGATTTTAATCTGAGTTTTTGGGGCGATTCCGAACGGATGCTCGGATTTTTTCATCTCTTCCATTTCCTGATTTTTTATCTGATTTTGATTACGGTTTTTCGTTCCTGGCGCGAATGGCGGGCGCTGTTCTTTGTTTCTGTCGCGGTCGCGACGCTCGTTAGTTTGTTTGGTCTGACCGGTCCCGAGGTTTTCAGTTCTATCGGCAACACCGCTTATGTCAGCGGTTATTTGATTTTTAATCTTTTTTTCTGCTTGATTTTGTTTTTTCGCGCTTCCGGTAAGGGCTGGCGCTGGCTCTATCTTCTGCCCGTCGCAATCATGCTCCTGGAATTTAAGGCGGCTTTCACTTCCGGCGCCATTGTCGGTCTATTTTGCGGCATTCTGCTTTTGTTTTTTCTGCTCGGACTATTCCATAAGAATAAAGGCTTGCGCCGGATTTCTTTAGTGACTTTCGGGGCAGTCGTGATTTTATTAATCGTTTTATTTTCTCAATCTAAAACCCCCTGGTTCCAAAATAGTTTTTTAAAGAGCTTCACTTTTCAGAAAATAACCTTCCAGACGCGGCTCATTTCCTGGAAAGGGGCGGCGGCCGATTTTAAATATCATCCGCTCTTCGGCACCGGCTTCGGTAATTACGCCATAATTTTCGACAAGCATTTTGATTCCAAATTTTTTAATTACATGAAGTCGGAAACTTATTTCGACCGGGCGCACAACAACCTGATTGATATCGTTTCCACAACCGGTCTAGTCGGTCTCCTAGCTTATCTCAGCATCTTCGCCGCCGTGCTTTATTATCTGATAATGGAATTCCGTAAAAACGGCGCGCGTGTCGGCGGGCGAGAAGACGGGAATCGGCGCAATTTGGAAATTTTGATAATTATCGCGCTAGTGGCGGCTTATTTTATCCAGAACCTGGTAGTTTTTGATTCTTTCGTAACCTATATCGGCCTAATGATTATCCTGGGATTTATTTATTGGCGGATTTCAGAACGGGCGGAAATGACGGGCGAAACGGACAGGGAAGACAACGGAGAAAAGCGGCTGGTTATCAGCGGTTCTTGGGAACTGACGATTTTGATCATTTCCCTGATAATCGCTTATGTTTTTATTTATCAATGTAGTATCCGGCCTTGGCGGATGTTCCAGGGTGTCATCGTCGGCTATGGCGATATCGTTCAGGGAAATCTCTCGGCGGGAATAGCTGCTTACCGGAAAGCTTTAATCGGCACGCCGCTGGATCGTGACGGCCGGGCAACTTTAATCAGCTTGGTATCCGGTTCCAATTTGCTCAGTTCTTTGCCGGCCGATACGGCGGGCGATATCGCGGATTACGTGATTTCTCTGGCGGAAAAAAATGTTGCGGAAAATCCGCAGGACAGTCTGATGCAGATGCAGTTGGCGCAAATTTTAGACATGACGGCGCGGCTTAATTTCGATAATCTGATAAAATTTAATTATTATTCCGCCCGGGCCGTTAACGCCATCAACCGATCGATTGAAGCCAGTCCGGGTCGGGCACCGGTCTATCTCGTCAAAGCGCAGATGCTTTTGATTCGGGGAGAAAAGGATGAAGCGATTAAGACTGTCGAATACGCCATCAGTTTGAATACCGAATATTCCGAAGGTTATTGCCGTTTGGCGCAATTTTATCTGTTATTGAAAGATGACGAAAAAATTGGCGCGCCCCTTGATAAATGCGCTGATTTAGGCGGGACGGACGATCTTAATTCCGGTCCGCTTCTGCTAAAAGCAATTGCTTATTACGTCGATAAAGGCGACTATACGCGCGCGCTGAAATTTTCCGAGCGCCTGACCGTCGTGTATGACAGCGACCCGGAAGCCTGGTTTAATCTGGCTAAATTATATCTGATTACCGGTGACGCCACCCGGACCCAAGTTGCCGTCTCGAAGGCTCTGGCTCTGGATCCGAAGCGGGAAAAAGACTGGCAGGATTTTCTGGCCAGTTTGGAGAAATTGCCAGCCGGGAATTAAAAAAAAGTTTTGAAAATAATTTTATAAAAAATCAGGCCGGAAGGTCTGATTTTTTATTTTAGTGAAAAAACCCGTCCGGACGGGTTTTTTGTTTTTTAGGGCGCGCGGAAAAATTTAAAAAAAGTTTAACGCCGCGTCAGGGTCGGTTTGTTATAGTAGTAAGGCTAAAAATAAATGTTTAGCGACTCGCGCTCGGCGGGCTAATTTTAAAAATTATGTTTAACAGTCAAAAAGTATTTTCCCGGTGGCGGTCGCGGTGGCGGTCGCTCTCTTTAAAACAACGCTTGATTTTCGCCGCCGGCTCGCTAGTCTCCCTTTTTGGGTTTTATTTTTTAGGCGCTTTCCTGACGGTCGATCCGGCGGCAGTGCGATTGGCTGAACTCAAAAATTCCTGGCAGGCGGAGAAAATTTGTCATGAAGACTGTTCTTTAAAACGTCGTCAGGCGGTCGAAACTATCATTAAAAGTTTAACCGGCAAGCCGGATTCTCGTTTAGCCAAGCGTTTGCAAAATTATTTTTTAGATGAAGAAGCGGGCGCGGAATTTAGATCAGAACTAGTCGCCATCCTGCGGCGCGCTTTCGGCCCTGACGCGCCGCCGTATATAAAGAGCTATTTGGCTGATTCGGAGGCTGATCCGGTCATCCAGGCCGCGATTATCGCTTCTTACGGCGGGATTTTAGGTAGCGAAGAAGAGAACTCGTCTCCGGATTATTATTTTACTCTTCTGACCGGCGATTATCATCCGGCTTTGAAACAGGAAGCTATAAAGTTATTAAGTGATTTTCCGAATAAAGAAAAATGGTTTTCCCTTAAGCAGTTGGAAGCTATTGAGAGTCTAATTGTCGATTCGGCGACAGAAAAATCCTTGCGCCAATCTTTGGTTTTACTGTTAAGCGATTATTACCCTCTGTTTTCGGAAGAAACCGCTGTTATCTTAAAAACGGCCTATAACGCGGAAAATGGTCAGGATGAAATCAGCCGGGCTTTTGCCGCCGATATTTTAAATAAGCTGGGCGGGGAAGAACTGGCGCCGGTGGCGGTGAGTCCCGCCGCCTGGAAAGAATATTATAATAATTAAAAGAATCAAATAAATTTATGAGAATTATAAAATTATCGGCTAAAATTTTTGTTTTTATCTGGCTGTCGGCGGCACCCGTCTTTTGTCGCGCTATGCCGCCGGGGACTTTGCTGTATCGGACTTCCGGCGACGGAAAAATGTATGGTTACAGCGACGATCCGTTAATCTATGACGAGGGAGGAATAATCAAGAATATTTACGCCGGCCACGCGGCCATTTATATCGGCAAAGAAAACGGCGAAGATTATATCGTGGAAGCTATGCCCGACGGAATCGTCAAGACACCGGCCAAATATTTCGTTAATCGCGCTGAAAACGAAACTTTTCTGGGCGCCCGGATACCGTCGGCCGCGACGCCGCTTCAACAAGCGAAAGCGGTGACCATCGCTAAAAGTTTGGTTGGAAAAAAATTAGATTATGATTTTGACTTTAAATATCAGAAAGGTCCGATAAGCGGCCGGTGGACTTGCGTCGGTTTGACGGAAAAACTTTATGAAAGCGCGGATATTGCTAATCCTAATAATCTGGCGTCTTTGGAATATGATCCGAGTTATTACGCGGTCGATATTACGCCCGACGGTTTTGATAATTATAGCACAGTCAATAAAGAGGGCGATTGTTTTTCCCGCGAGCGGGAATTTTCAAAAATTGCCCGCCGGCCGGATTTGCTTATTCCGGCACCGGAACTCATCGGTTTTGACGTCGGGTTGGAAAATAACGGTGAACGCTACATCTTTTTGCCCTATACCCAGTTTCTTCAGCCGTCTTTGAAAGCGGTCACGGCCGATGTGGCAGTCGCTTCTTATTTTTCGGGAGCGGAAACGCGCGCGCCGCTAAATGTCAAAGCGCTAGTTTTACGTTGGAGTTTGATTAATAATCCGGTTTCAGCGCTTAAGAATTTAGCCGGCGAAGTCAAAAATTTCGTCGTTAAAGCGGCGGTTAAGACCGGCGAGTTAGCTAAAAGTTTGGGTGCGAAAATTTTCGGTTCCGATTCCGGTACAGAAATAGTTTTAGAAGACGGCGGAACGGAAAAGGCTGTTTCCAAGACTGCGAGTAAAAAAACCGCCGCCCAAAAAACGAATTCGGCGGTCGTTAAAGCGAATCCGAAAGTGACCGTGAATAAGGCGACGACTGTCAATTCTGGAAATAAGGCCAAAACCACGTCCGCCGCGACTTCTAAAACCGCGGTCGCATCAGCGCAAGAAACGACCGGAAAAATCGGCTCTAAAACCGTCGCCAAAGCCACTAAAACCAACACGGTGAAAACCGTCGCCAAAACCGCGGTCGCTTCGACGACCGCTATCACCGCTTATTATGACTCCGCTACGGTTCAACCGATTGTAGTCTCCGCCAATAATTCCGGCGGTTCCAGTGGTGGTTCTTCTTCTCCGTCCGCGTCAAGCGTACCGAAGTTGGCGATAATAAATAAAATTTACAGTACAGGAAATGACGATTGGATTGAATTATTCAATCCCGGCGACGAAGACTTTGATTTGGCCACCGCCGGTTATCGTCTGGAAAGAGCCAAAACCGCGGAAGACCCTGCTTTAATTATGCGTCTGGGAAATACCGAGGACGGTTCGTATCCCGGCGGCACGATAATCAAAGCGCATGACAGTTATTTAATCGTTCGCGCCACGGCCGGCGATTATTATAGGAACCAGGCCGACGCTCTGGCCACGCGCGATGAATTTAGTTGGACCGGTTCCGGCTATACGTTATATTTGGGAATTAATGCTATCAGTTCCAGCGCCGATCCGGATATCATTGATGCCGTCGGCTATGGTCCGGATGCGACTTATTTTCAAGGTAGCGGTCCGGCGCCGGAGATAAGCGATAATTATATTTTAAATCGGGTGGCCGATAATAATGATAATTCCACCGATTTTAATTTGCTTTTATCGCCGAACGCGGAAATAACGACTATCATCGAGGAGACGGCGACTTCAACGGAAGATGTCGCGACTTCTACTGAAAATATTGCGACTACGACCGAAGATATAATTCAAGATACCGCGACCACAACGGAAGAGATGGCGACTACGACCGAGGACATAGCGACTACGACCGAGGATGTGACAACTTCAACTCCGCCAGTCGACGACACAACTGAAGATGAACCTAAAATAGCTTTGATAAATAGAATTTATAGCACCGGCGATAATGATTGGGTGGAGTTATTCAATCCCGGTGATAAAGACTTTGATTTGGCCGCGACCGGTTATCGTTTGGAAAAAACCAAGACCGCAGATGATCCGAGTCTGATTATGCGTCTGGGAAATACCGAGGACGGTTCTTACCCCGGCGGCACGATAATCAAGGCGTATGACAGTTATTTAATTGCCCGCGATGACGCTAATGATTATAATAAAAGCCAAGCTGACGCTATCGCCACGCGCGACGAATTCAGTTGGACCGGCTCCGACTATACTTTGTATCTCGGAACCGGTGCCATCAGTTCGAGCCTTGATTCCGATATTGTCGACGCGGTTGGCTATGGTCCGGAAGCCACTTATTTTTTGGGTAGCGGTCCGGCGCCGGAGATAAGCGACAATTATATTTTAAGCCGGGTAGCCGACAACGACGATAACGCGACGGATTTTCGTCTGGTTTTATCCGCCGATCCGAGCATCGTTTTAGAGCCGCCGACCGATTCTGATTCCGATTTTGGTTTATTCGTAGCGCCGACGCCGATTGATTCGGCCGGCTTAACTAATGTCTGGCATTTCGACGAATGCCACGGCGAAGGGGAAAGAGCGATCGGTAAATGGGAATGTGCGCGCGTTGTCGGTTTTAATTATCCCGGATTCAAACTTTCGCCCGGCGCGGCGCTGAATCTCGAACAGTTGTCTTTTAGTTTCTATTATAAGAGATCGCATGATTTTCCCCGCTTGATTTTAGAATTGTCCGATTCGGCCGGCGATAATAAGATGAGCCTGTCTCTGGAGCCAGGGTTGGCGACGGTCGAAGGTTTACCGAATTCCGCCTGGCGCTATTATACCGATATTCCTTTTGATGATTCCTGGCATCAGGCGACTTTGGTGGTTAACCAAGAAGAAGATTATTGGGCGGTTTATATAGACGGCCGGGAGACGATTAAAGAAAATTTTATGGCTCGTCTGTTCGCGGTGACGGAACTGACAATTAGTGGCAATTGCGATCCGGTACTTATCGATGAATTGGCGGTCTGGAATCGTTCTCTGGCCGCCGCGGAAATTTTGGCCGCTTATCGGGCCGACGCGCCTTTCAATCCTTTAACGGCCAGAGAGCCGCAGAAGCCGGCCGTGCTTGATTATTTGTGGAACTTTGAAGAAGACACCGGTTCGGTGGCGACTGACAGTGTCAACGGTCTGATTCTTAATGTTCCTTCGGAATCATGGGTTGGACGGAGCCATAATAATTATGCCATCGGAACTTCTTTCGGCAGCACTTTTTCTGCTGAGTTCGTCGATCCGCTTGATTCCGAAGATTTGTCTTTGACTCTTTGGTGGCGCGATCGGGATCGCCCCAATCAGGGGCGGGCCAATATTTATCTGATTGGCGGGGCGGATAAAGGAACTAATATCTTTTCATTGTTAGCTAATAATTATCGCCTGGGGTTCTGGTCGGACGGCAATTATGGAATCCTTGCCGAAGGACTAAACACGGCTATTCCCGATGACGGCGCCTGGCATCATTTGGCTCTGGTTTATGATTCTTACCGTTATAAATTAAGCTTTTACGTAGACGGAGAAGAGAAGGCCGGCTTGTCTTTGATTAGGATGAGGGAAGAAAGGGAAATTAATTACTTAAAGATTTCCACGGACGGTTCCAGTTCCGAGATTGATGAGTTGGGAGTTTGGTCCGGAGCGTTAAGTCCGACACAAATTAAAGATATTTATGCTAATAATAAATAAAATAAATCTAATGTTAGCATCATTCCTCTTGCTTTTTTATGACTTTTCTTGTATTATAAGAACGTTATTGGGGTAAGCGGGCGATCGCTCCGTTTTTTAAAACGGGGAGGAAAGTCCGGACTTTAAAAGCTCTTTTTGAGCAAAAACGATAGTGGGTAACGCCCACCGGTCGGTCGGTACGCGTTAAGCGAATCGACGGATCAGGGAAAGTGCCACAGAGACAATACTAATTCTGGAATTTTTTAACAGAATCAAAGGTGAAAAGATATCGGATGCTTGGGGCGACCCGAGCTACCGGTTTCGGCCTCCGGTGACGGAGATGCCGTGGTAAACCCTATCGAAAGCAAGAGCAAACTTGCCGCTATCGGCCGTCGCTAGTCGGCGGCCGGGGGCGGCAATGACAAGTGGCTCGCTCGAGCCCGTTAGCGATAACGGGCCCAGATAAATGATCGTTTAGAACAGAATCCGGCTTACGGCTGTCCCAATAACCTCTGTTTATAAAAAATTAATATATGAAAAAAAGCGAATCGTTTTTTTCCGTCCTCTTCGTGCCGGTAGATTTTATTTTAGTCGTGCTGGCCGGAATTTCCGCTTATTATTTAAGATTTTCCGAGTGGTCTGCCAGCATCCGGCCGGTAATTTTTAATTTACCGTTTCCTCAATATTTTAAGTCTGTTCTGATTATCGCTGTTCTCTGGATAATGATTTTCATTATCGCCGGCTTATATCAGATTAGAAGCGCTCGCCAGTTGGCTCAGGAATTGCGGAAGATATTTTTTGCCTGTTCGACCGGATTGGCGGTAGTGGCGGTCATGATTTTTTTTCAACGCGAATTGTTCGATTCGCGTTTTATTGTTTTGGCCGGTTGGCTGTTCGCGGTAGTCTATATTAGTCTGGCCCATGCCTTTATCCGTTGGTTGCAACGTTCGCTTTTTCGGTTCGGTCTCGGCGTTCATAAAGTCGTTCTGGTCGGTAATTCCAAAACGGCCGATAATTTGATGACCGAATTTTCCGGCAATAAAAAATCAGGTTTCGAGGTCGTTAAGCGGGCGCGCGATTTTTCTTTGGAAACCGCTCAGGAACTCGCGGAATTTATTAAAGATCGGGAAGTAGACGAGATTATCCAAAGCGATCCGAACTTAAGCAAAGTAGAAACGCTTCGTCTTTACGATTTTGCCAATGAAAATCACCTGACTTTTAAATATGTCGCCGATTTACTGGAAGTTAAGGTCTTACGTACGGAAGTGGCGGAAATTATCGGTATTCCGGTGGTGGAAGTCAAGCGGACGACGCTGGAAGGTTGGGGGCGTATTTTTAAGCGGCTTTTTGATATTGTCGTTTCCGCCGTTCTGATTATTATTTTTTCACCTTTAATCCTCATTACTATCTTGGCGGTCGCGCTGGATTCAAAAGGGCCGATTTTCTTTTCCCGTCGCGACGATGGTTCTTTCGTTACTCGCATCGGTGAAGGCGGCGTTCCTTTCAAGTATTTTAAATTCCGTTCCATGATTCCTAATTCGGATAGCATGCGCTATAATGAACTGGCTGACCGCAATATTCGGACGGACGGGCCGATGGTCAAAATCAAAGACGATCCACGCGTCACTCGTATCGGCAAGTTTATCCGCCGCTGGTCGATAGATGAACTCCCGGAATTATTTTTAGTTTTTATCGGTCGGATGAGTTTAGTCGGTCCGCGGCCACATCTGCCGGAAGAAGTGGCTAAATACGAAAATTACCATAAGAAAACTTTATCCGTTAAACCGGGCATCACCGGTCTGGCTCAGGTTTCCGGCCGGAGCGATCTATTGTTCGAGGAAGAGGCGAAACTGGATATTTATTATATTGAAAATTGGTCGCTGTTGTTGGATATTTCTATTTTGTTGCGAACCCCTTTCGCGGTGTTAAAACATCGGGAAGCGGAATAAATTATGAAAGTCGCTTTAATCCATGATCATTTAGCTCAGGATGGCGGCGCCGAAAAGGTGCTGAAGGTTTTGGCGGAGATGTTTCCCGCGGCGCCGATTTATACTTTGCTCTACGAAAAAAAATACACGGAAAAATATTTGAGAGGACGACGGATAGAAACTTCGGTCATTCAAAAACTACCCGGCGGAATCAGACATTATCAATGGTATTTGTTTTTTATGCCGCTGGCGGTGGAATTTTTTGATTTGCGGGAATTTGATTTGGTGATTTCCGATTCCAGCTCTTTTGCCAAGGGGGTTATCACTAAACCTGGTTGCTTACATATCGACTATTGCCATACGCCGACTCGTTATCTTTGGAGTGATACGCACCAGTATATGAACGAATTGAAGTATAATAAATGGCTGAAAAAGATAATTTCTCTGGTTTTAAATCGGATTCGTCTTTGGGATCGCCTGGCGGCCGATCGCGTCGATCTCTTCATCGCCAATTCCGAAACGGTGCGGCGGCGAATCGCTAAATATTATCGCCGCGAGTCGACCGTGATTTATCCGCCGGTGGAAACGGAGCGATTCACGGTTAGTGATTTGAGCCGGTCAACCGGCGAAGAACAGTATTTTCTGGCCGGTTGCCGTCTGGCGCCGTATAAGCGGATCGATATCGTAGTTGAAGCTTTTAAAAATTTAGGCGCGGATTATAAGTTGAAAATTTTCGGCGACGGAGTCGATTTGGAAAGATTAAAAAAAATAGCCGCCGGAGCGGTTAATATTGAATTCTTGGGCCGGGTAAGCGAAGAGATTAAGGCAAAATTATTTAGTGGCGCCCAGGCTTTCATTAATCCGCAGGAGGAAGATTTCGGCATTACCGTCGTCGAGTCGCTCGCCAGCGGCCGGCCGGTAATCGCTTATGAGAAAGGCGGCGCGACCGAAACCGTTATCGAAGGACGAACCGGCTTATTTTTTAAAGAACAGACGGCGGAGGCTTTAACCGCGGTTATAAAGAATTTCCGTTCCGCCGATTTCGATTCAGCGGAGATTCGTCGCTCGGCTGAGCGGTTTTCCGTGGATAATTTTCGGCGGCAGTTAACGGAGTTTATTGACGCGCATAAAAAATAAAAAGGAAATTAGTAAATTTTATGAAGATTGGTGTGGATATCAGGGTTTTAATGGACAAACATTATAGCGGCATATCCGAATATACCGCTAATTTATTAACCGCGATTTTGCGTCAGGACAAAGAGAACTGTTATAAATTATTTTACAATTCCTATCATTATCTGGACGACCGTTTTAAATTCTGGAACGGCGATCGGGCGCGTGTTATTGGTCGGCACTGGCCCAATAAAATTTTTAACTATCTTTTACAGAAGTTTTTTTGTTATCCGAAATTGGATCAGGTTTTGGGCGGCGTCGATCTTTTCTGGTCGCCCCATTTTAATTTTACCTGTTTAAGCGGCTCGGAGTCCGGCCTAAAGAAAGTGGTTACTGTCCATGATTTATCATTTTTAAGATACCCGGAGTTTTTTAGCGCCCGCAAAAATTTTTGGCACCGAGCATTGGGCGTTAAAAAAACTCTGCGTGTCGCCGAGAGGATTATCGCCGTTTCCGCCAACACTAAGAATGATATTATCGAATTGGCCGGCGTCGCTCCGGAAAAAATTTCCGTAATTTATTCCGGCAATAACGCCGTCAAAAGGGAAGCGGACGCTAAGCCGCGCTCTGAACGTTTTATCCTGTATCTCGGCAATATCGAGCCGCGCAAAAATATCAACGGGCTGATAGCCGCTTACGACCAGTTGCGAGCGGAAGGTGAAAACATCAAATTAATTTTAGCCGGCGCGCCGGGCTGGAAAAATAAAAAAATATATGCCGCCCGCGATGGTTCCCGGTATAAAAATGATATTATATTTTTAGGTTATATTAGCCAAAAAGATAAAGAAGATTTATTGCGTAAAGCTACGATTTTTGTTTATCCTTCATATTATGAGGGTTTTGGTTTTCCTCCTCTGGAAGCGATGGCTAGCGGCGTACCGGTTGTTTGTTCCAATGTTTCCAGTTTACCGGAAGTGGTGGCGGATGCGGCATTAATGATCAATCCGTTTAAAGACGAAGAAATTAAGGACGCTTTAAAAATCATTTTGACCGATGAAAAATTGCGAGCGCGCCTGATCGCGAAAGGATATGAACGCGCCAAATTATTTTCCTGGGATAAAACAGCGGCGCAGTATTTGCAACTATTTAAAGAAGTGTATGAAGAAAAAAAGTAAAGTTCTGGTCGCGATGTCAGGCGGAGTCGACTCCAGCGTAGCGGCACAACTTTTAAAGAACCAAGGCTACGATGTCGCCGGCGTTTTTTTGCATTTTTGGAAAGACGAATCGGCCGGAGACAAAGCGGAGAATCGTTGCTGTTCCTTGGAATCGCTTTTGGATGCGCGCGCGGTTGCCGCGAAAATCGGTATTCCTTTTTATACTTTTGATTTTTCCAGTCCGTTTAAAAAGGTGGTGGTCGATAATTTTTTGAGCGAATATGCCGCCGGCCGGACGCCGAATCCTTGCGTGGTTTGCAATAAACAGATCAAGATCGGCCGGCTGTTAAAATACGCGCGTCGTCTGGGCTTTGATTATGTCGCTACCGGACATTATCTGCGGCTCAAGCGGGTTGGCCGCGAAGAGAGGCTGTATAAGGCGAAAGATAAAAACAAAGATCAGTCTTATTTCCTGTATACCTTTACCCCGGAGGAATTAAAACATCTTTTATTTCCGCTGGGCGCCTATACCAAACCACAGGTGAGAAAATTAGCAGAAAAATTAAAATTGGCGGTAGCGGCCAAACCAGAAAGCCAGGATATTTGTTTTTTGTCCGGCGACCATAATAAATTTTTAAAAAAATATCTGCCTTTACGGCCAGGCGAAATCAGGCGACTGGAAACCGGCGAGAAAATCGGCGAACATCAGGGTCTGCCGTTGTATACTATCGGTCAACGCCGTGGCCTGATTGGCGGCACCGGTCCTTATTACGCCGCCAAATTCGATTGGCGCCGCAATATTTTATATGTGGTCAAAAATTGGAACGAAGCGGTTTTATATCGATCCGGTTTAATCGCTAAAAAAGTAAATTGGCTCTCCGGCCGGACTCCCCGGCGTGTTTTTAAATGCGGAGCCGTAATCCGTTATGGACATCAGGCTGTGCCATGCGTCGTGACTCCGACCGTCGGAAAAGGGAAAGAAAAAGGAGGCGCCGGGAAAGATGGTCAAAATTATCAGGTTAAATTTTTAAAACCTCAGCGCGCGGTCACTCCCGGACAGAGCGTTGTGTTTTATGAGAAGGAAAAAGTCTTGGGCGGCGGGATTATCAGTCACGGAAACGGAAAGTGAAACAAGCGCTAATTAAAAAAGACGGGCAAATCCCGTCTTTTTTGCTGTGCCGCGAGAGGGAATCGAACCCTCATGGAGTCGCCCCCACACGATTTTGAGTCGTGCGCGTCTACCAATTCCGCCATCGCGGCTCAAAATCCAGTATAATAAATAAAATTTTAATTGTCAAAGATTTTTCTTTAAGATATAATGAATTTATAGAAGAGAATCATTTCCGCGTTTGTGCCTAATTTATGAGTAAAACCATCGCCATCGTTAATCAAAAAGGCGGGGTTGGGAAAACCACCACCGCCGTTAATATCGGCGCCTATTTGGCTCATCTCGGCCGGCAGGTTCTTTTGATTGACGTCGATCCGCAGGCGAACGCCACTTCCGGCTTGGGTCTCGATCACCGCGCTCTGGAAGCCGGAATTTATGAAGCGCTGATCGGCGAAAAGCCTTTGCCGCAGATAATAAAACGGACTCTCCAATCCGGACTAAAAGTCGCTCCGGCGACGATGTCGCTGGCCGGTGCCGGCGTGGAAATGGTTAATCTGGACAACCGCGAGTTTCGGCTGGCTAATGTCTTGGACGAAGTAAAAAAAGATTTTGATTACATAATTATCGACGGTCCGCCTTCTTTGGGGTTATTGACCGTTAACAGCCTGGTGGCCGCCGACGAAGTTTTGATTCCCATCCAAAGCGAGTATTTCGCGCTGGAAGGCCTTAGCCAGTTATTGGAAACAATCAGTTTGGTTCAAAATAATCTGAAACCGGCTTTGGGAATAATGGGCGCGGTCATAACCATGTTCGACCGCCGTAATAAATTGTCCGAATCCGTGATGGAAGAATTGTATAAATATTTTCCGAACCGTATTTTCCGTTCGGTCATTCCGCGTAGCGTCCGACTGGCCGAAGCGCCGAGTTACGGCCGCTCGATTTTGCACTATGATCCGAAATCCAAGGGCGGGAAAGCTTACGAAGGACTGGCGAGAGAAATTTTAAGTTTGGAAAGATAGTCTCCGCCTGGCCGGCCTTATTTTAGAAATTAGTTTTAATCAAATAACATATGCCTCAAGGTTTAGGCCGAGGACTCGGCTCGCTGATTCCCAAAAAGACCGTTGTTTATGGCCAGAATCCCTTTAAGTCTGGCGCGGCCGAAGAAGAAACTTTTTTACTCCGCGACAGCGATCGGATTTTAAAGATCAGCCCCGAAAGAATCGATATCAACCCACAACAGCCGCGGACGAATTTTTCGGAGAGCGCTTTGAATGATTTAGCTGAATCGATCAGACAGCACGGGATTATCCAGCCTTTGATTGTAACGAAAAAAGGCGATCGCTTTGAACTGATTGCTGGCGAACGCCGTTTGCGTAGCGCGAAGATCATCGGTCTGAAAGAAGTGCCGGTTATCGTCCGGGACGAGAAAGCGCAAAAAAAATTAGAGTTGGCTTTGATTGAAAATTTACAACGCGAGGACTTGAATCCGCTGGAAAGCGCTCGGGCTTATAAAAGATTGATCGAGGAATTCAATATTACTCAGGAAGAAGCGGCTAAGAAGCTGGGCAAAGCCCGGTCCAGCGTCGCCAACGCTTTACGCCTGTTATCTCTGCCGGCGGCGATTCAGGACGCTTTGGCGGGCGGGAAGATTACGGAGGCGCACGCCAAATATCTTTTGGGTCTGGAGGGCGAAGCAAAGCAGTTGAATATGCTGAAAAAGATTCTGCGCCAGAATTTGACCGTGGCGCAGACTGACAAAGAAATAAAAAGATTGGGTGGAACTAAAGACGCCAGGCCGAAAGATTACTTTGACCGAGCGAAAGAAGAAGAATTGGGGGAATATCTAAGCACGAAAGTGGAAATAAAAAGGCAGGGGAAAGGCGGTAAAATTTTGATTGATTTTTATAGCGAAGAAGAGCTGAATGAAATAACTAGGAAAATTAAATAATATCAATCCCGGCGCTTAGCGACAGCCCATCAGCTCTGGGCTGTTTTTAAAAAGTCTTGGCATATAAAAACATATAAAAAAAGGAGGCTTCGTCATTAGAAGCCTCCGAACCAAACCCATAACATAAACTAACTAACCAATCATTAAAAACTTAACCACTAAAACCTAATTACTAACTCTAAAAAACTAAACCCTAAGAATTAACCCTAAAAAATAAACCTATGAATCCTATGAGAATTATTAAAAAGAACTTGATTATATTATAGGAAATTAATAAAAAGTTGTCAAGTTGCTATCCTTAATTCCTTATATTAAAATGATAAAGTCCGGATAACCTATTTTTTCATGTCTTTTGTCCATCTCCACAACCATAGCCATTATTCCTTGCTTGACGGCCTGACTAAACTGGACGAGATGGTTAATTATGCCAAAGAACAGGGTTCTCCGGCTGTCGCCATTACCGATCACGGCACGATGTACGGGGTTATAGAATTCTATCAGAAGGCCAAGAAAGCCGGTATTAAGCCGATTATCGGAGTGGAAACTTACCTGGCGCCTGGTTCGCGTTTTGACAAGAATACCCGCGAAGATGGCCGGAGCGCTCACTTGCTTCTTTTGGCTAAAAACCTGGTCGGCTATAAGAATCTGATTAAGATAGTGTCGCATGCTCATATTGAAGGTTTTTATTATAAGCCCAGAATCGACTGGGAAATTTTAAGCCAACATCATGAAGGGTTGATTGCCTGTACGGCCTGTCTGGCCGGCGAAATCCCCCGGCTTATTTCCGCCGATAAATTAAGCGAAGCGAAAAAAAGGATCCAGGAATATAATCAGCTATTCGGGCAGGATAATTTTTATCTAGAAATAATGGATCATCCCGAATTGGCCGATTTGGAAAAAGTGAATAAAACCCTGATTGCCTTTTCGCGCGAATTGAATATTCCGCTGGTCGCGACCAATGACGCGCATTATCTAAAGAAAGAAGACGCGGAAGCGCAGGATATCCTATTGTGCCTGCAGAATAAGAAAAAAATTACCGATACCGACCGGATGAAGATGCTCGGCCTGGGTGATTATTCTTTGCGACCCAACGCGGAAATGATCGCCGCTTTTAAAGATGTTCCCGAAGCGGCCGCCAATACTTTGAAAATCGCGGCGATGTGCAATGTGGAAATCGAACTGGGCAATATCCAACTGCCGCATTTCGAAGTGCCGGCGGGATATGACGGCAATTCTTACCTGCGTCAGTGGTGCGAGCGGGGAATGGTTAAAAGGTTCCCGGACGCCGGCGCGGCCGAGTTGGAAAAGATAAGAGAACGTCTGGATTATGAATTATCGGTTATCGCCAAGATGGGCTGGCCGTCTTATTTTTTGATTGTCGCCGATTTTATCAACTGGGCGAAAGACAACAAGATCGTGGTCGGTCCGGGACGCGGCAGTGCCGCCGGTTCTTTGGTTTGTTATCTGACCGGCATCACCAACCTTGATCCGCTTAAGTATGATTTGCTTTTTGAACGGTTCTTGAATCCGGATCGTATTTCCATGCCCGATATTGATATGGATTTTGCCGATATCCGGCGCGGCGAAGTGATAAATTATGTCGAGGAAAAATATGGGAAAGATCATGTCGCCCAAATCATCACTTTCGGAACCATGGCGGCCCGCGCCGCCGTGCGTGATGTCGGTCGCGTCCTTGATGAGCCTTATGATTACTGCGACAAGATTTCCAAAAGCATTCCGATGTTCATGAAGTTGGACGAAGCGCTGAAAACCGTACCGGAACTTCGGGAAATGTACGCTAAAGAGCCGGCGGCGAAGCGTATCCTGGATTACGCGAAACGTCTGGAGGGCGTCGCCCGACATGCTTCTACGCACGCTTGCGGCGTGCTGATCACCAAGAATCCGCTGACCGAATATGTTCCGATTCAATATGCGTCTTCTTCCGACCGCAGTATTATTTCCCAATATTCGCTCCATCCGATCGAAGACCTGGGTTTGTTGAAAATGGATTTTTTGGGCTTGAAAAATTTAACGATTATCGAATCAGCTTTAAAAATTATCAAGAATACCCGCGGTTTGGAAATAAATATTGATGAGATTCCGCTCGACGACGCCAGAGCTTATAAATTATTTCAAGAGGGCGAAACGACTGGCGTTTTCCAGTTTGAATCTTCCGGCATGAAAAGATACCTGCGAGAGCTCAAGCCGACGGTTTTTGAAGACATTATCGCCATGGTCGCTCTGTATCGACCGGGACCGATGGAATGGATTCCGGATTATATCGCCGGGAAGCATCAACGTAAAAAAGTATCATATTTGCACCAAAAACTGGCGCCGATTCTGGAAAAGACTTATGGTGTCGCTATTTATCAGGAACAAGTCATGCAAATCGCCCGCGACTTGGCTGGATTTACTATGGGACAGGCCGATGTCCTAAGGAAAGCCATGGGTAAAAAAATCGCCTCGTTGCTCGCCGAACAGAAAGAGAAGTTCATCGAGGGTTGTGTTAAGAACGGCGTTTATAAAGAACTGGCGGAGAAAGTCTTTTCGTTTATCGAACCGTTCGCCGGTTATGGTTTTAATCGTTCGCACGCCGCCTGTTACGCTTTAATCGGCTATCAGACCGCTTATCTAAAGGCGCATTGGCCGGTGGAATTTATGGCCGCGCTTCTGACTTCCGACCAAGGAGACACCGACCGAGTGGCGATTGAAATCGAAGAGTGTCGTAATATGGGCATTAAGATCATGGCCCCGGACGTTAATGAATCTTTTGGCACTTTTACGGTTGTAACGGCCGGAACGAAAGAGAATCGCGCCATCCAAGCGGAAGAAAAAGCCGATACTATCCGGTTCGGATTGAAAGCGATTAAAAATGTCGGCGAGCATATCGTCGAAGAAATCATCAGAGAAAGAAAAGAGAATGGCCCTTATCAGGATATTTTCGATTTGTTAGAAAGAATTACCGACAAGGATTTAAACAAGAAATCTTTAGAAAGTCTGGTAAAAAGCGGGGCGCTGGATAGTTTCGGTGAACGCGGGCAGATTCTGGGAAACATGGAACGCCTTTTGAGTTTCAATAAAGAAACGGCTAAATCCAAAGACAATAAACAAAGCAGTCTATTTTCCGATTTGCCCACGGCTGATGCCGGCCGGCCGGCGCTTAATCCGGCGGCGGAAGCGGAACAGAATGAAAAATTGATTTGGGAAAAAGAACTCCTAGGTTTGTATGTCAGCGAACATCCTTATAATTATTTTCGTCCTTATCTGGCTGGTTACGCCGTTCCTTTGGTGGAACTGGGGAAACATAAAGGCGATGATCGGATAATCGTCGCCGGGATTATTTCGACCATTAAAAAAATATTGACGCGCAAAGGAGAATCGATGCTGTTTGTAAAATTGGAAGATGCGACCAACACGGTCGAACTTTTGATTTTCCCGCGCCTGCTGAAAGAGACGCCCGATTTGTGGGTCGAAGGGCGGGCGATTATAACCGACAGTAAATTATCGGAAAAGGATCAAGAGGTGAAAGTTTTGGTCAACCGCGCTTTTCTTCTGAACCCCTTGGAAGCGGGAAAATCAGTCGATGATTTTAAGAAACTATTATTGGAAGGCGGGCCGGTCAAGAAAAGTTATCGTCCGGGAGGCTGGAATGGCCGAGAAAGCGGATATAATCGGATTGAGCCAGAGAGAAAAACAACCCCGGCACCGGCCGCGGTTAAACCAGCTGGCAATCCCTTGCGGATAATTTTTTTACATGACCTGGCGGCTGATAATCTGATGGAATTGCGAAAAATATTTTCCCTTTATCCCGGCGATAGCGAAGTTTATTTCCGGCTGACGGAAGAAGGGAAGGCAAAAATCATCAAAACCGCTTTCCGAGTGGATAATAATGAGAATTTACGTATCGAATTAAAGAGTAAATTTTTAGAGCTGATTAAAATCGCCGAATAGTCCGGCCGAACCGGGCTACTATCCGGTAACGGTTTTGCCGGAAAATTGCCGCCCGACGAAGCTTATGTTATAATGAAGCTGACTTAAATTTCGCTTTATTTTTTTTGTCTTTCTTTTAATTTTCTTTTTTTAATTATGCCTCGAACCAAATCAATCGTTTCTCCGGTCGCGTCCGGCGGTCCGAAAATGAAAAAAAAATCGGCGGCCAAGACAATCCATCCTAAGAAAAAAGCTCGATCGGTCTTAGTCGATGTCATTGAAGATGAACCGTTGGAAAATGACTGGCCGGAAGAAGCGGCGCTCTCGCCAATCGGCCGGAAACCGTTGAAAAATTCGGAAGATACGGAAAATGAGGATGACACCGAGATTGGAAAAAACGGCGAATTGGACAGCCAGAAGAAGTTTTTTTCCAGCCTGTCTCCGGTTGGCAAAGATAAAGAAACTCCAGCGCCGAAAATCGGAAACTCTGGCCGAAGCGTCGGTCTTTATCGTCGTTTTGTCGTCAAATTCGTGATTTTAGTGGCGATCTTAGCGGCCGTGGTCGTTTATTTTTCTTTTTCCAAATTAACCGTATCTGTTAATCTAAAGGGCGAAACTATTAACGATAATCTGCTCTTATCAGTGGCTAAAGAAGGCGTAGCCACCAGTTCCGATCAAACCGATCCCCGAATGGCCGTCAGCGGTTCGGTAAAAGAAATCGTCGCTACCGTGAAAAAGACTTATTCGGCGACCGGTGAAGAGTTTGTGGGTGAAGAAATCGTCGGCCAGGTCAGAATTATCAATAATTATAATAAGAGTCAGGCACTGGTCGCGACCACGCGAATCTTAAGTCCGGATAATAAGTTATTCCGGATCAAGAACGCCGTTAATATCCCGGCCGGCGGCGAAACGAACGTCGATATTTACGCGGAAAAACCGGCGGCCAATCTGGCGATCGGGCCAACGACTTTCAACATTCCCGGTCTTTGGTTGGGATTGCAGGATAAAATTTACGCCAAAAGCGATACCGCCTTTACCTTCCAGCGGAAAGTTAAAAAATATGTTAAATCAAGTGATCTGGATTCGGCCGCTAAGGATATTAACGAATTATTGCTGAAGACCGCCCAGGAAAAAGCGGGAGCGGCTATAACGGATAAAGAGGGCTGGCTTTATAACGTCGGCGATCCGGCTACCGTTACGATTGACGCCAAAGAAGGGGAGCAGAAAGAAGAATTCACGGCGGAAGCCGCCGGGAAAATAGTCGCCGTTTCTTTCTCCCGCGAACAAGCGGCGAAACTCGCGGCCGCCAAACTTAACCTGTTGATTCCGGACGATAAAGAACTGGCGGAGTTCAAACCGGAGAATATTGAATATAGTTTGGATAACTATGACGCCGCCAGCGGCTCGGCGACGATTAAGGCTTCCTTTTCCGGTACAATGATTTTAAAAAGCGACGCGGAAGTCGTGGCTCGTAGCCAGTTGGTTAATCTGAATGAAAATCAAATTATAACTTATTTGAAGAATCAGACGGGAATCAAAGACTATGAGTTAAAATTTTCTCCTTCATTTATTAAGAAAGCACCGGGCTTAGTCGATCGGATTACGATTAAAGTTAATAAGGATTAAAGAATCAAACCCAGATAAATCGGATAAATAAAATACCGCCCTATCGGCGGTATTTTATTAATATGTATTGGAAATAATAATCACTAAAATAATCCCAAGAAGCCGCTCCGTCTTTTTTTCGTCGAACCTTTTTTCTTATCCGCGTAAATCGCCAAAGCTTCTTTCGCGTCTAACCCCCTGAAAATAATTGCTCCTAAGGCCGCGCTCAAACGGGTCGATTCTTCAAGCGACCGCTGGTGCAGATTGCGGCCCATAGCTAAGCCGGCGGTGCCGGCAATTTTGATTTGGGTTTCTAAGTAATCTAGTAATTCCTTAACCGGACGTTTAGTGCCGCCCACGCAGATTACTTTGGTTCGGCCGGCGGCGATAGTCGCTTCCTGAAATTTTTCCGCCGTCGCCTTTCGGTCTTTCAGATTATAGGGATATTTAAGTTTGACGAAATCGGCATCCAGAGCCGCGGCGACGCCCGCGCCGCCGGCGATAGTATGGATATCTTCTTCCTTGATGTTTTTACCGCGCGGGTACATCCAGATTACCGCGGTCAGACCGGCCTGGTGGGCTTCATAAATCGCCCGCGCCGCCGCCGCCAGCATTTCCGCTTCAAATTGGCCGCCGAGATAAAGCGTATAACCGATACCGACGATTTTCAGACCGCTTTGTTTTTTAAATTTGACGATGTCTTCGACTTTCCACCAGATTTTACAGGAGTTTTTTCCTTCGTCGGCGCCGAGATTGGTTCGTCCGTTTAGCTTGACGATATAGGGTATTTTTCGATAATCCTGGCCGTAGCGGGCGATTAAGCCGAAGTGAACAGCCAAAACTCCACCCCGGGAGGCCGAGGCTATTTGAAACAAATGTTCCGGATTATTATCTTCCGGCGCGATGCCCGACCCGAAGAAATCGGCGTTCAGATGTTCGACTTTCTGATCGCCGGCAATCAGCAGTAAACGGCCGGAGCCGTTAGTCAGATTTTCGTAGTTTTTCCGGTATTCGCTTTTTTTATCGTTCGGAACGCTCAGGGGAATTTTAAAGTTAGTCATAAGTCAATAAAATATTTATAAATTTATGATAATATGATATAGTGATAAGGTCTGAAAACATTATATCATATCTATGACAAAAAATAAAAAACCGGATAAGGAAGCGGATTTACAGAAATATGAAGACTTGAGCGGGGTGAGTTTGCGGGAAATGAATCTCGGTCTCTGGCTGGCGGAAAACCGTCGGAAGTTTCTTAAAATCATCATCGCTTTTTTAGTGGCGGTTTCGGCGTTCTTTTTTATTTATTCCGGTTATAACTATGTCGTTTATTTTCTGGATAATCAAAACTCACTGGTCGAAAGCAGTACGCCGGCGTCGCCACGCCAGGTTACCCAGGATTTGCAAGTTTCGCCACCGCAAGTTTTCGCCAATAACGGACATTATGATTTTGCCATCAAACTAAATAATTTAAATGATAAGTTTTTGGCCGGTTTCAAATATTGTTTTACTCAGGCGGGTAATGATCTGGCTTGCGGCGAAGATTTTATTTTGCCCGGAGCCGAAAAATATATCCTAGCGCTGGGACGGGAATTTAACGGCGCCCAAAGCGAAATCGTTTTTAAGTTGACGGAAATTTCCTATCGCCGCATCGACAGCCATAAGATTCCTAATTGGGAAAATTTTTATTTTGACCGTTTAAATTTTTCCGTCGCCGGTTTAGACTTTACACCGGCGTCCAAAGCCAATCCGGCAGAAAAAATTGGCCTTAATACTTTGGAATTTACGATTAAAAATCAAACTTCTTACAGTTATTATGAAGCGCCTCTGAGCATCTTCTTGTTTAACGGGTCGGAACTGGTCGGCGTCAACCGTTATTCTTTGCTTAATTTTCTGTCCGGCGAAGAACGGACCGTCAGGATCAGCTGGCCGGGAAATTTAAGTGCGGTCAATCGGGCGGAAGTACGTCCGGATGTCAATATCATGGATGAGGGCGTCTATCTGAAATATCAAGGAACCGATCAGAAATAATATGTTCAGCCGTTTGAAACTTTATTTTAAAAATTTTGATTGGATTATTTTTTCCGCCGTCCTCCTGTTGGTCACTTTCGGTCTGGTGGAAATTTACAGTGTCGCTTTGGGACAGGGAAAACTGGACCTGCTTAATTTTCAAAAGCAGATCTTTTTTGTCGTCGTCGGCTTCTTATTACTGTTCGTATTCACTTTTGTCGACTCCTATTTTTTAAAGAGTCTGAGCCGTTATTGGTACTGGCTGGGGGTTATCATTTTAATTTCGGTTCTGATCTTCGGTTCAACTATTCGCGGTACCAAGGGTTGGTTTTCTCTGTTCGGTTTCGGCTTACAACCGGTCGAGTTCGTCAAGATAATCCTGATTTTATTTCTGGCGGATTTTTTTTCCGCTCTGGCTACGCGGGTGAAGACCGTGCGCCATTTCTTTTTTTCCGCGCTTAGTGCCGGCTTTTTGATTCTTTTGGTCTTGCTCCAGCCGGATTTTGGTTCGTCTTTGATGTTGGCCGCCATTTGGCTGATTATGATTATTGCCGCCGGTTTTCCTAAAAAATATTTTATGATTGTCGGTTTGACGGCGGCCGTCCTTTTTTCCGTCGCTTGGTTTTCCTTGTTTGAAGATTATCAAAAAGAAAGGGTCATTAATTTTTTTAATCCCGGCGTTAATTCTCTGGAATCCGGCTATCATGTTTCCCAAGCGATGATTGCTGTCGGTTCCGGCGGTTTGACCGGAAAAGGCGTCGGTTTCGGTTCGCAATCCCAGCTAAAATTTTTGCCGGAAGCGCAGAATGATTTTATTTTCGCGGTTATCGCCGAGGAACTGGGCTTCCTGGGCGCGGTTTTGATTCTAGGTTTCTATTTTATTTTTTTCTGGCGTTGTTTTCGGATTTTGCCTAAAATTAACAATGATTTCGGGATTTATTTTATTATCGGCGCCGCCGGCTTGATTTTTATCCAAATGTTTATTAATATTGGTATGAACCTGGGAATCTTGCCAGTCGTCGGGCTCTCGCTTCCTTTTGTCAGTTATGGCGGCAGTTCCTTGTTATCTCTGCTTATTTTAGTGGGAATAGTCGAGAATATCATTATTAAATCAAAAATTAGTTATTAAATTCAGTTATCAAATCTATGGATTTTAAATTAACCGCTCAGAAACGCGAAAGAAACGAAAAGTTAAGCCCGGAATTTATTCCCGCCGTTTTGTACGGCAAGGGCGTGGAGAATCAGAGCTTAAAAATCAAGAAAGTCGAATTTGACAAGGCTTTCAAGGCCGCCGGCGAATCTAATTTGATTGATTTGGATTTTGGTCAGGGAGCGGTCAAGGTCTTAGTTAAGGATACTCAGCATGATGTCATGAAAGGATTTTTCACTCATGTCGATTTTTATCAGGTAAACATGAAAGAGAAGATCACTACGGAGATTCCGTTGCATTTTGTCGGCGAATCCAAAGCGGTTAAAGAACTGGGCGGTGTTTTGATTAAAGATATGATTCATCTGACGGTAGAATGCTTACCGAGCGATTTGGTCGATCATATTGATGTCGATATCTCGGTTTTGAAGACTTTTAGCGACGCGATTAGGGTTAACGACTTGTCGTTGGCCAAAGGTTTATCGTTAGTGCATCATACTAATGAAATGGTAGCGGCGGTAAAAGAACCGAAAGTGGAGGAGGAACCGGTAGCGGTTGAAGCGGCTCCGGCGGCGGAAGGCGCGGCTGGTGAAGCGACGGCTAAAGGGGCGGCTCCGGCGGCTGAAGCGAATAAGGAAGGCGGAAAAAAATAATACCTTTAGCGCCGATTTAAACGTAATTATTTTAAGCGGAGCAAAATTAAAACCCCGTCTGCTGACCCGGCAGGCGGGGTTTTGTGATTCTTTCACCATTGTTTGATTTTTATCACTTCTTCTTCTCCATCGACAGTCGTCCCTATTCCTGTTGGACAAAGAGCGAATTTATCTCGTTAACTCTAGCACGAATAATCTGTCTTGTCCGGATAAATCGGTTTGGAGGCTGTTTGGAGCGGCGGGGAAGTATTTGACCACGAGAGTCCTCATGTTCTTGACTTGCCCCGGATCAATTTCGCACAAGACCGTTGCCGAACGGAAAGCGGTCTGGGATAGCTGTTTAAAAAGCGCCTGGTAATATTTTAAGCCATCCGCGCCGCCGTCAAGAGCGAGTTTTGGTTCGCGCTTGATGCTGGGCGATTTTTTTATTTGTTCGGGGGTCAAATAAGGAAGATTGGCGCTGATAATCAGACGGGAGTCGGCCTTGAAGATTGGTCGCCCGGCGGTCAATTTTTTAAGAGGTAGAAGTAGGTCACCACGATAGAACTTGATTTTTTTGTTTAATTTATGCGCCGCGGCATTTTGTTTCGCCACTTTTAAAGCGTCAGCCGAGATATCAATCGCGGAAAATTTTATATTTTTATAGCTGGCGGGGAAGAGGCGTTTTAGTTCGGAAGCGACGGCGATGATAATCGCTCCGGAGCCGGTACCGAGATCAATGACTAACGGGCGCCGGGTGCCATTCATATCGCTCAGTTTTTTCGGTATCAGTGATTTAGCCAGGTCGACGATTTTTTCCACAATCATTTCGGTTTCCGGCCGCGGCACGAGCGTCGCCGGGCTGACTTTAAAATTTAGACCGTAAAATTCTTTTTGTCCGGTCAGATAAGCAATCGGCCAAGCGGCCAGGCGTTTTTTTTCGAGAGCGCGGAAGCGGCGGGCGACGGCCGGTGTAATTTTAGTTTCCGGATGAGTCAGGAGAAACTCGCGCGTTTTTTTTAAGATAAAAGCTATTAGGATTTCGGTTTCCGGCCGGGAAAGGGAAGAAGCGCCTATAATTTGGCTAAGATTTAATATTTTAGTCTTTTTTATTGTTTGCCTTGGCATTTTATTTTTTTTCTTTCATTTCCGCCCTTTCCGCTTTTCTTAATTCACTCACGATTTCATTTATTTCTCCATCCATTATTCTCGTGATGCTATGCCAGGAGACATTGATACGGTGATCAGTGACGCGATCCTGCGGGAAATTATAAGTTCGGATTTTATCCGAGCGATCGCCGGCGCCGACCTGTGTTTGGTGAGCCGTGGACGAGGCGAGACGGCGATCTTCCTCCTGTTTCGCCAAGAGACGAGAACGGAGTACCTGAAAAGCTCTTTCTTTATTTTGATGCTGGGAACGTTCGGTTTGTGAACTAACGGTAACGCCGGTCGGAATATGAACCAGACGAACGGCCGAATAAGTGGTATTAACGCTTTGGCCGCCCGGACCGCTGGAACAGAAAGTGTCGATTCTGACATCGCCCGGCTTGATTTCAATATCGACTTCTTCCGCTTCCGGCAGAACGACGACCGTGGCGGTAGAAGTATGGACCCGACCCTGTTTTTCCGTTTCCGGAACACGCTGGACGCGGTGCGTGCCAGCTTCGAATTTTAACAGACCGTAAGCGCCTTCACCCTTAACCTCAAAGATGACTTCTTTATAACCGCCAATGCCGATGACGCTGGCATCTATCAGGCTTAATTTCAGGCCGCGGCGTTCGCAGTAACGAGCATACATCCGAAAGAGGTCACCGGCGAAAATCGCTGCTTCGTCGCCGCCCGCACCGGCGCGAATTTCTAAGATGGCGTTTCGTTTATCATTCGGGTTAGCGGGATGGATTTCTTCTTCTAACTCTTCGGCAAGTTTAGCCGCTTTTTCCTTCAAGCCCGCCAGTTCTTCCTGAGCCATTGTCCGCAATTCGCCTTCATGCTCCGAGGAAATTATTTCATTATTATCTTTTATTAGCGAATCGGTTTTTTCCAACTCGAAAATCAAGGATATAGCCTTCTTCAGGCCGGCGTGTTCCTGGGATAATTTAATCACTTCTTTCTGATTGCCGATTATTGCCGGATCCATCAGCTTTTTCTCTAATTCGGCGAATCGTAATTTTATTTCTTCGTACATATTGACGTTATTCTAAAAATATATTAATATGATTATAATAGTTAGTCTGTCTACCAAAGACGGACTCAAGATTTTGGGTCAAAATCAAACAAAGCTTTAGGGTTGGCTTTGATGTCAGAGGCGCATTTTTTACCTCCGTTTATCTTTATTGCGCCTGGGCATATTGATTTTGGCCCTTTTTTTATAACAAAAAGCAACCGGGGAACTGGCGCGGCCGGAGCGGCGCCAATATAATTATTTTAGCATGGATATGCCTAATAATTAAGCCGGTTGCTTTAAGGAAGCTATTTTTTATTTAATTTTACCTGGCTAATCCTTTTCAAATCTTTGGTTTTGACTACGACTTCTTTCTTAGATCTTATTTCCGCCCGGGCCGCCCGTTTTACCTTCTTGCCTTTTTTATCTTTAGAGGCGCTGTCTTTGGCTTTTACTTTGGCTTCGAATTTCTCGACTCGGCGAGCCGTATCGACTAACTTTTGTTTACCGGTGTAGAAAGGATGGCAGGCGGAGCAAAGTTCAACCTTAATTTCCGGTTCGGTGGAGCCGGTTAAAAAAGTATTGCCGCAAACGCAAGAAACCTTACAGTCCGGGTAATATTTAGGGTGGATATCATTCTTCATAGCGTTGTATTAAATAAAAAAAATTTATTAACAAATCGTTAATATTGAATAAAAAATCAATAGAATTTTGAACTATTGATTATGTTTATTTTATGGTAATATTATATTATCATAAGTTTTAAATTTAATCAAGAGACGGACTATGGTTAAAATCGGTAATATCGCGAAGAATACCTCATATCTAACTTCTGCCCTAATCTTGCAGAAAATAATTTCTTTTACCTACTTTACGCTTTTGGCTCGTTATGTCGGGCCGGCGAACCTGGGGAAATATTATCTGGCCATTTCTTTTACCACGATTTTCGCGATTTTTATTGATTTGGGTTTCGCTAATGTTCTGACGCGCGAAATAGCCAAAGATCAAAGCCGGGCCGCACGCTGGCTCGGCAATATCCTTACTTTAAAATTACCGCTGGTAGTCTTAGCCGTGGCCGCGGTTTTCATTTTGATAAATGTCCTGGATTACGATCCCTTAACTAAAACGTTGGTGTATATTTCCGCCATTTCCATGGTTTTGGATTCGTTTACTTCGACCTTTTTTGCTGTTACTCGGGGCTTCCATAATTTGAAATATGAAAGTATTTCCTCCGTAATTTTTCAGTTGATTGTCTTAACCGCCGGTTACGGCGCTCTGCTTTTGGGCGGCGGTTTGATTCCGGCAATGGCCGCGTTGGCTTTGGCCAGTCTCTATAACTTCGTCTATTCCTGGACGGTGGTCAAATGTAAGTTAAAAATCGCCGTCCGCACTTTTTACGATCGTCCGCTGATCAAAGAAATTGTCATTATTGGCTGGCCCTTCGCCGCTTACGCTATTTTTCAGCGCCTTTATACTTACCTTGATGCGGTTTTTTTATCGGTTTTAGCCGGCGACGAGCAGGTCGGACTTTATCAGGTCGCTTTTAAGATTATTTTCGCTTTGCAGTTTTTACCACTGGCTTTTACCGCTTCGCTTTATCCGGCTTTAAGCGCTTATTGGCAGACGAACCGCGCGCAACTGGGGATTTCTTTAGAAAGGGCGCTTAATTATCTGACTATTATTTCTTTGCCGATTATCGTCGGCGTTCTGGTTTTGGCCGATAAGATTGTCCTGTTATTCAAGGAGGGCTACGGCGACGCGGCCTGGCCGTTGAGGATTTCCATCATTTCTTTATTTTTTATTTTTATAAATTTTCCCATCGGTTCGCTATTGAACGCCTGCGACGCGCAAAAAAAGAATACGCGGAATATGGCGATAGTTCTGTTCGTCAGCGTACTGTTGAATCTCCTTCTGATTCCGCGGTGGCAAGCGGTCGGCGCGAGTCTGACCGTTCTGGTGACCAATATGCTGATGTCCGTTCTGGGCCTATATTTCGCCAAGAAAATTACGGTTTACCATATCCGGAAAAATTTTCAGGTTTTTGGGAAGGCACTGATCGCTTCACTGATCATGGGGGCGGTTATTTTTGCTGGCCGATCATATATAAATATTTTTTTAATTACGTTCTTAGGCGCTCTGCTTTATTTTATATTCTTGTTCATCTTGGGCGGTTTCAGTCGAGAAGATGTCTTGAGTGTTTATCAATCGTTTAAAAAGACAGATAAAATCGCGGAGGAATTATGAAAACCTTACTTTTTACCCTTGAATTTCCGCCGTTTAAAGGCGGCGTGGCTAACTATTACGGCAATCTGGCCAAGCATTGGCCGCTGGGCGAGGATTTATCGATTTTAAATAACAATAAAAGGGAACTGACGCGACCCCGAAAGTTTTTAAATTGGTGGCCGGCAATCGGAATGTTAAGACGGAAGATAAAGAACGGCAAAATTAATTATGTCTTAGTCGGCCAGATTTTGCCTCTGGGTACGGTTGCCTGGTTTCTGTCTTTTTTTTGTCCTTTTAAATACGCCGTCTTCTTGCATGGGATGGATTTTACTTATGCCCTGAAGACGCCGCGGAAAAAATGGCTGGCCGGAGAAATTTTAAAACGGGCCGATAAGGTTATTGGCGCCAATAGTTACGTGGTTAAAACAGCGCGGGAAATTTTTCCTGGGGTGAGGGAAAAGATAGCGGTCATCAATCCGGGTATCGCCGGCGACACGCCACCAATAAGCCCCGTTGATTTGGCGATTTTGGAAAATAATTACGGCTTAGCGGGAAAGACCGTGTTTTTAAGTCTGGGTCGTCTGGTAAAGCGCAAAGGGACAGATCAAACAATCGCCGCTCTGGCGCAAATTCCCAAAGCGTTACTGACTGACTTGGTTTATTTTATCGCCGGCGGCGGTCCGGAAGAAACTTATTTAAGAAGATTGGTGCCGCCGCCTTTGGAAAAGAAAATTATTTTTTTGGGCGAATTATCGGAAGATGAAAAATGGCTTTGGTTGGCGCGGACGGAAGTTCTCATTATGCCCTCACGTAATATCGAAGGCGATTTCGAGGGTTTCGGGATTGTCTATCTGGAAGCGAACATCAGCGGCAAACCGGTAATCGCTGGCGATTCCGGCGGTGTCCGGGACGCCGTTATTGATGGCCATAACGGGATTTTAGTCGACCCGGAAGATGTTAACAGCGTTAAAGAAGCAATAATCAAATTAGCGAGCGACGCCGCCCTTCGGAAAAAATTGGGCGCGCAGGGAAGGGATCGGGCAAGAAGGGAATTCAGTTGGGAAAAACAGACGGCGAAATTGGTAAATTTTATAAAAAATTAAACGAGGGTATATGATTTCGATTATTATTCCGGTTTATAACCGGGCTAAAACGATAACTAAAACTTTGGCGAGTATCGCCCGGCAGACTTATGCCGATTATGAAGTGATTATTGTTAATGACGGATCGACCGACGGCGTTGATTTGGTTTTCGCGAAGTATTATAAAAAGTTAACGACTGATAATAATTATTTGTTCATCAATCAGAATAATCAAGGAGCGCCAGCCGCGCGTAATCGCGGCGCGCGAGAAGCGCGCGGCGAATATCTATTTTTTTGCGACGCCGATGCGATTTTAGAAGCCGCGGCGCTGGAAACTATGCTGGCTGCTCTGGAAAATAATCCCGGCGCCAGCTACGCTTATGCGTCTTTCTATTGGGGGAAGAAATTATTTAAAGTCGGGGAGTTTGATCCGAAAAAATTACAAGCCGGACCTTATATCCATACCATGGCTTTAATCCGCCGCAACGCTTTTCCGGCCGACGGGTGGGATGAAAATATCAAGAAATTCCAGGATTGGGATCTCTGGCTGACGATGCTGGCCGCGGGTAAAAGCGGCGTTTTTATTCCACAAGTCTTATATCAAGTCCTTCCCGGCGGCACGATAAGTTCCTGGTTGCCGTCATTCGCTTATAAATATTTGCCATTTCTGCCGCGCGTTAAAAAATATCAGGCGGCATTGAAAATTATTAAAGATAAACATGGGCTTAACTAAAAAAAATAAAATAATTATTTTTGGCGGCGCGGCGATTGTTCTTTTTCTTTTGCTATTCTTTTTAACGGTCATTTTAACGGGATCAAAAACAACGATGACGCTGGTAAAAATTGGCGACCGGAAGATCCGCGTAGAAATCGCCGCCAGTCCGCTGGCGCAATATCGCGGTTTAAGCGGCCGGCCTTACTTATGCGCTGATTGCGGGATGCTATTCGATTTCAACGACAGCCAGGAGCGGGAATTCGTAATGCGCGATATGAAATTTCCCTTGGATATTATTTTTATCAATCGCGGCCGAATAATTAAGATAGCTGATAATCTGCCGCCGGAAGGGAATAAACCGGTCAATGTTTATCGGAGCGACGGTCCGGCGGATCAAGTTCTGGAAATGAACGCCGGATATTGTTCCGCCCGCGGTCTGGAAGTCGGCGCGGCTCTTTTAACCGATTAATCATATGTTTAAAATCAACGGTAAAAAATTATTAATCGTTCTGGCCATTTTTCTGACGATGGAGATCTTATCCGCTGTCGGCTTATCTTTTCCGGCGGTTAACCAGATTATTTTCGGCCTACTGGTGTTAGCGTCTTTAGTCCTAACTTTTTATAGTTTGGAATACGGACTGCTTGTTATTTTAGCTGAATTGTTTATCGGTTCTCTGGGGCATTTGTTCTATTTGAATATCGGCGGCGGTCAGCTGACAATCAGAATCGCTTTATGGCTGGTGTTGATGTTCGTTTTTTCCTGGCGCTTCCTTGCGCAGATTATAAAGTCAAAAGGCCGAAGTGCTTATTGGTTGAGTCTAAAGAGTTTTCCCGGGAAGAAATTTTTTGGAGTTTTATTTTTATTTATTTTGCTTGGTTTGATCAATGGCCTGATTCGCGGTCAGGCGCCGGCTTTAATCTTCGCGGATTTTAACGCTTGGCTTTATTTTTTGTTGCTTCTGCCACTTATCGTTGTTTATAGCGATTTGAACGAAGGGAAAGCGGCGCGTTTACAGATAGTTTTCCTGGCCGCCGTAATCTGGCTGGGTCTCAAGACTCTATTCCTGCTTTTCATCTTTACCCATAATTCAAGTTGGGCGCCGGATATTTATTATTGGCTCCGAAAAACGCTGGTCGGCGAGATGACCCCGACAACCGGCGGCTGGCCACGGATTTTTATCCAGGGACAGATTTTTTCGGCGATCGCTTTTTTTCTGGTTTTTTGGTCCGCGGTGGCTAATTTTAATTTTAAAGAATTTTTTTGCCGGAAAAATTTTTGGCCGCTCATCGCCGCCGCTTTATTTTTAAGTTCCGTTCTGATCAGTTTTTCTCGCAGTTTCTGGGTCGGATTGTTGGTGACGCTTTTTTTTAGTTTGATTTTGGTCTGGCGCCTTTATTCTTTCAAAAAAGCGATTACGGCCGCCGGCTGGCTCGCTGGCGCCGCGGTTTTAGGATTCTTGATGATTTATCTAACAGTGGATTTTCCTTATTGGCGGACCCATTCCGGCAATCTGAGTTCGGTCTTTTTGGAACGGGTTAAAAGCGATAACGAGCCAGCCTTAGCTTCCCGCTGGTCATTACTGCCGATTCTGATGAAAGAAATAAAGAAAGAACCTTTCTTCGGACAGGGATACGGCGCGACCGTTACCTATTTTTCCCGTGATCCCCGGATTTTACAAAACAGTCCGACTGGCGAATATAAAACTTACGCTTTCGAATGGGGTTATTTAGATATTTGGCTAAAATTAGGAATATTTGGTTTGTTAGCTTATCTTTTCCTCCTGTTTAAATTATTGGTAACCGGACTAAAAGCGGGGTTCAAATATAATAATTATATTTATTTCGGCTTAGGCGCCGGTCTAGTATTTATCGCCGTTACCCATACTTTTACCCCTTACCTAAATCATCCTTTGGGCATCGGTTTTTTAGTTGTCAGCTCTTGTTTAATTTGGTCCGATAGAGTATATTAAACATTAATTAATCAGTTATAAAAAATAAAACTATGAATGAGCAAATTATTTCTCAGGAGGGATATAATAAATTAAAAGACGAACTTAATTTGCTAGCGACCGTCAAACGCAAAGAGATTGCCGAGCGGATTGAACGCGCTAAAGAGTTGGGTGATTTAAGCGAAAACGCCGAATACAGCGAGGCTAAAGACGCGCAGGCTTTGAACGAAGGACGAATTCTGGAACTGACCAATACTTTAAAGAATGTCACTGTCGTCGAAAACGGCTCTTCTCGCGACGAAATCATGATGGGTTCGAAAGTGACCGTTAAATCCAATAGCGGGGAAAAGCAGTATACTATCGTCAGTTTTAACGAGGCTGATCCCTTAAACGGCCGAATTTCCAACGAATCGCCTCTTGGCGTGGCTTTTTTACATCGGCATAAAGGCGAGACGGTGGAAGTCGAAACGCCCAAGGGAGTAGTCAAATATAAGATCCTGGAAATAGAATAATGATCAAACAATTAAATCGAACGATTAAAATATATGTCCGAGGATAAAGATGTTAAGACAACAGGGAGCGAACGCGACGACCGCTTAAAAAAATTAGCGGAACTGATTAAGTTGGGTCTTGATCCTTATCCGGCTAGAGCGGAGCGTGATTATCTGATCGGGAAAGCGCTGGCTGATTTTGCGTCCCTGCAGAAATCCGAAAAAGAATTTAAGATCGTCGGTCGTCTGCGCAGTATTCGCTCACACGGCAATCTGACTTTCGCCAGTTTGGAAGATGCCACTGGTCAGATGCAAATCGCCTTGTCAAAAAAAGACCTAGGTGACGGCAGTTATAAAAATTTTGTAAAATTAATCGACACCGGCGACTTTTTGGAAGCTGGTGGCGTTTGTTTTCTTACCCATAAAGGCGAAAAAAGTTTAATGGTTAAAAGTTGGCGTCTTTTAACTAAGGCTCTTCTGCCAATTCCGGACGCTTGGTACGGACTGAAAGACGAGGAGGAGATATTTCGCCGCCGGTATCTGGACATTTTATTGAATCCGGAAACACGGGAAATGATTATGCGGCGCGCCAAGTTTTGGCAGACGACTCGGGAATTTTTAGTGGCGCGGAATTTTATCGAGGTAGAAACGCCGATTTTGGAAACAATGGCTGGCGGTGCCGACGCCAAACCTTTCAAGACCCATCATAACGCGCTGGATATCGATGTTTTTTTGCGGATTTCCATGGGCGAATTGTGGCAGAAGAAACTGATGGTTGCCGGTCTGGAGAAGACTTTTGAAATCGGGCGGCAGTTCAGGAATGAAGGTATGGACGCCGAACATCTGCAGGATTATACCCAGATGGAATTTTATTGGGCTTACGCCGATTACGAAGCGGGCATGAAATTAACGGAAGAGCTATACAAACATATCGCCCAAGAAACTTTCGGAACGCTTAAATTCAAAATTAAGGATTTTAATGTCGATTTAGAAAAGGCCTGGGAAAGATATGATTATCGTGAAACCGTTAAAAAGATGACCGGCGTGGATATCCTGACGGCTGATGAGAAAGAAATAAAGAAGAAATTGGAAGAATTGGGCGTGGAATACGAGAAGAAAGGTTTTAACATAACGCGCGCCATTGATAATTTATGGAAATATTGCCGCAAACAAATCGCCGGACCGGGATTTTTGGTCGGTACGCCGATTACGGTTTCGCCCTTAGCCAAGCGCGATGAAAAAAATTCGGCTCTGGCGCAAAGATTCCAGGTTATTTTAGCCGGTTCGGAAATGGGCAACGGCTATAGCGAATTAAATAATCCGCTAGACCAGGAAGAAAGATTTAAGGAACAGCAGAAATTACGCGAAGCTGGCGATGAAGAGGCGCAGGAACACGATCATGATTTCGTCGAAGCTCTTGAATACGGTATGCCGCCGACTTGCGGTTTTGGATTCAGTGAACGCCTGTTTAGCTTCTTAATGAATAAATCTTCCCGGGAATGCCAGATTTTTCCACTGATGCGGCCGAAAGAACAGAATAAGAAATCCTAATTATGCGCCTTTGGAGCCTGCACCCACAATATCTGGATCGCCAAGGATTATTAGCGGTCTGGCGCGAAGGTTTACTGGCTAAGAAGGTTTTATCCGGAAAAACCAGGGGTTATAAGAACCATCCGCAACTCACGAGATTCCGGCAGACCGGTGTTCCGCTCGCTTATATTAATTGGTTTTTGACGGAAATATATAATGAAGCGACGCAACGCGGATATCATTTTGAGGCTCGCAAACTCGCCCCCTTGAAAAAAAAATTAAAAAATATTAAAGTAAGCAGAGGTCAGTTGACTTATGAGTTCCGGCATCTCTTAAATAAGCTTAGGGAGCGGGATTACGCCCGTTATCAAATAATAAAGAGTGAAGCGTCCGTAAAGCCTAACCGATTATTCCAAGTAACGGCGGGAGGCGTAGCCGATTGGGAAAAAATAAAAGATTAAAAAATATTCGGGGATCGTCTAACGGTAGGACAACAGGTTCTGGTCCTGTTTATTGGGGTTCGAATCCCTATCCCCGAGCATTGAAGAAAAATCGCTTTTATTTGTGATTTCAGAGAGCTGTTTATACGGTGCTTTGAATGAAATATTAGCGATTTTTTTGTTGCCGATTTCAGCGTTCCAAAGTAAGGAAAATAAGACTTCTCGTTTTTTCTCAAGAGACAGAGTTAAAAAGGTATTTTTCAGTCTTTTAGGCTCTAAAAACACATTTTTTATCCGTTCCAAAGTATCCGTACCTGCCTCTTTTAATTTCTCTTTTAAGTCGCTTAAATCTTTTAAAGAGTTTATCTCTTCGTTATTCAGTTGCTTATCCTTGGCCTCATAAACGGCCTTGTCTAGCGTTTTATCAAGGTAAGCGTCTAGTAAGGTATTCCGTCTTTCCTTGAGCTTGGCGAGCCGATTTTTTAGGTTTAACTCAAGCTCCTCTAAATAATTTAGATTATTATTGCCTTGTTCTTTTTTAGTCTGATAGCACATTTCAATCGCCTCATCGTCAAATATCAGCTTATCAAATACGCCCAGTAATTCTTTATCCAAATAATCCTCGGTCAAATAGACTTTATGCTCCTGGCAGGTATTTTTGCCGTTAGTACAATAGTAGTAAATATGTTTGCCTTTCTTGAGTGTGGCTGTTAGCAGACAGCCACATTTGGCGCATTTGAGTAAGCCCCGAAAAGCAAAAGGAATAATTTGAGATTTAACGTGTTTTTTTACTCCTAGAATAACTTGGACATCATCAAATAACGCTTTAGTAATGATCGGCTCATATTTACCTAAATATTTAATCCCGTCTTTTTCCATAATTCCGCAGTAGAAAGAATTGCTAAGTATCATATGAATGGTGCTAGGATAATATTTTTTTCCGCCCCGACTTCTGAATCCGTCTTCATAGAGAATTTGCGATATTTCTTTGACTCCATACCTGCCAGTATTATACATTTCAAATACTCGTCTGATAAATTTAGCCCGATGTTTGTCAACCACGATTTTTAAGTCTTTGTTCAAATAACCGATAGGCGCAAGGTTTGGCCAATAACCTTGAGATAGTTTGGCTCTAATACCTCGCTTAACATTTTTGGATAAGTCCAAAATAAATTGATTAGCCATTCCACTTTCTACATTAAAAAGCAAAGCGTTATCGCCTGGCAAATATTGTCGCTCCATTGTTTGAATTATTTTCAAATTATTTTGTTGTAATAGCCATTGAATAATTGCCGAGTCTATCGGATTACGAGAAAGACGGTCAATCTTCCAACAGATAACGCCGTCAATTTTACCTCGCTTGATCAAATTGATAAGTTCGAAAAATTGCGGTCTATTATCTGGTTTCTTGGCCGATTTGCTTTCTCTAAAAGTTTGGATAATTTCTAAACCTAAATTATTTGCCATTTTAAGCATTTCCTGTTCTTGGGAATCCAAAGACAAGACTTGCCGAGTATCGTCTTCGGTAGACTTTCGGCAATAGAGGGCATATTTAATTTTTTGTTCGTTTTTGTCGTTCATATAATTATTGTTTAATAATCAAAAAGGGCAGTCCTGGTTGCCTTAATCTAACAAATTAGCCCTAAGGTTAATTTATCGTTAAGCAGAACTGCCCATTTCGAGCGACAAATCGGTATTTTGTTAAAAAAATACCTTGGGGCGGATGTTCTGTTAGATTAAAGCAACGCTTTTAATATAACATTCATATAAGTTAAAATCAACAATAGGTTTCTAATATTTCATTAATGCGATCTTCGGCGTGCGGATTATTAGACAAATCATATTGCCAGTAATTAAGCCAACGCAGATAATTTTTAGGCTGTCCGACCGTATCGTTAATGTCGCTGTTGTTATATTCCGTTTCGCCGTCTCGTTTATAGACCAGACAATCAGAGGGAATTTCCGATTCTATTAAATCAATAACCTCTTCAAAATATTGTTCTTGCGGTTTGAGCAGTCCCTTGCTCGTGATGTATTTCTTCTGTCCAGGAAATTGATTATCAAAGATAGATTTTTGGATGTATTTGATAAAGTAATCAATAATTTTCTTTAGTTGGTCTTGGTTTTTAATCTTCTTAAAATTTTGCTCTTTTCCGCCGACCATTATTCTCCCTTGCCCCCAAATATCCCTTAGCTTGTCGTAGATATTTTTAATATAGGGCAGATTAAAAAATATCATATGATAATGAATCGCCCCTCGTTCTTGGAGTTCAAAGACGGCCAGATATTTAAGATTGCTTTGTTTTAAATCCTTGCCCTCGATTCCATTAGTTTCATAATTCAGTCTACGAATGAATTTTGTAAATTCATAATTGGCCTGTTTGAGGTCTTGGATGTTTTCTTTAAAGGTTAAAGTCAAAGTAATCGGTAAATAGGGTTTGCCCTTATCTTTTACCCATTTAAAGCTGTTGGCGTATATCAACCGTTTAATCATCCTTTTTGATCGCCTACAAGACGATTTAAGGATGTCTTCGAGGCTAGTAGGCTCTTTATGGCGCAAGGCTTCTTCTTCGGGAGTTCTTGATTTGCGGAGTTTACGCCCTAACATAATATCAGCTCCGAATTTATAGACTTCAATTAAACAACCCGATTTGACCAGTTTCTTCCTGGTCGGATAATTGGGCTGAATTTCTACCCCGAATTGGTCTTTATAGTTTTTCATATTGTTCTAATTAGATGTTCTTTTTAACAAGGATAACTTTTTTCTTTTCGGCTCCCCCTACGGGGGATCCGCCGAAAAGAAAAAAAGAG
>Ga0265297_10001282_pt1 | contig 60607 bp, 60 predicted proteins | sample Munlanlwell13791_FD_192502 | JGI IMG/M metagenome (GOLD analysis project Ga0265297, IMG submission 192502) | Leachate microbial communities from a municipal landfill in Southern Ontario, Canada - Leachate well 137-91 | ecosystem: Engineered > Solid waste > Landfill > Unclassified | place... | reverse complement strand
GTACGAGAAATTTTACCGAGCGTAATTTTCACATGGCTGAAAATTACGCGTCCTGAGCGAACCACTCGACACAGCACATTCGGCTGTGTCGAAAAATTTTACTGTTTCCTATACGCATCGAGGAACGAGTCGCAGTAGATATTCTTATTCAGAACAAGTTCCGCCGTTATCATCGCGTCCATAAGTTCCGTATCGAGCGGGTCAAGTATAGCAGCCGTGAGGCCGTTCGCGATCGCCATCGTAAGGAACGTCCGGTTTATGAGGCTGCGGAATTTTGTGCTCTGCGATACGTTAGACAGCCCGATGACCGCCTGCGGCGCGGGATCCGAGAGATGAGCGAATTCCCTGATAGACTCCAGGACCTCGAGCCCTTGCGTTTGCGCCACGTTGACCGGCAAAACTATCGGATCGAGATAGATGTCTTCAGTATTCATCCCGCACTCCATGGCTTTCGCTACGATGGTCGCGGCGAGCTCAAGCCTTTTCTCCTTGGTATTGGGGACCCCCGTTTTATCCATCGTAAGTCCTATGACCTGAGTATTATATTTCTTTGCAAGGCCGAATACGATACTCATCTTCTCTTCGTCGGCATTAGTAGAATTTATTATAGCGCGCCTTTTGGCCAGCCTCAACCCCTCTTCTATCACATCGGCTTTTGTCGAATCGAGCGACAAAGAAACGTCCGTGACCTTCTGGATCGATTCCACGAGCCATCTCATATCGTCTTTCGGATTCTTCGAATACGGGCCGGTATTGACGTCCAGGACTGTCGCGCCTGCCTTGACCTGGTCGAGCGCCAGATGCTGTATGACGTCGCCCTCTTTATTGATGATCGCCTTTCCTACATCCTTGTACATGCCGTTTATAAGTTCGCCGATCACTATCATTGGATCCCCCGCTCATCATTATTTTTTCATCAGAACGTCTATATATTTTCCAACCGCTTTTGCCGCTTCCGGATGGCGCAGCACTATCAGGTCAGCGCCTGCCTGGATCATCGATACGGCGGTGGCCGCTTCCCAGTTCACGCCCTGCCGTAACCCGGATTCTTTCGCTTCTTTGATCCTCCATGTCTCCTGGCCGACAAAAAGTATGAACGGCATCGAGAGCATCTTGTCGCCGATGAACGCGGCAAGCCGCGCGCGCTCCATTATGGAATATACGTATTCCATCCCGTACCCCAGGGATGTAGTGGTCGGATGCATGACGATCTTAGAGGGATCGAGTCCCATGTCGCTTATCAATATATTCACCTGCTTGGCGATATTTATATCTATAGGCGATTCGGCGATTATTGAATGGCCGTCGGCCAGCGTCGTCGCGGCGAGCGTCTTATAGTTGTTCTGTGTTGCGGCTCCGAGCAGAACATTTTCGCCTTTCATAGCCTGGCTAGCCTTAGGCAGGAGGTCGTTGTCCAACTCATCGTCCCCGCAGCCGACCACGATGAGCGGCACTTTTACAGCGGACGCTATCGATTTCAGCACAGAAACGGCCTTGTCCGGAGAAACATTTCCGCAATCCGGATGGACGCTCTGCAGCCTGACGCATAAGGCCCTTGCCCCAAAATCTTCAACGCACTTTTTGGCCCACGCCGCCGGATCCTTCACGGAATCGCCGAACGGCTCTTTAAGCTGGTCGGGCCAGTCTGATGGCTCGCAATCGAGTATCTCAAAAGCTATCACAGGCGCATTCGGAGTATCGCCTTCCTCGAACAGGAACGGCAGGCTTGTCTCTCCCCCGATTTTTATGGCCTTGGGTCCCGTTCCGACGCTCACGACATTTATCGCGCCGCTATATTTTTCCTTCAGTAATTCTATCGGCATTTTTAACCTCTGTTATTTTTCTCAATATTCCCGTTATCGTATTTTTAACCGCCGCGCTGTCCAATTCGAACACCGGCCGGTTAGAGATATTCCAATCTATCAGGGCCTGTTCATGCGGCACTGTGCCCGCTACGGCCAGGCCCGTCGCCTTGATCTCATCGGCTATATTCTCGATAGGTCCCGCGACCTTATTTATCACCAGGAAAGCGTTCCCGATCTTTATGCCGAGTTCCTTTGCCAGGTCATATATCTTTTTCGCCGACCTGACGCCGGCTATCGAATAGTCGCTGACCACGACGAGCGAGCTCATCCCTCTCATAGTTCGCCTCGATATATGCTCCATGCCTGCCGCATTATCTATTACAACGAAATCATAATTGGAGCTTATTTTGTCGATTATATTTCTCAGAAGGCTGTTTACGTAACAATAACATCCCGGCCCCTCCGGACGGCCCATCACGAGCATGTCAAAATCCCTATTTTCGACGAGCGCCTCCTGGACCTTCATCTCTATAAAACGGTCTTTGGTCATGCCGGAAGGTATCTTGTCCATGTTCCTGGAAACCTCCTCGCAAATACCTACTATCGTCTGAGGGCTATTTATCCCGAGCGAGTCCGCCAGACATGAATTCGGGTCCGCGTCTATGGCAAGAAGCGCGCCCTTCTTTTGCGATATAAGCGCGTCGATAAATAACGCGGATATAGTAGTCTTTCCTGTCCCGCCTTTTCCATTGACAGCGATCACCGTATTGATGGGAACCTCCCTATGTCCGTATGCGGAAAGAATAACGACGCGACATATTCGTCCATGTAATTGGGTTCCGAGCTTAAGTCGATATAAGTGATATTCTTACAAATCTCATGGGCCCTTAAGAATGCCTCATGAGACTCAAGCGACATCCTGGCGCCGGCAAGGGACGAGTTCCCGATAAATTGATAAACGCTCCGGTCGATATCGGGGAAGAGGCCTATATATACTGAATTCTCTATATTGAGGTAATTGCCGAAACCTCCGGCAATGTAAATCTTCCTGACCTCGCCGATATCTTTTTCTACCTTGTTCAGCAGCGTAATTATGGCGCTGTATATGGCCCCTTTGGACCTTTTCAAATTTTCTATGTCGTCTTCTGTTATGACGATATCCCTGCCTATATCCGTCTCGCTCGCGAACGCGACGACGAATTCATAAGTGGTCTCGCCCTTCCTGACACGATTTGACTTTATATCGCGCCTGATCTTCCCGTCCTTCCCGATGACCTTGCGTTTCAGCATCCGGCACAGGAGATCGATGTAGCCTGAACCGCATATACCCTTGGGTTTCGCTCCGCCGATCGTTCCGACTTTAACGTTAAGGGCCTCGTCTATATCGACCTTTTGCGCGGCGCCTTTTACTGCCTTCATGCCGTGGCTTAAGCCGCTGCCCTCAAAAGCAGGCCCCGCGCTCGCGGCCGCGCCTATCATCCATTCCTTATTACCGAGGACTATCTCGCCGTTCGTTCCGATGTCGGCTAATAACGTCATATCATCCTGTTGGGCCAATCCACAGGCAAGCACGCCTGCTACTATATCGCCGCCCACATAGGTGCTGACCCCCGGCAGAAACGCTGCCATCCCTTTGGGGTTGATATCCACGCCGACCTCGGACGCGTGCATTGAGGAGAACGATGTCGTTGTCGGCACGTAAGGAGCTTTCCGTATGTTCGATGGGTCTATCTTCAATAAAAGGTGCATCATAGTCATGTTCCCGGCAAAAGTAATACATGAAATATCGCCAAGGCCTACCTTGTGCTCGCAGGTAAGATCATCTATCATCTCATTGATATTATCCAGAACTGCGCCGCAAAGTTGCGCGAGGCCGCCTGGCTCGGACGCGTAGATGATCCTCGTTATGACATCGCTCCCGAACGCGGATTGTTTATTGAAAGCTATCCTGGTCCCGAGAATATCTTTCGTATTCAGGTCGACAAGCTGGCCGGCGACCGTAGTGGTCCCTATGTCGAACGCGAGGCCGAAGTTATTTTTAGATGTATCGCCCGGTTCTATGGCCAATATCTCCAGGGCGCCGTCAATATAAGCGAGGCTCGCGGTAACCTTAAAATCGCTTTCGCGCAGCACGTCCCCGAGATGTGTCACGCTTGTGAGTTTAGCCTGAATGCGGATATGTTCGATCTTCGTTTCAAGGTCCCTGACTATCCTGTCAAGGTCGCTTAAATTGTCATCGGCCGTCGGCTTCGGAAGTTCCAGATACACCTTTCGGACCAATGGAGAGAACTTGTAAATCGCTTCCTGTTTTAACGTCTCTCCTTTTGTAAACTCCTCAGCGTCATGGCTTAAGTTCTCATGAAGCCCGATCGACTCCTTGGGAATGAGCACTTCAATGTCGCTCTCGATGATAGTCTGGCACGCCAGCGCCGCACCCTTCTCGCGCTCCGCCTCGCTTATGAAGCGCGATGAATCGGCCTTGAACTTGCCTTTCTCTATGACGACGCGGCATTTCCCGCAAAGGCCCTCGCCTCCGCAGGCCGCGTTCAGCAATATACCGCATTTTATGGCCGCGCTCAAGATATCAGAGCCTCTCGCGACCCGGACCGACCTACCCTGCGGCTTGAACGTGACGTTGAATTCCTGCAATTATTTCAGGCTCCTCAAAAAATTTGTTATGCCCGAAGCTTCTTTTGGGCCGACAGATACTTTCCAGCCGGATACCTCTTCAAGCTTACCGCTTAATACCGAGACATACCCGGGAATCACGACCTTTCGGTGCGCGACAATATCAGCGATACCGCCGGTTTTTAATGTATCCGCGATCTTCTCCGCGGTAAACTTCTCCGCCGCCCAGGCCGTCAGGACGGACATGCCCTCGGCGTCGCAGGCAATTAGGTAGGAGGGTATCTTGCTGGCCTCCACTTCTCCGGCAACTGTAAAATATGTTATGGAGAAGTTGGTAGTGACCAGCACCGGCGAACTCTTGGAGACTTTGCCTATCTCGTATATCTTAGGCTCTACCTGCACCGGCTTCTGCGGGTCCTGGTAAATATCCTGTCTGGCGACAAGTAAGGGAAAGATATAATCTTTGTCAGTATTCTTTACGATCACGATGCCGGCATACTTCACGACGTATGATATCGCCTCTGCAAGCTCCAGGTCGGGATCGTCGGAATCAGTAAATGCTATTACCGGGTATCCGAGGGGCCTAAAGTTCTTCCTTAAAGCGCTCCTCCTGGCAAAAGTAAAATCCTGTATGCGTTTCGCTATCGACCTGCATTCAAGGTTTATCACAATCTCGCCGACGCCGGCGTTCTTCGCCCTGTCGGTCAATTGCGCCGCTTCATCAAGGCTCTTCGCGCTTACCGCGAGCGGCAAACTGTTATCTTTGGATAATTTAATGAAATCATCGATGGATGAGGGCTCGTCGCATATGATAAGCGGCCGCTTTTCTTTGCATACCTTCAAAGCTTCCCCGGTCGAAGCGGCATCGGCAAAGAGCGCAATATTGAGACCGGATTGGGACACAACCTTTTTTACGACCGCGGCAAAGCGGTCCTTATTGCCGGATGAGGCCTTTACGCATATGAGATCTACGCCTATCTGCTGGCCGACCCTTTCGAATTTTAGCTTGTCTATCTCGGCGACTTTCTTCGCGAGTTCATCATCGCTTAACGTATCCTCCGCCAGGAAACCTATAGCAGCCGGGTGGAAAAATTTCTGCTCGTGGCGATACATGACCGTTTCGTTGCCTATCTCGATCTTGCTGCCGCCGGTACCGATAGTGACAAGCTTCATGGGAGGCTGACTCGCGCTTTCAAGCAACAAGCGCGCCGCAGCTGTCACGTGCGGGCACTTATCGAGCGACACCTTCTTCTGGGCAAGCGCCATCGCAAATGCCAGGCACGTCGCGAATCCGCACTCTTTGCAATTTGTCTTCGGAAGCTGTTTATAAATATCCAACCCTGATAACGCCATTATCCCTCCTGCCTATCTCCTCACAACCTCTATCATCTGTGAAATATACTCAGCTTCAGGCCATGTGTCGAGGACGTCGCCCTCTTTAAGGCCGACCGCAGGATTTCCGACAGCCATTATTTCATACCGTCTTCCCACGTCCTTATTCCCCGGCCTTCCCACAAAAATAAGCGACCCCCAATCGCCTCCGGCCTTGGTTCTCGCCTTGGGCTGTACCCAATAATCCCCTGTAGTCTTCGACCGCACCACCGTCCAGATAGTTACCCCGGAAGCCTTGGCTGTGCCCTCGACGAGCGGCCTTCTGTCCACATATTCGCCGGGCCTGGGAGAGACTATCCGGATCAAACCGCTCTTTGATACGGTCCTGCCGAGCGCCCTGCCGGCTTTCCGCGGTTTTCTCTTTTCGTTCTCCTCGAAATATTTATCCGCGATCTCCAGGGTTAAGCCGAATAACGATATCGACTTCGCGTATTTCATCTTTTCAATATTGAAGAGAAAGAACGCGACGAGGACAAAGACAAAAATAACTATCAGCGCTATGCCTAAGATCTCCATCTTTAAACCAGCGGCGGCATGGTGAGTGCCGGATGCTTGACCTTCTCGAGGTACACCAAAAGGGCTGCCGCATCTGTCGCGATAGTCTCATCCGCTATCTTGTCGAACAGGTCCGGCACGCCTTCCTCTTTGGCGCGAATTTTAAGCCTATCGGCTAGCGCCTCTTTCAGCTCCTTAGGCATCCACACGACCCTCTTCAATCCGCCATCCGCTGAAATAAATTTCTTGCTCACTACATACAGGCGTCCGACCCCGAGGAACCCGGGAGTCTGGTTGCCGCCGCCGACTGAGCTGGCAAGAGTAGTGAACTTCATTCCTGCAGGCGTCTCGCCCGTGTATTCCCTGTTGACGACCATGACACCGTTAGCCTCAGGCACTATCGCTACAATGCACTCGAAACAACCGCACGACGTCATAGGCGATTCCATCAGTGAATATACGGCCATCTCGGATATGTGCTGATGCGACTTATCAGTAACGAACTCATTTATACCCTGCCAAATGCCTTTCGAAAGATCGACGGTCTTTCCCTTCTTGATGGGCTGGTTTCCGCCTGTCGGCGTGATCTCATGCGCGGCCTTCGCGTCCAGCCACGAATACGCGCCGCACAGGCCAAGCCTCTCTGGACTTACAACGCAGACGTGGTCCGGCGCGAAACTCTGGCAGAGCGTACAGCTGTAGAACGTGTCGACGGATTCATCCGTCATTCCCGCAAGCCGCTCATCCCTGGCGTCGAAAGATTTTTTCGCCTCCGGCATCAGCGACTTAACATCGTCCTCTTTTGTATAAACCGTTACCTGGACTTTATCAACGATGGCGCCATATTCGTCATGGAGTTTTGACGCGATGATGTCGCCAAAATGCCTGATCTTGAATCCCGCCTTATGGGCGTCCTTGGAGATCCTCATCCAGTTCATATCGCGCTGGCCCATATGAAATATACCCATAGCGTAATTCAGAAACCTGTGTATCTGGCGCTCCAGGATAGGCTCAAAGTCCTGGACCATCTTCCGTCCGGCAACCTCGACGAATATGCCGAGCGGGTAACTTTCGCCTTCCTTCATGGAAGTTATCTCCGGCCCCACCACCTCGATCTTGCCGTCTTCGATCTCGTCCATCCTGCGCATCTTGAGATATTCGAAGGCTGTTGAATATTTGCCGCCGAACTGGACGAACATGTCGGCCTTCCTCACCCGCTCGCCTTCAAACGCCGCTGAAAACGGGACCGGCACCGGAATTTGAGAGACCTTCACTCTTATGCCGCGCGTCTCTATACATTTCTGCACTATCTTCTTGTAATCCGATTCCTTTATCAGGCACTCTTCGTGCGCGCAGACACCGGGCACCCTTACTTCAGGAAGATCGAGGTCCGTTATTATCGGCACTCCTGCCGCAAGCGCTCCCGCGCCCGTAGCGGCCTTCACCTCATCGACTCCGCCTAATAGCATGACAAATGCCGGCACCCTGTCCTTAACGTAATCGGCGCATGCTTTTGTGTTCCCGGCCTTGATCCCGCCGAATGTAAGCGCCGCCCTTATCGCGAAGTTGAGGACATAGACAACGGATATCGTATCCCTTCCGAAAGGCACCACATAGGATTCGAGCCCCATATGCGCCCCGCCTTCCTTAAGCTGATCCACGATGCTAACCCCGTCCACGTTACCGCCGACAAGCGTAAGTATGTTCCGTTTCTGCAAGTCCCTTACTATATCGACCGCTGTCTTCGCATCAGGCGCTTTCCCGAGAATAACGCCAATCCCTGAAATCCTGCCATCGACCAGCTGTATGCCGAGGCTTCTCAAAAGTGTATCCGGGAAGAATCCGGGACAATCAGCCTGCGGCTCTTCTCCATTCAAATATCTCGCTGCGCATATAACTTCTTCGGCCAGTATAGTCGCGACGCCGGCGTTGAGGCTGTCTTTTAAAAAACTGCTCCAGGCGTCTTCAGCCGGAACTTCCTTTATCACTAAAGTCTTTGCGGTAATTAGGATCGTTTCGGCGTCCGCAAGCGTCCGTGTCTCGAGGCCCAACAGGGCATGCGCAAGCGGAAGATAGAATGCCGTCTCCGGGAACGCTATCTTGCTGTCCGCTCCTTTATCTTTTATCGTTTTGCTTAAAAGCGCGTCTGCCTCTCCGAGGACCTTCTTCGCTCCGTTGACCATCAAGGCGCAAACCTTCTTTATCGTAATTTGTGTAGACACTTTTGACATCCTTTCCCCCTCTTTATAACCCTGCAGCATCCAACACTTGCGGGACTTTTTTATCCCAACCTATGGGCATAATATGTATCCCCTGACACAGGGGTTTCAATTCTTTTATAAGGCGCGCCGATATCTCTATCGACTTGGCCGCTTTGTCTTTTGTCTCTTCCATCTCTTTGATCAGGCTATCCGGAACAAAGACGCCTGCAACGTTTTTGTTCATATATCGTGCCATGCCGGCCGATTTCAATAACACTATACCGGCCAGTATAGGCACCTTGATATGTTTCGCGCTTTCGAGAAATTTTTTAAAAAGCGCAATGTCGTAAACCGCCTGCGTCTGGAAAAATTCCGCGCCGGCGGCGACTTTCTTCTCCATCTTTATGATCTCCGGCTCTAGAGGATCGGCTCCGGGATTGACAACAGCGCCAACGCAAAATTTCGGGGAGCCTTTGAGCGCGTTGCCCTTCATGTCTTTGCCCTGCTGCAAAGTCCTTATCGCGCCGAGAAGCTCGACCGACCCAAGATCAAATACAGGCTTCGCCTCAGGATGGTCGCCGAGACTCGGATAATCCCCGGTCAGCGCTAGGACATTCTCTATGCCGAGAACGTAAGCAGACAAAATGTCCGATTGAAGCGCAAGCCTGTTCCTGTCGCGGCATGTCACCTGAAGTATCGGCTCATGTCCCCGTTCTTTCAGCAACCGGCAGACGGCCAGCGACCCAAGACGCATGACTGAACTCTGCAGGTCTGTGACGTTTATGGCATCGACCCTGCCTTTGATGAGGTCGGCGTCTTCGAGCATCTCCTTTATGTCGACTCCCTTCGGCGGGCCTATCTCGCTCGTCGTGACAAATTTCCCTTGTTTTATCTTTTCGCAGAACGTCATTTCGTATCCGCCTGTTTTTTAAACAACTCGACCGTATTCCTCATCAATATAGTCGTCGTGATCGGCCCCACACCTCCCGGAACAGGCGTAATATACGAAGCTCTCTGCGACGCGGTCTCGAACTCGACGTCGCCGACTATCTTATCGCCGATGCGGTTTATGCCCACATCTATGACAATTGCGCCTTCTTTTACCCAATCGCCCTTTACAATGCCGGCTTTCCCGACAGCTACTATCAATATTTCAGCGCGCTTCACGTGGTCAGGCAGAAGCCCTCGTTCTCCTGTAGCGATATGGCAAACTGTAGTCGTGGCGAATTTATTGAGGAGCATAAGCGCGAGCGGCTTACCCACTATCTCCGAATGGCCAATTATGACTGCCTCTTTCCCGTACAAGTTAACCTTTGTAGATTCCAATAGCTCCATTACGGCCATTGCCGTGCACGGCCCGATCTTATAATTCCCGAGCAATATTTTTCCGAGATTCTGAGGGTGCATTCCCTCCGCGTCTTTATTGGGCGATATCATTACAGAAAGTTTTTTGGCGTCGATACCTTTCGGGGCCGGAAGCTGCAATATCAACGATGTAACGTCTTTGTCGTTGTTAAGGCCTAAAACCGCTTTCTCCGCCTCGGCTTGTGAAATGTTGTCCGGCATGACCTTCAATTCATATTCAATGCCGAGAGTCTCGGCTACTTTCTTCTGCGCCTTTACATATACGGCCGAAGACGCGTTCTCGCCTATCTGCAGGGCCGCGAGCCTGGGCGAGCTTCCATGTCTTGTTTTGAGCGCCTCGACTTCATTTTTAACGGACTGTTTCAACCCTTCAGCGATCACCCTACCTTCTAAAAGTTTCGCCGCCATCTCATCCTCTTTATTTTGAAATTACATCCTCGCACATTTCCAGTATATCTTCTTTCAATTTCGGGGCTTCATTTTCTAGCGGAGATAACGTTCCAGCGACCATCTCTATGAACTTCATGTCCTTTACGTTCTTCAAATTGATAAAGGCGTTGAACTTAGCCGAGAAGAAAGCGCCTTCGAGCAGAATAGCCGCGATCGCGGTATCTGTTATAAGGTTCGGATTGCCATAGCGCGCGAGGTCCGGGCACATCTTAAGGCACTCGAACGATAGCTTACATATCTCGAACGGCGCCTTGACTGACTCTTTATATAGCTCGTCATGCCCCGCAGGGTTCTTACCGCGTACCTTCATACCCTTCGACAGCTTGTTGTACGCCTCAACGTCCTTATCTATCAGGTCTTCAAGCTCATCCCTGAGCTTCTCGATCTTCGCCAGGAGAGGAGCAATCTTTTCGTCGCTGTCCCTATATTTCGGATTTCCTACCGTGTAATTAGCTACCATCGACATTAAGCCGGCTCCTATCGACGCGCTGAGGGCCGCGGCGCTCCCTCCCCCCGGCGCCGGCTTCTTCGCCGCCAGGTCGTTCAGATATTCGCGCAATGTCTTATCTATATACATATCTCAGCTTTCCTTTCAGCCGGTCCGGCTACTCCAGGTCTGCCTTCACAGGTTGTAATAGTCTCTTTATTATGAGCAATATCAGGTTTATTCTAATATAAAGGGCTCATGGGGTCAACAAAAATTGGCCGAGAAAATTTATACCATCAGGTCTTTAACGGGGCGGAAACTGAAGCGGTGGATCGGTGAAGGGCCGTGTTTTTTCAGGGCCTCCTTATGGAACTTGGTACCGTAGCCTTTGTGGCGGGCAAATCCGTATTGCGGGAATGTCTTATCGTACTCCAGCATCATCCTGTCGCGCGTGACCTTCGCTATGATAGAAGCCGCGGCTATAGAAAGACTAAGCGCGTCTCCCCCGACAATACACTTCAGGGGACACCTGGTCACCAACTTGACCCTTCCGTCGACTATTATATAATCAGGCACTACATTGAGGTTCGCTATGGCCAGGTCCATCGCCCTTATTGTGGCGCGATAGATATTCAGGAGGTCTATGATCTTTTCGTCTACCACACCTATTCCGACGGCGCATTTGTCCATTATCTCCGCATAAGCTTTCTCTCTCAACTTCGCGGAGAGCTTCTTTGAGTCGTCGACCCGCTCTTTAAAACAGGCGTCTTTTAATATTACAGCGCCGGCGACAACCGGTCCGGCAAGAGGGCCGCGGCCCGCTTCATCGACGCCCGCTATTGTCTTGTAACCGAGGCTACTTAGCCTCTTCTCGTGCAGGAGCAGCTTCCGGGCCCGTCTGAGAGTGTTCGATCTTCTCGTCAACTCTGGTCTCTTTCCCGACTTTCCGTTTCAGGTAATATAACTTGGCCCTTCTAACATCGCCTTTTTTCATGACCTTTATCTTATCGATCGACGGCGAATGGAGCGGGAATACAATTTCAACGCCTTCTCCATACGATATCTTTCTGACTGTAAACGTCTCGCGCAGGCCCGACCCCGCACGCGCGATCACCACGCCTTCGAAAGTCTGGATGCGCGACTTGCCTTCCTCGACTATTTTTATCTGGACGTCTACCGTATCGCCGACGTTGAATTGGGGGGTGTCTTTCTTTAACTGTTTCGATTCCACCAGGTCTAGGTAATTCTTCATATTTTTCTCCTTTGAAATTTGTTAGTTAATTTTATATGCTTTTGTCTTTGCCCGCCAAAAGATCCGGCCTCCTGCGCGCCGTTCTCTTAAAAGCCTGCGTCTTCCGCCACTCCTCTATCGCTTTATGGTCGCCGCTCATGAGAGTTGCGGGGACCTTCATTGCCTTATATTCAGCGGGCCTTGTATATTGAGGATATTCCAGCAGCCCGCCCTCAAAAGATTCATCGGTTATCGACTCGTCGTCTCCCAGCACACCGGGTATCAGTCTCGTCACGCAATCGACCAGCACCATTGCTGGGATCTCCCCGCACGTCAGGACGTAATCGCCTATCGATATCTCGTCATCCGCAAGTTCCCTGATACGTTCGTCAACTCCTTCGTAATGTCCGCATATGAGGATCAGGCGCTTTTCCCTGGCCAATTCCTTGGCTATTCTTTGATCAAGCTTCCTTCCCTGCGGTGTCAGCAGTATTACCCTTGGCCCGTGGCCTCTGAAATTTTCTACAGAAAATTTCATCCCGCCGCCGCGACGAATAGGAGCGGCAGAGGGATTACCTCTTTTCAGTTCTTTGAGAGCCAGGTATACGGGCTCGATCTTCATCACCATGCCCGGCCCGCCGCCGAAAGGCTTGTCGTCCGCTGTCTTGTGCCGGTCGGATGTCCAGTCCCGGAGATTGTAGACCTCTATCTTCACCAACCCCTTAGCCCGGGCCCGCTTTATTATAGATTCGCCCAGGACGTTCTCGAACATCTTGGGAAATAGCGTCAGAATGTCTATGCGCATAATAAGCTTTCGACTTTTCAGCTTTCGGCGCTGACGGCTGACAGCTGACGGCCTGAAACTACGCCTTGATCCCCTGCTTCTTCAACAGCGTCCTTACGATGGCGGACGGAACCGCCCCGACGCCAAGCCAGTATTCCGCCCGTTCCTTCTTAACCTTGACATTAGCTGGATTGGTCTTCGGGTCATAGAATCCGAGGATCTCTATGGTCTTTGAATCTCTTGCCCTGCGCTTATCCACGACTACGATACGATGAGACGGTTTCTTCGGCGAACCGCCTCTTTTGAGCCTGATGACTGCTGGCATTGTACCCCCTTTTATCCGAGTTTTGTGTAACGTTAAATGTGTAATGTGTAATAAAAATATTCATGACTTTTTTCCATTACACATAGACGCATTACACCAGCATTACACCTTATACATTATACTTATCTTTCCTTCTCTCTCCACACCTTCGCGCCTAAACTGTTCAACTTCTCTTCCAAGTTCTCATAACCTCTGTCGAGGTGGTAGATCCTGTGGATCTCGGTCCTGTCCTTAGCTACGAGGCCCGCGAGTACAAGCGCGGCCGACGCCCTTAAGTCGGACGCCATGACCGGGGCGCCGCTCAGATGTTTGACGCCTTTGACTATCGCGCTCGGGCCCTCTAATATTATTTCGGCTCCCATCCTGCCGAGCTCGCTGACATGGATGAACCTGTCGGGATAAATCTTTTCGGTTATGACGCTTATCCCTTCGGTAACCGACATAAGGCTCATGAACTGCGCCTGCATGTCCGTCGGAAAACCCGGATAAGCGAGCGTCGTTACGTCGAGCGGCTTCAGTTTCCTGACATATCTTGCCCTGATGCCGCTCGGCACTTTCCTGATCTCGAGACCCGCCTCTATCAACTTATCCGCCACAGCTACGAGATGCTCAAACTTGGCGTTTTTGACGGTTATGTCGCCTTTCGTTATCGCGGCGGCTATTATATAAGTACCGGCTTCGATCCTGTCGGAGATTACTGAGTGTTCGGCCCCATGCAGTCTCTTGACGCCTTCAATTATTATCCTGTGCGTGGAGTGCCCTTTTATCCTGGCGCCCATCTTTATCAGGAATGCGGCCAGGTCCACCACTTCCGGCTCGCACGCCGCGTTCTCGATCACGGTCACGCCCTTAATTAGCGTCGCGGCCATCATTACGTTTGCTGTAGCCAGAACGCTTGACCCGAAATGCCCTCCGAGGTATACGCTGCCTCCGCTCATCTTCCTCCCGTCGGCGATAATATACCCCTTCTCAACTTTTATGTCGGCGCCGAGCGCCCTTAGTCCTTTCAAATGCAGATCGATAGGCCTTGGGCCTATGACGCATCCACCCGGAAAAGAGACCTCGGCCATCTTCTGCTTGGCTAAGAGCGGCCCGAGAACGCATACAGACGCGCGCATAGTGCTTACCAGATCATAAGGCGCGCTGTACTTCTTGTATCCTTTCGGCTCGATCGTTATCCGGGAGCCGTCCTGCTGGACCTTCACGCCGAGATTCTTCATGATCCTTAGCATGGTCGACATATCCTTCAGCGCGGGGATATTACTGATAACGGATCTCTCGTCGGAGAGAAGCGCTGCCGCGAGTATCGGAAGGCAGGCGTTCTTCGCTCCGCTTATCTCTACCGAGCCCTGCAATTTACGGCCGCCTTCCACCAACAGCTTATCCATTAGCCACCACTATCCTATCTATACCGTTCCAGTCTTTCACCACAGAGGAGACCTTATACGCCTTCGTCTCCTCAACAATCTTTTTCACATACGCGGATTGCCCAAACCCTATCTCGAACGCAGCAAAACCGCCCTTTTTCATAAAACCAGAAAGGTCCCTGAATATCCTTCGATAAAAATCCAGCCCGTCTGCGCCCCCGTTCAGGGCCAGTCGCGGCTCTTTTAACACGTCCTTAGGGAGCGCGGCAAACTCGTATTCCGCGATATAAGGCGGGTTGGAAACTACTATGTCAAACCTGCCGCTTACAGACCCGAACAGGTCGCTTTCCACAAGATCGATCCGATGGGCAACGCCATGTTTTTCGGTGTTTCGGCGCGCTATGCTCAATGCCGCTGCAGATATATCGGAAGCGACTATTTTACATTCAGGGACTGACTTTGTCAACGCAATTGCTATATTGCCTGAGCCTGTACACAGGTCGAGGATCCTCAAAGATCCTGATTCCGGCAGCCGTCTCCTGGCTTCTTCCGCGACAGTCGCGACAAGTAATTCTGTCTCAGGACGCGGTATTAGCACGTCTTCGTTAACGACCAGGTCGAGGCCGCAGAAGTCCGTCTTCCCCATTATGTACTGCACCGGTGTATATGGCTCTATCATTTTACCCAGCCTATTCTTCCCGACCCATCACCATTCACGGAATGGGCTGGGTCATACGGCAGCTCTCAGCCTTAATTTTCTCTCTTCCATTTTCAGCGCGGCAGTTATTTCGTCCAGATCGCCCTCCAGCACATCCTCGAGATTATGGACGGTCAACCCTATCCTGTGGTCGGTGATCCGCCTGTCAGGGTAATTATAAGTGCGTATCTTTTCCGAGCGGTCTCCGCTGCCCACCTGAGACTTTCTTGACTGGGATATCTTACTATTATGCTCGGTCTCTTTCACGTCTAAAAGCCGCGCGCGCAGGACCCTCATGGCCTTGGACTTGTTCTTCAATTGGGAACGTTCGTCCTGGCACGTTACTACTATACCCGTCGGTATATGCGTGAGCCGCACTGCGGAATCCGTCCTGTTAACACCCTGGCCGCCCGCGCCTCCGGACCTGAAAACATCGATCCTTAAGTCCTCGGGTCTTATCTCCACCTCTACATCTTCTGCCTCCGGCAGCACGCATACCGTCGAAGCCGATGTATGTACCCTTCCGCTCGCCTCAGTCTCCGGCACACGCTGAACCCTGTGTGTGCCGCTCTCGAATTTAAGCGCGCCGTACACTCCTTTGCCGGAGATCGAGAATATGACTTCTTTATACCCGCCTTTTTCGGTAGTGCTCGAATCTATCAGCTCTACTTTCCATCCCTTTCTCACCGCGTATTTTGAGTACATCCTCAATAGATCCGCTGCAAACAGACTTGCTTCCTGGCCGCCTGTGCCTGCCCTTATCTCCATTATTATACCGCGGTCGGCGCCGGATTCCTTCTCCAGCAACAACTCTTCCAGCCGACTACCGGATTCTTCAAGCTCCTTCGCCAGTTTATACCTCTCCTCTTCCGCGAGCACAAGGAAATCCTTGTCGTGGCCGTGCGTCTTTTCGCCGAGCACCTTGTCCAGGTCTTTGACGTCGAGTTTAAGTTTCAGGTAGTCATTATACTCGTTTATTAAGGGAGTTAGGCTTGCAAGCTCCCTGGCATAGCCCTGGTATTCCGATGTATTGGCTATGACCTTCGGGTCCGCTAGAAGCTCATGGAGCTTATCGCACCGGCGTCTCTTCTCTTCCAATATCTTTTCGAACATCGTATTATCCGGCGTTTCCCGGCTCCGTCTTCTTCTCTACCTTAGGCTGATCGGCCTGTTCAGCGGCCTTCGCCTTCACTTTGCCGGCATAACGCTTGGCGAACTTCTCCACCCTGCCTGCTGAGTCTACAAGCTTTTGCTTACCTGTAAAGAACGGGTGGCACTTCGAGCAGATATCGACATGGATGTTCTGCTTCGTCGAGCGCGTATGTATTACCTCTCCGCACACGCACGCGATCGTCGTCTCTTTGTATTCCGGATGTGTCTTATCTTTCACGCTTACCCCCTTTTTTAGTTGTAAGTCATAAGTAGTAAGCTGTAAGTAAAAGATTTGAATTTTTTTAACACTTAAAACTTACGACTTACAGCTTACGACTAATGGTTTGATTCTTGTTTTCTACTGGTTCATTGACATCAAAAATTCCGCGTTGGTCTTCGTCTTCGACAGCTTCTCGACCAGGAGCTGCATAGCCTCGTCGGAATTAAGTTCGTTCAACGCCTTCCTCAGAAGCCATATGCGCTTCAATTCGTCCTCGTGGACCAGGAGCTCTTCCTTGCGGGTATTCGAGCGCTTTATGTCTATCGCCGGATATATCCTCTTCTGGAAGAGATTCCTGTCGAGCTGCACCTCCATATTGCCGGTCCCTTTGAACTCTTCGAATATTACCTCGTCCATCCTCGAACCGGTATCGACGAGCGCGGTCGCTATTATCGTAAGGCTCCCGCCCTCTTCGATATTCCTTGCCGCGCCGAGGAACCTCTTCGGTTTCTGGAGCGCGTTCGAATCGACTCCGCCCGAGAGTATCTTTCCCGAATGCGGCACGCAGGAATTGTACGCCCTGGCAAGCCTCGTGATCGAGTCGAGCAGGATCACCACATCTTTCCTGGCTTCGACGAGACGCTTTGCCTTCTCCAGCACTATCTCAGCGACCTGGATGTGCCGTTCCGACGGTTCGTCGAATGTCGAACTTATTACCTCGCCCTTCACCGAGCGCTGCATGTCCGTGACTTCCTCGGGACGCTCATCTATAAGAAGGACTATGAGCACGGCCTCCGGATAGTTCGTAGTTATCGAGTTAGCGAACTTCTGCAGGAGCACCGTCTTTCCGCTGTACGGCGGAGCGACTATCATGCCGCGCTGTCCTTTCCCGACGGGCGCCAGGAGGTCCATTATCCTCATCGAAACTTCTTTTGGGTTGCATTCAAGCAGGAACCGTTCATTCGGGTAGAGCGGGGTCAGGTTGTCGAACAATGTCTTCCCCTGCGTGTCATCCGGATTCCCGAAATTTACAGCCTCGACCTTCAATAAGGCGAAATACCTTTCGCCTTCCTTAGGCGGCCTTATCTGCCCGCTTACGGTGTCGCCCGTTCTCAGGTTAAACTTGCGTATCTGCGACGGCGACACATATATGTCGTCGGGTCCCGGGAGATAGTTGTAGTCCGGGCTGCGCAAAAATCCGAACCCGTCCGGCAATATCTCCAGCACGCCCTCGCCGAAGATCAGGCCTTCCTTCTCGGTCTTCGCCTGCAGTATCTTGAATATCAGGTCCTGTTTCTTAAGGCCGCTGGCGCCGATCACATTCAGGTCCTTCGCAAGCTTTGTCAGCTCCGCTATGCTCATGGTCTTAAGTTCGGCTATCTCCATAACATCCTCCATATTTCGAGTACCTGTCTTCTTGTCTTTGACTTCAATCCCTGATTGTCTATCACGAAGTCCGCCATTTTTAATTTCTTCTTTAACGGTATCTGTCTTTTTATCCTTTTTAATACGTCCTCCTTTTTGATGCGAAATTTCTTTACGCATCTTGCTATCTGTCTTTGTCTTGAACATTTTACGACTATCAGCTTATCTATAAGGTCGATGAGCCCCGCCTCGACCAGGAGCGGCGCGTCTACTACTATAATATCATGACCTGACGCGCGGTTAATCTCTCTCTTTATTTCCCGGATTACTTCAGGATGCATTATCCTGTTAAGCCTCTCCAGACATTTCCCGTCCTTAAAAACTATCGTTCCAAGTTTCCGCCTGTCGATCTCACCGCTCTTTGAAAGCGCCGAGACCCCGAAAAGAGCCTCTATCCTCTTATGCGCCGGAGAGCCCTTCCTCATGACACGGTGCGCGATGATATCCGCATCGACGACCTTCGCGCCCAGCGAAGCGAGTATCGAGGCGACGAATGTCTTGCCGGTACCGAAACTGCCTGTTATCCCTATTATCATCGCGGTCCCAACATCCTGTCGTACAGCCTTATATACTCCGCGGCCGATTTCTCCCATGAAAAATCGAGTCCCATCACCTTGCTGACGAGCTTCGACCACATATTTTTGTTCCTGTACAAGTTAAGCGCCCTCTTTATAGCGGCGAATAAGAGGTCCGCCCTGTATTCCTCGAACGTGAACCCGTTGCCGTCAAGGGTTTTAGGATCGAATTCGGTGACGCTGTCTTTAAGCCCCCCTGTCTGTCTGACTATGGGGATAGTTCCGAATTTGAAGCTTATCATCTGGCTCAGGCCGCACGGCTCGTATCTTGACGGTATGAGGAAAACGTCCGATGCCGCGTATATCTTTTGTGCCAGCACCGCGTCGAATTTAAGGTTAATGGAGGTGTTCTTACTATGCGCCTTGGCCATCTTCTCGAATAGAAGATGATATTTATTCTCGCCCGTGCCCAGCACAACGAACTGCACTTTCATATTTAACAGTTCGCTGATGATCTTCGCTATGAGGTCCAGGCCTTTCTGGTCGGCAAGTCGCGATATGAGGCCTATCATAGGGATGTCTTGGTCTACCTTCAGCCTCAATTCCTTCTGCAGCGCCTCTTTGTTAACGTATTTATCGTTTGATGTCTCGGCCGAATATTTTTTTGATATCCCGGCGTCCTTCTCAGGGTTCCAGATATCGTAATCGATCCCGTTAAGGATACCGGATAAGACATTGTTGCGCGTCTTTAACACGCCTTCGAGGCCGCAGCCGAACTCCCTGGTAAGTATCTCCCTGGCGTAAGTCGGGCTCACCGTGTTTATAGCGTCGGAATATACCAGCCCCGCCTTCATCAAGTTGACCTTGTCGTAAAACTCAAAGTATTCTATACTGAAGAGCACCCAATCCAGCCCCGTCTTAGGGAACTCCTCTTTTGGGAACAGGCCCTGATATGCCATGTTGTGGATAGTGAAGAGCGCCCTGGTATTGAAAAAGAACGGGTCGTATTTGTATATGGTATTAAGATAGACCGGGACCAATGCCGTCTGCCAGTCATTGCAGTGGATTATATCCGGTTGGAAATTCTCGCGTTTGCAGCGCTCCAATATCTCCCTGGAAAAGAAAGCGAACCTGTCGAGGTTGTCCTCGTAATCTCCGAATTTGTCGCCGTACAGCTCTTTCCTGTCAAAGTATTCTTCATTCGCGACAAAATAGACTTTTACGTTCTTACCCATCGTAGCTTCATCGGCTTTGCATTTTATGAGTCCGTATTTGGGCATTATCACCCGCACGTCTACACCCTTTTTTTCCAACGCGATAGGAAGGCTTCCGGCGACATCCGCCAATCCGCCCGTTTTCGCGAAAGGCACGACCTCGCTTGAGGCAAATAGTATTTTGAGTCGTTCCATGGAATCTCCGAATGATAGTTGTAAGCCGTAAGTTTTAAGCTGTAAGTTAAAAATTGAGTTTCACAATCTTACAACTTACGACTTATAACTTACAACTCACTTATACTCTTCCAACTCCAGCCAATTCTTTCCCACTTCTATATGAACTTCGATAGGCACCTTCAGCGTTATGATATTCTCCATGCTCTCTTTCAGTATCTTATATGCCTTCTCGCGCTCTTTCCTGGGCACATCCAGGACCAGTTCATCATGAACCTGCAGTGTCATTTTCGATCCCAGTCCTTCTTTTATAAGCTTTTCATTCACCGCTATCATCGCGACTTTTATGATATCGGCCGCGGACCCCTGGATCGGCGTATTTACAGCCGTTCTCTCGGCAAACTGCCTTATGCGAACGTCAGGGCTGTTTATCTCTGGTATATGCCGCTGTCTTCCCAGGAGCGTGGTAACAAAACCCTTTTCCCTCGCCTCCGCGATCAGGCCTTCGAGATATTGCCGCACATCGGGATATCTTTCAAAATACGCGTCTATGAAGTTCTTCGCCTTATCTACGTCTATCTTCAGGCTCTGCGACAGGCCGTACGGGCTCATCCCGTATATTATCCCGAAATTGACGGTCTTTGCCATGTTCCGCATCTCTTTCGTAACGTCCTTCTCATCCACCCCGAACACGAGCGCCGCGGTAAAGGCATGGATATCTTCCCCCTCTTTAAACGCATTTATCAGGTTCTTATCTCCGGAGAGGTGCGCCAGTATCCTAAGTTCGATCTGCGAATAGTCGGCAGAAAGAAGCACGTTCTCTTTAGACGACGGAATAAAGGCTTTGCGTATCTTCCTGCCCTCCTCCGTCTTTATCGGAATATTCTGGAGGTTGGGCTCGCTCGACGAAAGCCTGCCTGTAGCCGTAACGGTCTGGTTGAACGATGTATGGACTTTGGCCGTCTTTGGGTTGATGAGGTTCGGCAGCGAATCTACGTATGTCGATTTCAACTTCGAGAGCTCCCTGAACTCCAGGAGCATTGCCGGCAGTTCGTGCTCGAGCGAAAGCTTCGTCAGGACCTCTTCGTCGGTTGAAAATCCGGTCTTTGTCCTCTTCACCACAGGCAGCTTCATCTTCTCGAACAATATCTTAGAGAGCTGCTTTGGCGAATTTATATTGAACTCCTCCCCCGCCATCTCATATATGGACTTAGTGGACTTCTGCAGTTTCCTCTCTATCGCGACGGAGAGATCGGCAAGGTACCCCTTATCTATCGAGACGCCGTTTATCTCCATGATGGCCAGTACCTCGATGAGCGGGATCTCGACGTCGTAGAATAAACTGTCGAGGCACCTTTTTGAGATCTCCTTCTCCAATATGTCCTTTAGCCTAAGTGTAACGTCGCTGTCTTCGCAGCAGTATTGGCACACCTTATCCACATCGACCTTGTCCATCGTAATGGCATTCTTACCCTTACCGATCAACTCCTCTATGGGTGTCGTCAACTTGTGGTTCAGGTATTCCAGCGATATGTCTTCAAGGTTATGGTTCAATTTGGAAGGGTTCAGAATGTAGGAAGCGACCATGGTGTCGAAGATGATACCCTTCAATATTATCCCGTAATTCGCCAGCACTATATACTCGTACTTGATATTCTGGCCTATCTTCTTTATAGAGCTCTTCTCAAAAACCGGTTTAAGCGCACCAAGGACTTCTTTCGCATCGAAATACTTGCCTGTCCCGCCCCCAGCTTTACTCCCGGCGGGATTTACAGGAACATAACAGGCGCGGCCGATCTTCCATGAGAACGATATCCCCACGAGCTCTGCCAGCATCGGATCCTCGCTGGTCGTCTCGGAATCGAAAGCGAATTCCTTGAGGCCCTTAAGCTCGTCGACCAGCTTCCTGAATTTCTTGTCGTCGTCGATCAGTTCATAGGTAGATTCAAGCTTCTCCCTGGGCGTGACATCCTTCAGGAATGACTTGAACTCCAGCTCCTTATATAATTCCATAAGTTCGACCTGGTCCGGATCCTTCGATTCCATCTCTTTGAAATCGATCTCGACCGGCACATCCGAGTCCAGGACCGCAAGCTCCCTCGACAGTATCGCCATCTTTTCGTTCTCTTTCAATGTCTTCTTCTTCGCCTCACCTTTCACTTTATCCACGTTCTTCAGGAGGTCATCGAGCGATCCGAATTCCACTATCAATTCAACGGCCGTCTTTTCGCCTATGCCGGGCACCCCGGGGATATTGTCAGTCGCGTCGCCCATCAGGCTCATTATATCGATCATGCGCTCCGGCTCGACGCCGTAGACCTCTTTTACCTTCTTCGCGTCGTATATCAGGCCTTCTTTATGCGTGCTAAAAACTTTTATATGCGGATTCACAAGCTGCAGGGCGTCCTTATCTCCCGTCACTATGAACGTCTCGATGTCGCGCGCCTCGGCTTTTTTTGCGACTGTCGCAAGCACATCGTCCGCCTCGTATCCTTGTGCCTCATATATCGGGATATTGTAAGCCTCGACGAGCCTTTTTATGTAAGGCATCTGGCTTACGAGATCATCCGGCATGGGCTTCCTGTGGATCTTGTATTCCTCGTACTTCTTATGCCTGAACGTCGGCCCTTTAAGGTCGAACGCCACAGCTATCATATCAGGCTCGTTTTCCTTGATTATCTTATTGAGCATGGTGATGAAGCCGTATATGGCATTCGTCGCCTGCCCCTTCGAATTGGAGAGCGGCCTGACGGCATAATGCGCCCTGTAACAGAATGAATTCCCGTCGATAAGAAAAAGTTTTTTCTTGGACATTAAGCGGCAAGCCCTATAAGGTCAGGATATAATAGCAGGGTATCTTTAACATCGTCTAATTTTAGTATGTCAGGGATTTTATTTCTCTCGGAAATTGAATTTACAACAATATAGAGAGGAAATACGACTTGATAACTGCTTTCATTCTACATTAATAACGCTATTTGTCAAGAAAAAAAATGCCTTTTATTCATTTGCGTCAGTTATCTTCATATGCTCGCTCAGGTAATTCCCGGTCAGGTCGTCTATTGCCTGAGTAAGTTCCTGAATACGCAGTTCCTTATCGAATCGCGCCTTCATCTCTTTTGGCGGCGCGGTCATAGTATCGAACTGCAGCCGTTTCCGCTCGTAATATGCCCTCCTCAGGTCATCGAGTATGTCGTTCCTCAGTTGCGTCGTGAGCCGCGAGCGAACGTCGATATTCGTCTGGTCGTCAGACCAGATGAGGTCAGCAAGCTCCCACGAGACCGAGACATCGAGCCCGTCATTTTCGTCGTCCGGCCCCATGATGACATAATCTTTTGTGGCGCTCGTGTATATCTCCGAGTTTGTCGAGCGCTTCTTATCAAGACCTACGCTCACCTTCGGCAGGAGCGCTTTTAACCTCGCCTCGCTTCTCATCTTCCTGATCTTCTCCGGGTCGACCTCGGCAAAGCGCATAGCCGCCCGCTGTAATTCCTTGAACGCGGGCTCGTTATCGAAGATTATCTTCAGGCCCTTCAGGTTCCTCTCCACATCTATATATTGGTCGGAGGCGTATTTTCCGCTCTCAAGACGGTATAACCCTTTATCGGTCAAGGCCCATAGGAAATTTTCTTCTTCATCGCCGGATACGATACTATTCACGTTGAATATCCTGTCGGCTCCTTTATATAATTCCATCCATCTGCCGTCCTTGAATTCAAAAACACCTTTACTCGTAGCGCAATATAAAGAATCTCTCTTTTTGACGCTCGCTATATAGTTTATTGTCCCTGTCAGGCCCTCATCGGACAGATCGCGCCAGGACTTTCCGTTATCGTCGGAGAATATTATCTTCTTACCTACCCCGGCATAGAGCCTGGAGCCTTTAAGCATCAGGCAATTCACCGTCACGCCGGAGCCATTTTCAGCGTCATACGGCGCTTCTTCGAAAACGTCTTCCGCCGTCTCCTCCGCGTTACGATGTACGTATATTCTCTCCCAGTCGCTTAGGGTATCAGGTTTGAAATATAGCCCGTCATCCGCGCGCGCGAACGCGGAGTCCTTGTTCAGGGCTATACTGCTTACGCGCCTTCCCTTTATGCAGCCGCTGATGTCCTGCCAATTGTCCCCGGAATCGACACTTGCGAAGATCCCGCGCTCGGTCCCTATAAATACTTTCCTCGGATTGTATTTTGAATTCTCAATGCACAGGATGCTGTTCTTCCCGGGGATTATGGTCCTGAAAACGTTCCTCCACGTCTTTCCGTAATCCTGGGACCTGTAGAGGCCGCGCCTCGTGCCTGCGAGAATATTTTTAGCGCTCCCGCCTATAGAACTAATCTCGTTCTCACCCTGCGGAAGAGTAAATATCGACTCCCACTTGTCCTTCGCATCCCTTGCCCGGTATATCTCGCTCCTGGTCGCCAGGTAAAGCTCGCCCTGGTCTATTATCATCGCGCGGGTATCAACGTTCCTTATATTGCCGTCTTTGCCCGCCCATATATCCTGGGCCTTTGCCGGCGGCGGAAATGATACGGCAAATAGCGCGCAGGCGATCATAGCTAATACCTTTTTCATGCCTACCTCCATTTGTGTATGAATTCTAACATTTGATTGATTTTTTGTCAATATTTATTTTATCTTTAATCAAATCTGCGCGGGCACAAAAAACCTCCTTTCCGCCTTATATGCCCCACTATATAAGACGGTAAAAGAGGTTTTTATTTCTTGACCCCAAAAAAGAGTCCCGCGCTTATTAAGAAAATAGCGCCTGCGAGGATATATCTGACAGGAGGATTGAGGTCGGCTTTCAAGCTTATGGCAAGGACCGCGAGGATGAAGACGATCCACAGGGTAATTGTTCGATTAGTCTTGTTCATATATAGCGGCTTATATCCGAAAGTCTTTTTTCTCGACTGAATTGCCGTGATCGTCAAGATCCTTGAATTCGATCTGATATTTCTTCCGTTCGATTTTTGAGAAAAGACTGTAGACAGACGGCACCACAAATAAAGTCAATAGCGTAGAAAGTATGACGCCGCCTATTATGGTTACCGCCATAGGTATCCTCGTCTCGGCGCCGGGACCTATTGCGAGCGCAGGCGGCACTGCCGCCGCGATCGTAGCAACTGACGTCATCAGGATCGGGCGCAGCCTTGTAGGACAGGCTGATAGCAAAGCCGGTGTAGCCTCGAGCCCCTGTTCTCGCTGCTGGTTAGTAAAATCGACGAGCAGGATCGAGTTCTTCTTTACTATTCCCATAAGCAATATCAACCCTATGATACTGTAAATATTCAAGGACTGATTGAATATCATCAGAGCTATCAATGCGCCGGAAATGCTGAACGGCAGCGCAAAGAGGACCGAAAACGGATGGAGATAACTATTGAACTGGGAAGCGAGCACCATATACGCTATCAATATGCCTAGCCAGAAGGCCAGGAGCAGGCTTCCGAACGATTCCTTGAAAGTCTGTGTACTGCCTGAAAATACCGCCCTATACCCTTCGGGAAGAACGCCCCTGACTATCTTCTCTACCTCTTTCAGCGCATCGGTCTGAGACTTGCCCTGAGCGACATTGGCAAACAGCGATATGGCCCTCTCCCTGTTGCGCCTCGTTATCGTCAGCGGTGTCGGTTTTTCGGTTATCTTTATGACATTTTTAAGCTGTACCAGCTCATTCCTGTTGTTCCATACCCACAAGCGGTCAATATCTTCAAGAGCTGTCCGCTGGGAAGGCACCAGCCTTATGCGTACATCGTATCGCCGGCCGTCTTTTGTATATTTCGCGATCCTCTCACCGCCTATCAGGGAGTTTATGGTGCTGCCGATAGTTGAAACGCTTACCCCCCTGTCATCCGCTTTTTCCCTGTCGGGCTGTACGCGCACTTCCGGGATCTTCGCGAGATAGTCGGTGTCTACGTCTATCATGAGCGGAGACTTCTCCATCTTTTTGCGGATCTCTTCGGAATATATCGATAATTTTTCCCAATCGGGACCTCTCACCGACAATTCAACCGGCATTCCCCGCTGCGCGGAGAAACCGGAAAGCGACAAGTCCTGCACAACCACCTTTAGGTCCGGGATCTTGTTCAATTCTGTTCGGAATAACGTCATGAGCTCGGCCTGGGAAAGTGAATGTTTATTAGGAGGTACTACAGGCCGTTTCTTCGGTTCTTTAAATGTTATGAACATCATCCCGGAATTTACCTCTCCCCCGCCCATCCCTCCTCCAAAACTGCCTATCAGAGCGAAATACGAAATGACTTCAGGCCGGTTCATAAGGAAGGCCTCTGCCTTCTTAAAATGTTCGTCTGTGAAAGTTATCGACGAACCTACGGGCGTCTGGAGTCGAAGCATCAGCATGCTCATATCCTGTGACGGCAGGAACTCCTTGCGGATAAATAACAGTAATAAGAGCGAGGAGATAAAAAACGCTATAGCCACCAGGACGACGAGTACGCGTTTCCTCAACACCTTTTCAAGCGTCCTGTGATAAGAGGCCGAGAGACGTTTGAAGCCTTCGTCGATCGAACGGCCGATGAACGTGTGGCGCGTCCCTACCTCCAGGAACTGCGAGCATCTCATGGGGGCAAGCGTAAGCGCTTCCAGGAGCGACAACGCAACCGCGACAGAGATCGTGACGCCGTACTGGTAAAAGAATTTGCCGATGATACCGTACATAAATGCTACGGGCAGGAATATCGCGACGAGCGCCATCGTCGCCGCGATGGCCGCGAACGTTATCTGCCTTGCGCCGCGGCGCGCCGCCTCCACCTTATCTACGCCGCGCTCCCTGTACCTGACTATATTTTCCAGGACCATTATAGCGTCATCCACGACTATACCTATCGCGAGCGACAGTCCTAATACAGTAAACGTATTAAGCGTAAATCCCATAAAATATATTACGATAAACGTTCCCAGGACAGATGTCGGTATGGCGAGCAGGATATTGAGCGTCGCGCTCCATGACCCGAGGAAGAGCCAGCATATGAGCGACGTCACTATGGCGGAAAGTATCAGCGTGAAGATAAGCTCACGGATAGAGTCTTCGCTGAACTTGGTAGCGTTATAACGCACCGATATATTTATATCTTTGGGCTTGGTCTTCTGTATCTCTTTCAGGCGTTCAAGGACTTTATTGGCGACACCGACCTCATTAGCGCCGCGCTGTTTGCGTATACCGACACCCACAGTCGTCTCCAGGTTGGAACGCGCGATCCTGCGTATGTCGGAAAGCCCGTCCTCGATCGTGGCGACTTCTTTAAGGTAGATCGGCCTGAAGATCGGCTGTCCCGACCTTTTAGGGATGAGCAGGTTCTCGAAATCCTTTGTCGTCGCGGCCTCGCCCATGACCCTGACGTTGAATTCCTTCTCGGAGGTCTCTATACGGCCTGCGGGCACCTCCTCGTGCTCCGCCTTTACGGCGTCGACGACATCCCCTACTGTAAGCTGATACGCCTCTAGCTTATTCGCGTCTACCCATATCCTTAAGTTGCGTTCGACAAATCCTCCCAGGAAGATGTCACCTACTCCGTTTATGGTGGCAAACTGGTTCTTCAAATGGTCCTGGACATAGGTCATTATATCCCTTATCGGGCGCGTAGGCGATGATACGGAAAGTATTAATATGGGGTGGTCATCCGGATTTACCTTATTGACTATCGCGGGGTCGATGTCTTTTGGAAGCGACCTCTGCGCCTGGTCTATCTTATTCTGCACATCCTGCACGGCAACATCTATATCCTTACCCAGGTCGAATTCAACGGTTATGCCTGCCGAGCCCTGGTGCACAGCCGAGGATATCTCCTTGACGCCCTGAATGCCCATCAAGGCATCTTCAACTACATCCACTACATCGGTCTCCATGACTTCGGGCGCCGCGCCTTCCCAGGTCATGCTTATGGACACTATCGGGAAGTCAACGTCCGGCAGCTGCCCTACGCCGAGACGGTTATAGGAAATTATGCCGAATATGATCAGCGCCGCCATCAGCATCCAGGCAAATACGGGATTCTTGATCGATAGGTCAGATAACGTCATAATGTGTCTCCAATAGGCCTTCTCCCGTAGCTATGCGCAGCGCCCAGAAAGCGCGCTTCGCCTCATAAAGCGCTTGTATATAATCCCGTTCGGAATTTTCCAGCGTCTGGATAGCCGCCAGCACTTCGAGGTTATTAACCAGGCTGCGCTCGTAATCCTTTCTCTGTAGATAATAGTTGAGCTTGGCGCTCTTATACGCTTTCTCGAGAGCGTTGTGGACCGAGATCGCCGTCTTCAATCTGACATACGCTTCCCTGATGTCGTATGGGGCTTTCCGCCTGGTCCTTCTGAAGATCAATTCACTCTCGTGCGCCTTAAGAGAATACTCTTTGGACTTTCCCAGCACCTCGGTCCCGCTGAATATAGGAACGCTGAACGTCAGCTTTACGTCCCAGTCGGTGTCCTTGCTGAACCCCGTCCTCTGCGTATAGTAGTTGCCTTCCCAGTCTACTCTTGGGAGGAAGTCGCTGTCCACCACCTCGCGTTGTTTCTTCGCGTAAAGCCACGCGAATTTTGCCGCTTTGACGTCCGGCCTTTCCATAACAAGCGACACATAATAATCCTCATCCATAAGATGCGACGGCGTACCGTACGTATCCTTCACGGCGGTTATCTTCCCGCCCACCAGGAACTCCAATATCTGCCGCACGATTATCTCCTGGTTCTTGACCAGCTCTATACTGGCTTCTACGCTGTATAACTGCGTCCTCGCGTTAACCACCTCGCTCTTCCTCGACCTCCCAAGCTTTTCACGCGCCTTCAGCTCTCTTATTCGGTCGGAGAGTGCCATCCTGATCTTCTGCAGGGATTTCAGGTCCTCACGTCTCTCTATAAGTGAATAGAACGCGCTGGAGACATCGACGAGCAGCAATTGTTCGGCGCGTGTCTTTTCTTCGGTACGCTGGCCGCGTTCGTACTTACTTCCCTTCATGGCTGCAAGGGCCTTGAATCCGCTGAAAAGATTTTGCGTTACATTAAATCTTCTCTCGGAGCTCTTTGTCGGTTTCAAACTGGTCAGCGCGCTGAACTGTTCATCAGGGGGCTCTTCCTGTAGATCCTGCGATTTGAACGAGACATAAGGCATCATGATAGAAAGCGCTTGCAGGAAATGAGCCTCCGTCTCTTTTACCCTGTCTGCGGTTATAGCAATATCTTCACTCTGCTTCAGCGCGAGATCGTAGCAGTCCGAAAGGGTCAGGGCATCATCGTTGACACCGGCCGGAACGGGAAGTTTCGGAGCGTCTGCCGCGCCGATGGTGACACACGCCGTAAAAATAAATATTATCGATAAGATCATCGCTCTCTTCATGACTTGCTTAAAGCTTCCCTCTCTTTGATGTGATGCTGTATATGCTCCAATATTTTAAGGTACTCTGCCCGCTCTTCCGCGGAAATCATGCCGAACATCTCCATCATAACCTTCCTGTGCTGGCCGAGTATATAACCGACTATCTTATTGCCTTTGGATGTAAGTGTCAACCTCTTTATGCGCCTGTCTTTAGGGTCGTCCAATCTTGTGGCATACCCTTCCCTGACGAGCCTGTCCACCATACCGGTGACAGCCGCCGTAGTCACCTTAATATAATGCGCAAGGTCGGTCATGCTCGATTCGCCGTGCGTGCTCAGGAAATTGAGGACGATAAATTGCGGCATCGTAATCTTCATCCTGTAGAAATCTTTGGTCTGGTATTTTATGAACTCCCTGCTGACTACCGCCATGATGTCTCTTACCCTGTCGGCAAATTCGGAAAGCGAGAGATCGGACATTTTTAACCCCCTTAATAGTTAAACATATTGAATATCAATGATATTAAATATATCATAGGCGACAATATATGTCAATGATTAAACTGTTTTTTGCTTCGGACTTATTTGTAAGAGAAATGTTTCTGGGACGGCCTTAAAACCAGGCGGGAGAATCCTTATACCACTTCATAGAAGCTTCGGTCAGGGATATTTCCCTGTCTTCCTCATCACAAAGCTGCCTCTGATAGAGGCTCAATGCGCCCATCTCTTCGTTGAACCCTCGCGTAAAATCGGGGGTTTGCTCCTTAAATTCTATTCCTACGTTATAAGGCCCACCCTCGCTCTCCTTGCGAATATGGCGGACAGACGCTGTTATGAAAAAAACTCCTCTGCTTAAACATATCCTGACCGCAATATCCGTACCGATGTCTATGGGTTCCCTGGTAGATACAAGAGCCCCTCCTTCGCTGATATTAAGGGTTATGGACTCGTCGCGCATCTTCTTGCTCTCACATCTGTACTGGAGCGGGCAGTACACCGGAAACCTGAGAAATCTTCTTCTCTCTGTTTGGTCGGCCATACGATTTCCTTTGCTCAGTACGGAAACAAAATAAAACAGCCGGACTTACAAATCAGCCCGGCTGTCCCGTCGCTGCCTTCCGGAACCGCCATATTTGAAAAACTGACGCGAACCACATTCCAATCAAATATACCATCTAGTAACCCAATATGCAAGGCGGTAAAATCAAATTTTTCATTCTTAACCGCTTACCACATGCCGCTTTACCATCGATACCAGCTGTTCCATGCTGGCGGGTTTTATCATATAATCCGACGCTCCGAGCCTTCCGGCGTCAAGGGCATATTCCGCTTCGGTCTTGGCGGTCAGGACTATAACAGGTATGTTCATCGTCCTTGGATCGGATTTCAATTGGGATAACGCCTCGAACCCGTTCACTTGAGGCATTACCAGGTCCAGGAGGATGAGGTCGGGGTGCTGCTTTCTTGCCTTTTCAAAGCCCTCGCGTCCGTTATAAGCCTCCACGACCATATAATCGTTCGCCTCCAGCCTCATCTTAACCGCATCTACGAATTCGGCTTCATCATCGATAACTAATACGGTCTTCTTTCCCATGTGAAGCGCCCTCCTGAAATTATTTTGGATTACAGCCAATCAATATAAGTATATCATATAAAACTGAAATTTAAGGCAAATTTTTATGGTATAGGAAAGTATAAAACTTTCCTAACCACTGAAACTTCATGAGGAAGGTTCTTAAATCCCTCCTTCGTCGGGATGAAGTTTCTTGCAGTTCAACAGCGAGATCAATAATAATACGAGCCCGGATACCTGAAGAGCGAACCTGTCCATCCCTATCAGCATATGGTCGAGCGGAAGGTCGACCAGAATGAACATCGTGTAGTATAATATGAGCGTAGACCATACTATGAATGCCAGATAGACGACAGGTTTTTTAAAAAGCTCTTTTAGTGAGAGTATCTGCGCTACAAAAAAGAGTATCCAGAAGAGATTCCACTTCCTTGTCTTAAGCACTATATCGAATATAAAATTGTCCATGATAAGTGAATGCCTGCTCATTTTAGCCGTTATCGTATTGATGACGCCTGCATTAAAAAAAGTCTTTTCATTAACGAGGACGTCTGTGGAAGGCAACGACGTGAACCTATAGATAAGCCATGGCGTTGAGAGGGCAAGGGTCAGGCCCATATAGATGAAAGCGGCCTTAGCCTTATCCCTCAATGGCATCCGGCTGAAGAACAGACTCAACAAAAGACATGCTGTAAGAATTACAAAGAACGATGTGGCTTCGTTCTTCGTAAATATGGCAAACGCCGTAAAGAGCGACGACGACACGATATAGGGCGTCTTCCCGGAACATATCCATAAGAACATAAGCGCGCCTGCCCCAAAATAAAAGAAGGCTAAAGGCGCATCCGCTTCAGCGCACGCGAACCTGTATACAAAGACATATATCAGGGAGTACAGGAGAGTATACACAAGGCAGTGCGTACTGCCGCAGAACCTCCTCTGCGCCCCATACATTAGACTTAGGAACCCGAGGGCCATGAACGGCAGGAAACCCTTGCCGAACCTGTCGTCATCCGTTCTCATGACGGTATACATCCAATCCTCCAGCAGGGGCACCATCAAAGGATATTCGGGATGTTCGATGACGAATTCCTTGTCGATAAAGCTCTTGTCGTAAATAGTCCCGGAGTCGTGAAGTATCTTCGCCTTGAAACCGAAGCAGGAACGCGAAGCCCACTCATACATCGGGTAATACAACGACTTGAAAAATATGACCGATACGCTTACCGCGATAACGATGACCAGGATAATATCGAACTTTTTTATGCTGGGCTTTTTTGGCATATCGGGGACGCCCCCCCTCCCTTTCATCCTATTGCCCATTATGATAACGAGAGCCGAGGCCGCGAAGACAACCGTGACTGCCATCATGACGTTACCGCTAAGGCGTATACCTGAAAATGAGAGGTAGAAGAATACCAAAGCCATGCCGCCGCAACCGAACCCGATATCGAGCCCGAACTTTTCAGGTCCGGATAAGAGAGCCGGCTCCCTGCTAAATACAGCCTTGCGGATAACAAATCCTGTCGAATATATCGCAAGTATGCCCGCGAAAAATAACCCTATCATCCGCCCATCTCCCCTATGCTCTTTAACGTCAACCGCTCATTCTTATCGGCCATGATGACCCATTTGATATTCCGCTTTTCAAGCCATTTTGCGTCAACTTCTTCAAATTTGTACGGAGCGCTCGTCGAAAAATAGCCCTTCCTGAACTTGTACATCTTTATGGGGTAGATATAGTACGCTATGAAATATATCTCTCTGTGGAGGACCAACACGCCTTCTTTAGGATCGACCCTTCTCTTTATCTCGTCTATGAACGCCTTATCGTCCCTGTTTATCGTGAACCTTACCTCATCAACGGGCGTCTTCCGGTATTTAATATAATCTTCGACGCAGTCAAGGACCGAAAGACAGCATATCCTGTGAAAGCCGAGGACGATCCCTGCGGCCGCTATCCCTCCTATGACGACCTTCTTGAAAAGCGCGACGTTGATCGAAACGACCAGCGCTAAAAGTACCGCGAGATTCAATCCCGCTACCAAAAAACAGGTCTTCGGAATACCGATGATCGGTATGAGGAACGCTCCAGTCAGGACCGCTCCAAGGCATGAGCCGAAAAGGTCTGTGCCGTAAGCCAGGCCTGCGACCCGCCCTGTCCCTTTGCCCTTTTTCAGGCATATCGCGTTTGCGAGCGGAAATTGGAACCCGCCTATTACGCCGGCGATCGCGGAGAGCGCGGGAAAAACAATGTTAGAACCCGACCAATACATTACCTTGGTCCCTGATGACGCCAACCACAAAAAAGATAAGGGCAACACAAGCGCATACGCGAAGAGCGCTGTTTGGGTAATGATAAGCGGTAATCTATGATTTTTCATACGCGGGAGCATTTTTACTATCCACCATCCCCCGAACACCATGCCTGCCATGAACGATGTTATTATTATGCCGAGCTTATAGAAGAGATATCCATAGACGATCTGGAACGACAAGAGGATGAGCATCTGGAACGCCATAGCGCTGAAGCCGGTAGCGGCGACCGAGACCATGGAGGCTTTCTCCAGGAAATCAGGTCTTTTGGCCGATGAGAACCCGAGGGCGAATATCGATAGGCAAACGAAAAATACGGCATACCATATCGTCTCTTCCGTCACGCTCTTCAGAAGCCCGGTAAAGAATGAGCCCTTGAAACGGCTCGACCAGTATATTATGTCATAGTAGTAGGCGATAGGCCTGAAGTCGCGGTTTATTGCGGACTTATTTTCGCGCATTACGGACGTCTCAACGTAAGCTATCCTTTGAGGCGAGAGCTTTGAAGATAAGTAATAATCGCGGACATATTCCAGGTCGAGCCCTCGATCCCTGACCCTTTGAGCAAGCGCCTTATGATCGAGTGTCAGGGATAAGCTGCTGTCCGAGGCTATGAAATAAGCCGTATCTCCCGGCACTATAATGACATTGGCAAAAACTGTCCTAAGAGTACTGTATAACGACTCAAGGAAATTTTTCAATTCGTCATTGATATAATTTTCCGATGAATTGACCGAAAAAGAAAAGACGCCGCCCGTTTTCAATATCCGCCTGATCTCGGCAAAGAACTCTGCTGTGTAGAACCTGTTCAGCTGCGCGGTCGACGGGTCCCCTACGTTCAATATGATACAATCGAATTCCTCTTTTGCCCTCTTCACGAACAGGCGGCCGTCGAGATTTTTAATGACCGCCCTGGCGTCTCCCAGGGGCTTATAATATTTTATTGGCAGGAAATCCTTTGCCGTCCCTATTATAAGCGGGTCTATCTCTACATAGCAGACGCTATCCACAGGATATTTGAGGGCCTCTTCCATGAGCCCTCCCACCCCGCCTCCTATCAATAGCACCTTCTTCGGCCGGGGATGTTCCAGCATCGCGAAGTGTACCGCTTCCTCCGCCGCGAGAGCGTCGGGGACCGTATATAGATGGAGGCCGTTATCAAAGAATGAGAATTGTTCCAGTTTCTTCGCGAGAGTGATATTGCCGTAGATGGAATTCTTCGAGGATACCAGGTCGAAGCCGCGCCACTCGTTCTCGAGCGACGTTTTGTCGATCCTGTCCCAGCCGTTCGAGAACCACGGCAGAAGACAGACAGCAAAGGCGATAGCGGCTAAAGCCTTAAATAAAGGTTTGTAGCTCTCTCTTTCCAAAGAAGAAGCAACCGCAAATACGGCGATCGCGTTAAGCAGGCTCAAAAATGCCGCGATATGCACGGAGCTTAGATGCTGTATCAGGATAAAACTGGCCGCAAAGCCGCCTACTACGGCTCCGCACGTTTCTATTATATAGATCCTGCCGATCCCGGCAGCCCCAAGATGAGACCCCTTTTCATAGATGCCGCAGGCAAGCGCGAACATGAACCCGAGAGCGATGCATATGGGAGCGAGGATGGCGAGGCTTGCGGCGATCATAGGAAAAAAAGGTATTATCTGTCCGGGAGAGACACCAAGCGCCGTTTTGACAGACCTGATAGCGAGGACCGTCAACGGAAGTGCCAATATCAACACAAGCTGGCATAAGCAGAATGCGGCGATCCTATGTTTCATCCTGTCCGCGAAGACCCCGGACAAAGAACTTCCCAGCGCCCCTCCTATAAGCCAGCTCGCCAGTATAAGGCCGATGGATAATTCATTGCCGCAAAAAACAACGAGGAATTCGCGCATGAATACGATCTGCGAAGCCATGGCCGTAATACCTAATATGATCACAGACAGAGATATTGCTCTATTCAATTCGCTCTTTATCCTATCCTTTCATAAAAAGGTTCATAGACGCGAAAATCGCCCCCATATCAGGCTTAACCCCAACAATATGAGAAGCGAGGCGCATAATATCTTAAACACCAGATTGCTGACATTTGACTTCAAGAGCTTCGAAGGGATCCACGCCAGGATGCCTGCCGCGGCCCCTACTACGATCAACCCGGAAAGGAGCGTACCCATGCCGAAAGAGAATACATATAGAACCCCATCGACGATATTCTTTGAGATAAGCGATACCTCGAACAGAAGCGCTATGAGAGGCGGGCATGGTGTTATACCTATCACAAACCCCAACGCAAAGAGTCCGCCGAGATCATGCTTGCTGCGGCTTTGCGCGGCGCAGTGTACGTCATATTTATTTTTATGTACCAGCATAAATATGCCGAGCGCTATACTTATCAAGCCGGCAACCGGTTTAAAATAAGACGTGATATCGGAATTGATGAACCTGTTGAGTAATTCCGCAGATAGTCCGGCTAAAAATCCCAATGTGAGATAAGCGGTAAGTCGGCCGACCAGGAATATCAGGACATCGCACGCCACTCCGCCCGCGTCTTTCCTGCTGCCCGTTATGTATGTTATAAGGATCGGCGTGCAGACTAAAAAACAGGGCCCGATCATGCCAAAACCGAACCCGATTGCGAATATTTGCGCGTATGTGATCAGCGTATCAAACATTATATGGTTATTCGACGCTCCATATGCCGGCTATCTTGTAACCGCAAAACTTGCACTTGCCGTGCCTGATATTGTTTTGCAGGATCTCGTATCCGAGCCTGTCTATTACCTTCTTGCCGCAATTAGGGCAATAAGTGTCTTCCATCGGGTGGCCGGGCACATTTCCTACGTAGACATATTTTAGCCCTGCGTCTTTGGCTATACGGGCGGCCTCTTCCAGTTTTTTAAGCGGCGTCGGCGGCAGGTTCTGCAGCTGGAACGATGGCGTGAACTTGCTGAAATGCAGGGGCGTCTCGCTCCCTGTATTCTCTTTGATCCAGACGCACATACGGCGAATCTCTTCAGGGTCGTCGTTCTGCCCCGGTATCAAAAGATTTGTGATCTCGAGCCAGACGCCCTCCTGCCTCACGGTCTTAATAGTCTCCAGCACCGGCTGTAATTCCGCCATCATGCCCATCTTCTTATAAAACGCCTCGTTAAATCCTTTCAGGTCGACATTCACCGCATCCATATACTTGAGAAGCTCTTTAAGCGGCTCAGGGTTAACATATCCGCACGTATGCATGCCGTTCTTCAATCCTTTTGTCCTGGCGAGCTTTGATATGTCGAGCATATATTCATAAAATACTATGGGCTCTGTATAAGTATAGACGATGAACGGGCAGTTGCTGGCCTGGGCCTGTTTTACCACTTCTTCAGGCGGCATATCGTAGGCAGTGACTTCATCCGGTTTTGATTGGGATATCTGCCAATTCTGGCAGAAGAGGCAGCGCATATTGCACCCTGCGACCGCTATTGAGAACGCGTTTGTACCGGGCAAGACATTAAAGAATGGCTTCTTCTCGATGGGATCGACGTGGACGGCTATTGGATTGCCGTAACCCAGCGTGTAGAGCATGCCGTCCTTATTAATGCGCGCTGTGCAGACGCCCCTCTGGCCCACATCTATTATGCATTTACGGGGGCACAATACGCACTGCACAATATTGCCCCTTACGCGCTCCCAGTAGCTTGCGATCCGGGGCACAGGCTTAGCAGCAAGAACATCGGCGGAGAGACAGAAACTCAGTGTAGCTACGATCAACGCGGAAAATATTGCGGGTGTCGGTCTTCGCTTCATATATTTTGGACCTGTATATCGCGCAGCTCCAGCTGGATCGACCGGACCCCTTGCCAGTCATTTATGGCGGGGATATACGCGAGATCCAGTTTTGAACCCGGCGCGGGCATATCCAGGTTATTCCTTCCGAAGCTCACGGCCTCGCAAGTAATATTATCATCCGTGACCCACATCTTAAATCCGTTCTTCCCTATCTGTCTTGGTCCGTCCTTTACTACTAGTCCGCGCGAAGCAAGGACGGGCCTTGGGTTGTCGGGCCCGAAAGGAGAAAGGCTCTCGATCTCCGATATGACATTTTCGCTTAGCATGCTGAGCGGGATATCTATATCTATATCCAATCCCGGAATGAATACATTCTCGTCAACATCCTTAGACACTTCTTCATTTATCCTGTCCCTGAAATCGTCTATCCTGTCCTTTTCTATGGTTATACCACATGCGGCCTCGTGACCTCCGAACCCTGACAGGATCTCCCTGCACCTGAAGAGATATTCGAAGAGATGAAAACGGTCGATAGACCTGCCTGACCCTTTGCCAAGCTTTCCGTCCAGCGATATCAGGATCGTCGGCCGATAAAACCTGTCGGCTATCCTCGACGCGACTATGCCGATTACCCCCGAATGCCAGCCCTCGCTCGCCAGAACGATCACGCGGTGATACTTAAAATTCACTTCGCGCTCTACTTTGGACAAGGCCTCATCCAATATCTTCGCCTCGATCTTCTGCCTGCTCCTGTTCTCCGCGTCCATGATCTTCGCTATCTTTGCGGCGGCAGACGAGTCGTCGCTAAGCAGCAGCTCCAGGGCTTTCTGGGGCGAACCTATCCTGCCCATGGCGTTGATCCTGGGCCCGAGCATAAAACCTATGTGGCCGCTTGAGATATCCTTATCTTTCAGGCCGGACACGTCCATAAGCGCCTTCAACCCTACCCGGCCCCTTCTATTAAGCTCGTCCAAGCCGTATTTTGTCAAGGTCCTGTTCTCGCCTATAAGCGGCGCGATGTCGGCAACGGTTCCCAGGCTTACAAGGTCCAGAAAATCTTCCGCAAAAAAAGGAGTATTTTCGTACAGAGCTTTGACGAGTTTATACGCTATTCCTACACCGGCGAGGTGCTTGAACGGGTAAGAACAGCTTTCCTGCAGCGGATTAACAACAGCATACGCGCTCGGGATACGGGATTCCACTATCTCGTGGTGATCGGTTACTATGACATCTATATTTATGGCCCCCGCGTGCTCTATTTCCTTAAAAGAGGTGATACCGCAATCGACTGTTATTATAAGAGTAACGCCGTCCTTGTGTGCGCGCTTTATGGCATTCGTATTAAGGCCGTAACCCTCTTCGAGCCTGTTCGGGATATAACTATCGACTATGGCCCCCAGGTTCTTCAGCGCCGAATAGAGTATCGTGACCCCGGTCATCCCGTCGACATCGTAATCGCCGTATACGAGCATCTTTTCATTGCCGGCTATTGCCTTCTTGATCCTGTATACGGCCTTATCCATATCTTTTAAAAGGAACGGGTCATGGCACGACGACAGCGACGAGCGCAGGAAATCGGAGGCAAGCGCGGCGTCGGTTACTCCCCTGTTAGCTAAGAGCTGGGCTGTGATTTTGGATATATTTAATGCGGATGAAAGGCAATCCTGCGCGAGAGGGTCAGGATCTTTTATCCTCCATATCTTTCTCATGGCTTACTTACTTTCGCTTAAACGGCTCGACGTGTATGAATACCTCTTTTGCAGTGGAGATCTTCTTAAGGATATTTTCGCATATCACATCGGTTATCTTGTGGCCTCTTTCAACAGAGATACTCTTATCTACTTCTATGGTCATATCTATTATCACCTCAAGCCCCATCTTCCTGACCTTTACGTCCTTCACGGCCTTGACGTTGGGGTTCTTGAGAGCTATCTTCCTTATGTTATCGATAAACGACTTATCCGGCGCTCCGTCCATAAGTTCGTCATATGCTTTATGAAATCCTTCCGCGCCTGTCCTTATTACAAGTATGGCCAGTATAAAAGCCGCTATCGGGTCCATTATCGGGAATCCAAGGCGCGCGCCGGCTATCCCTATTAGCGCGGCAAATGAAGAAAAGGCGTCTGACGCCAGATTCCACGAGTAGACCATCATGGCCGTGCTCGATATCTTCTTGCCGATGATATTAGTGTATTGGAAGAGTCCCAGTTTTACTACTATGGAGATCACAGCCGCCACCAAGGCTATCTTGCCCGGCACATATAGTTTATGCCACACCATAGCATGGGCTGACGTATAGGCTATCTTAATACCGATCGCTATTAAAAATATCGCCAGGAGCTTCGCGATGATCGATTCCGCTTTGCCGTGGCCGTATGGGTGGTCCGAGTCGGCCGGTTTTTTGGCGATCTTGTACCCGATGAGCATGCCCGCAGACGTCACCGCGTCGCCGAACGTGTCGAGGGCGTCCGCTATCATCGCGTTGGAGTGGCCGACGACGCCGGCGAATATCTTCAATATAAAGAGAAGCCCATTTACCGCGATACTTACTACGGAAGCCTTTTCCGCGTGTTCGTATCCTTTATGGCCGGACATGCGCCCTCTCTATCATCACTTCTTTTTCGCCGCAACCGTCTTCTTCTGCCACGATATGATGAGCGGGCTGGCTATATAGACGGTGGAGTAAACACCTGATATCATGCCCACAAAGAGGCAGAACGCGAAGTCGTTCAGTACCTCGCCGCCCCAGAAGAGCAGCGCTATGACAACGAGCATGGTAACGCCGGTGGTAAGGACCGTCCTCGCGAGGGTCTGGTTAACACTCAGGTTAACTATGTCGATGAAGCTCCCCTTTTTGACAAGGCGCAGGTTCTCCCTGATCCTGTCGAATATAACGACAGTGTCGTTGATCGAATAACCGGCTATAGTAAGAAGTCCCGCGACAATGGTCAGGTCAAACTGCCGTTGAGTGAGCGCAAGCGCTCCTATAGCTATAAATACGTCATGGAAAAGAGCGATTACGCCGGCCATGCCGTATTTAAGATTAAATCTGAACATAATGTAGGCCAGGATACCAAGGATACCAAGCATAAGGCTCATAGAAGCGTTTTTCCGCAGGTTCTTCCCTACAGCCGGGCCGACAGTCTCCACCTTAAGCAAGTCGTACTTATTATCGGTGAACTTATCCCTGAAGACCTCTTTCAACTTTTTCGTTATATCGTCCTGTGTCCTGATAATTATCTCTTTCGGGTTGCCGTACTGCTGGATGGATGCGTTCCCGTACCCTATCTCTTTCAGCGCGTTCCTCATCTTATCAACGTTAACAGGCTTTTCGAACACGAATTGTTGAAGCGTTCCCCCCGAGAAGTCGACGCCGAAGTTCTTCTCGCCCCTCATCGCGAATATGGCAAGCCCCGCGACTATAACAATAGCGGATATCGCGTAACATATCTTTCTTTTGCTTATAAAATCAAAATGCGTTTCCGGGAACAACTGCATGAACTTTAATTTTGCCAGGTCGAACTGATCGCATAAAAGCTCGAATACCGCTCTGGTGCAGACTACGGACGTAAAGAGATTTGCCAGAAGACCTATCGTCAGCGTTACGGCGAACCCGCGTACCGGTCCTGTCCCGAATTTGAAGATAAGGGCGGCCGCTACGATCGTCGTAACGTTAGAATCCACTATCGCGGAGAGCGCCCTGTGGTAACCCGCCGCTATAGAGGCGCGCAGAGACTTTCCGAGCCGCATCTCTTCGCGTATCCTCTCATAGACAAGGACGTTCGCGTCTACAGACATGCCGATCGTCAATATTAGACCGGCTATACCGGGCAGGGTCAGGGTGCCTTTGAACATGGACAGGCATGCCAATATCAGGAGTAAGTTTAGGCCAAGGGCAAGGTCCGCTATCACGCCTGCAAGCCGGTAATAAAATATCATGAATATCACTACGAGAAGGCCGCCTATGACCGTCGCGCGGATGCCGCTTTTGATAGAATCGGCTCCAAGGAGCGGACCTACGGTCCTCTCTTCTTCCACTACGACTGGCGCGGGCAGCGCGCCGGCCCTGAGTACTACAGAAAGGTCGTTTGCCTGTTCTACCGAGAAGTTGCCGGATATCTGCGCCTGCCCGGACGGTATGGCCTCGCGTATGACTGGAGCCGACACCACCTTGCCGTCAAGTACTATCGCGAGCCTCTTACCGACATTGGCGGCGGTAAGATTAGCGAAGATCTGCGCGCCCTTAGAGTTGAGTGTAAGGGAAACATAAGGTTCACCAAACCCGCTGGAGCTGAACTCCGTCTTGGCATTCACTATCGCGTCGCCCGTAAGGCTCGCGTCTGCAGCCACCAAAAGCGGCTCACTGCCGCCGCGCTCACCTTCGGAGTATTTTACCTCGTAACCCGCCACAAGCTCATTATTGAGCGCCTTCTTCAGGTCTTCGACGTTATCTGAAACGAGTTTAAATTCGAGATGGGCGGTCCTGCCGATGATCTCGAGAGCCCGTTCCCTGTCTGTAATACCGGGAAGCTGGATGATGATATTTTCCTTGCCCTGTTTCTGGATAGACATTTCGCCTACGCCGAACTGGTCTATCCTGTTACGGATGATCTCCATCGCCCTGTCCAGGGCGTCCTTCTTAGCGTCAAGCGGTAGTTTGGAGGAATCCACGCGAAGCACTACGTGCATACCACCCTGCAGGTCGAGGCCTAAATTTATCTTCCCCTTTTGAACTATAGTTCCGTTCTTATCCTTGATCGTAAAAGGCGGCCATATAAGCCATATACACGCCAATGCTAACGCCACCATGCCCATCAGTTTCCATTGTTGGTTCTTATCCATCCATTAGCTCCTTTTGATTGTTCTTATAGCTTACGGCTTAAAGCTTATACTGACGCCTGCCGCTTCATCGTCATTATGCTGTTCTTCTGGACCTCTATCTTCACATTATCGTCCACTTTAAGCGTGACCGAATGCTCTTTTACATTAGTGATCGTTCCGTGGATGCCGCCCGCTGTTATTACCTCGTCGTTCTTTTTAAGGCCCGCTATCATCTTCTTATGGAGATCCTGCGTCTTCTTCTGCGGCCGAATAAGAAGAAAATAGAAAACTATAAAAATAAGCACTATCGGCATCAAATTCAATAATGGGCTCGGCGCCTGGTTCATTTGTCTCTCTCCTTGTTATACTGTTTCACAAAATCACGTTTAAAATCAGAAAAGCGGCCTTCTCTGATGGCCTTCCTCGATAATTCAATAAGTTTAACATAAAAATGTATATTATGCAATGAAACTAGCCTTAATCCTAATATCTCCTCAGTATTAAACAAATGTCTAATATAGGCCCTTGTATGCGTCCTACAAGCAAAACATTGGCACTCCGCATCTATCGGAGCGAAGTCCTCTTTATATTCCGCATTTCGGAGCTGCAGTTCTCCTTTCCAGGTAAAAGCCTGGCCGTTCCTGCCGTTCCTGGTAGGAACGACGCAATCGAACATATCTATGCCGTTAGCTATGGCTTCAAGCATATCGGGAGGCGTCCCGAGCCCCATAAGGTATCTGGCCTTATCCTCGGGCAAAAGCGACGCCGTATATTCGGAGACTTCGTGTATGAGTTTTTGCGGTTCGCCTACACTAACGCCTCCGATCGCATAGCCGTCGAACCCGATCTTGAGCAGGTCCTCTACGGCCTTCTTCCTCAGGTCCAGATATGTGCTCCCCTGCACGATCCCGAATAGCAATTGCTTTCCTGCGCCCTTGATATTTTTGCGCGTTGACTCTTCAAAATATTCCCTCGACCGCTTCGCCCACTTAGTCGTAAGAGCCAGAGACTGCTCTACATAATCACGCGCCGCGGGATAGTGGACGCATTCATCGAGCATCATCATGATGTCGCTGTCCAGTATCCGCTGTATATCCACGGCCTTTTCCGGAGTTATGAAATGCTTCGAACCGTCTATATGGGACGAGAACTCGACGCCCTCCTGGCTCAATTTCCGCAATTTGGCGAGACTGAATATCTGGTATCCTCCGCTGTCGGTAAGTATAGGTCCCGGCCATCCCATAAATTTATGTAACCCGCCGGCTTTGCCGATTATATCCAGACCAGGCCTCAAATACAGATGATAGGCGTTGCCCAGTATTATCTCTGCGCTTGAAGCCTTGAGCTCGTCGACCGATATTGCTTTGACGGTCCCCTGCGTCCCTACGGGCATGAAGACGGGCGTATTAACCTCTCCGTGCGCCGTCGTCAGCACCCCGAGCCGGGCTTTAGTCGATTTGTCTTTATGAATAACAGTGAACATAGATTTAGTTGTAAGTTTTAAGTTATAAGTTATAAGTTATAAGTTATAAGTCAAACTGTTATCTTACGACTTACAACTTATAACTTAAAACTATAATATAATCATCGAATCGCCGTAACTGAAAAAACGATATTTCTTCTCAATGGCCTCGCGATACGCCTTCATGATAAAGTCTCGACCCGCAAATGCACTAACTAACAACATCAACGTAGATTTCGGCAGATGAAAATTCGTTATCAGATGGTCCACTACTTTGAAATTGTAGCCGGGATAGATAAACATGTCTGTATGCCCGGTTTTAGCTGAAAGCTGTAAGTTATAAGTTATATTCTGAGGTGCGCAATACTCTAAAACTCTGGTCGTCGTGGTTCCAACAGCAAATATCTTACCCCCTACTTTCTTAGTTTCGACTACTGCCTTAGCCGTATCTATCGGTAAATCAAAATATTCCTTATGCATATTATGGGACTCAATGTCATCTGTCTTTATCGGCGCGAACGTCCCATAGTTCGTATGCAGAGTAATATACTTGACCCTTGACCCCTGAAATTTTCGACAGAAAATTTCATCCCGAGATTCCGACGAACAGAAGGAATCGAGGGACTTCATCATTTTTTGATTTACCCTCTCCATCAATTCCCGCGTAAAATGTAACCCTGCCGTCGGGCTTGCTGTAGCGCCTTCATTAACTGCATATGCTGTCTGATAATCATCCCTATCGGACTCTTCATCCATCCTGTCAATATAAGGCGGCAGCGGAATATGCCCGGACGCTTTTAATATTTCGTCAAGGGGCCGGCTAAACCTGACGCGCCTGCCGATCTCACCTCTATCGAGGACCTCCACTTCGTCCCCCGATTCCAACGCTATCCGCTCGCCCTCTTTTAGCCGGCCTGAAGGTCTGACAAGCGCCTCGCAAACCGGATTCTTCTTTTCCAGCAGAAATAACTCTACCTTGCCGCCCGTCTTTCGCTTCCCGAACAACCGAGCTGGGATGACCTTCGTGTCATTAAGGACAAGTAAGTCGCCCTCATTAAAATATCCGACGATATCCTCAAAGTGCTTATGGCTTATCATCCTCGACGCGCGGTCGAGCACCATAAGGCGGCACTTCTCCCTCTGCTTAACCGGATACTGAGCGATCAATTCTTTCGGTAATACGTAGTCAAATTCCGATAGTTTCATGGTTCCTCTAAACCTAAGCCTCCATGTGGTATTAAATTTTTACGGGTCCCCGCCTGCCAGCGAGAGACTGCTTCAGGCGGGCAGGCTGCTGCTCCTTCGACTTTTTCTTTTAAAGGGCTCGTTTGGGATTTATCCCGCCATCTGTTTAGCTCGGGGCGGGATCCCGCCTCAAGTCTAACTCCGGGCGGGACAATCTATCACGGGTATATTCTATGCTCGTATCTATGTATCCCGAAATCCAGTGTTTAACATTCGGGCAACCCATCCGTTCCTGTCACTCTAAAGCATAAAGGCAGGAACGGGTTTACAATCTGTAGCCGTAGGGGAGGTTTAAACCTCCCCTACGACATAAGCGCGTATCTATATGCCCGAACTATTCTCTTCTGTATTCGGGACACCCCATCCCTGCCCGCCTGACTTAGTTTGCTGCGATCAGGCGGGCATACTTCGCCCTTATCATAAAAAGTCTCAAGCCGCGTCACCCGAAAAATTTCCCTACCAGCTCTTTCCCAATAAAATTTCTTCGCTCAGACTGTAAGGGCAGATAACGGCAGGTTGCCCTTGAGGCGTTATATTTTGCCGATGCTGCGCTATAACCCAAACTCTTTAGAGCAATTGTCTCCATAACGGCAATATTATAATCCACAATAAACACCTACATATATACTCTTGACGGCAAAATTAGCCGAAAGGGCGCCTGCCGTTAAGCTGCCCTGTGGTGGAGCGAAAAATTTTACCTCACTTACTTCTTCAGCTTGTCAATAGTCGTGATCTCTGCGCCGGGATAATAATACTTCAGTATCTCGTCGGCCTTCTTTTTCTTCTTCGCCATGCCGAACGCGCCCCACTGGCACATCCCAACTCCGTGCCCCCAGCCTAGCCCTTTCAGGACAAGATCATTGCCCTTAACGCCGGCGTCAAATTTTGTACTCCTGACCATATTCGGGCCCATCATCTGCCTGAAATCTTTGCCGGTCAATACGACGGAAATCCCCGCATCGTCCCTGATCTCCAGCTTATCAACGCGCCCTGACTTATTTTTGGAGAGCGCCGACACGGAGGCTACCTTGCCGATCTTATAGCCTTTCTCTTTCAATTTATCCTGCAGAGCGGACAATCGGATCTCTTTGCCCCACTTGTAATGAGGAGAGTGCTTGCAGAAATCACACCGGACTCCCTTTAGCGGAGGCATGTCGATCTTCCATAAGTTGGACGCGTCTTCGGTATAGCCGGCGCATGTCGCATGAAAGTATGCAGGAATCAGATTAGACTTATAGGCCAGCACTTTGCCTTTCGTGGCGTTCACAGCCATCGTAGTGGACCATTTTTCAGATGTCCTACCTCCATATACCTGGGAATATATGTCGCTGCGCAAATCAAACGGCTGCAGTTTGTTCTGTCTTGCCTGATATAGGGCAAACGTCCGGGCAGCTATAGCCTGAGCCTTCAGAGCCTCCATAGGCCAGCGGTGGGACACCTCATGATAAAGAACTCCGTATAGGTATTCATCCAGACCGACATGGTTTATCACCATGAGCTTATCGTTGTCCTTGCGCAGTATATCTATTTCCCCCCTGAATATCCTGCCGTCTACGTATATACTTGAGTTTTTCGACGCTTTGACCTTGACTCCGGGCGCTCTTATTTCCCGGCTCCCCACAGATAATCCGTCTTTTGCGCAACTGACCTGAGCCGCAAGATAAGGCCCTTCAAGCACAGCCTTGTCGGAATTGATCGCGTACATCGTATATTTCCCCTTCAAGCTAAGAGAGATAGAATCTTTGTTGTCTATAATCAATACCCTGACAATTACATCGGCGGGATCTTCAGCCGGGATCGCGGCGGTCGGAATGTTGAGGATGAAGGTTATTATGCAGATAAAGGTTATGAGCTTGATATTTTTCATCTCCGCCTGATCAGGACAAGGATTATGGATAGGATAATCGATATTAGTATGGATGTCGTGATCGGGAAAAAGAAGGTAACGCCTTTTTTTTGGATGCATATATCTCCCGGCAGCCGCCCCAGCCACGGGATCTTCCCGCCTAACGTGAATATGGCCCCGAATATTATAAGGAAAATTCCCAGCAGAATAAGCATCTTTCCGAACGCGCTCATGTCTGGCATCTACTCGTCCTTTTTATTTCTTCTTTTTCTTACTCTCAATTCGCTCCTTCTCGGAGAACAGGCATCCGCAATAATTCTGGCAATACATCCCCACGGACTTCGCCTTCTCATGAGCCTCCCTGAACCCTGTCCTGAAATCCTCATAATAGAATTTCAACCCCAGCTTGCCTGCGACGTCAATGCATAAACTCTTGATCGTCTCCTGGTCCTGGTACGGGCTGCCGAGGAGAGTCGTCGTGAAAGCGTCGAAACCGTTTTCCTTGGCGAATTTCGCCGCCTTTTCCACTCTCAGCCACCAGCATACCGGGCACCTGAGTTTAGCATCTTCGTTGTAGACGATATACTGGAAATAGCTTTCAATATCGTAATCCGAATAAGTAACGTTTAGACCCGCCTGTTTTGAGAATTTCTCGACCTCGGCTTTCCGTTTAAGGTATTCGGAATACGGATGGATATTCGGGTTATAGAAGAATCCGGCAATGTTATGCTTCTCGGCGCGTAATCTCTCTACAGGAAAAATAGCGCACGGCGCGCAGCATATGTGTAGTAGTACGTTCATTTGTCAGTCGTAAGTTATAAGTTGTAAGTTATAAGCACTGAACTTACGACTTATAACTTAAAACTTACAACTTTTTAGAACATTTCCTTTTGTTTATCTTTGGACTTACCCGCAAAGGCCATGTGTTCATAAGCCTGCTTCGTGAGTTCCCTCCCCCGCGGCGTCCTCTTCATAAAGCCTATCTTAAGCAGGAACGGCTCTACTATATCGACTATGGTATCCGGCTCCTCATTCAGCGTAGCGGCTATCGACTCTATACCGGCGGGCCCTCCCCCGAACGATTCATACATCACATTGATTACCTTCCTGTCTACATTGTCAAGCCCCATAGAATCTATCCCGTGGCTCTTCAATGCCTCTTCCGTGGCCCCGATCGTTATCTTCCCGTCTCTCTTGACCTCGACCCAGTCCCGGACGCGCCTTAAGAGCCTGTTCGCGACCCTCGGTGAACCTCTCGAACGCCTCGCTATCTCTTCGGCCGCGTTCTTCTCGATGGTGATATTCAATATCTTTGCGGAACGCGTTAATATCATAACAAGGTCTTCCGTCTCATAAAAATCGAGGTGGTAGAACATACCGAACCTCGACCTCAGCGGCGCGGTCAATAAGCCGGCCCGGGTCGTAGCCCCGATAAGAGTAAATCGTTTGAGATTGAATTTGATCGTCTTTGCGTACGGTCCCTTATCTATAATAAAATCGATCTCAAAATTTTCCATCGCCGGATATATGAATTCTTCCACGGTCTTTGACAGCCTGTGGATCTCGTCGATGAAAAGGATATCGCCATCGGCGAGATTCGTCAATATGCCGATGAGGTCGCCGGCGCGCTCTATCGCAGGCCCGCTCGTAGCCGTGATCTTCGTGCCCATCTCATGCGCTATTATGTGCGCGAGCGAAGTCTTTCCCAGTCCCGGGGGACCCGAGAGGAGCGTATGCTCCATGGGCTCTTTTCTCTTCTGAGCCGCCGCCAGCGACACCTTAAGGTTTTCAACAATAGCCTTCTGTCCGATAAAATCAGGCAGGTTTGAGGGCCTGAGCGAGATATTCAATACCAGGTCTTCGTCCGTCTCCTGGTTTGTTATCAGCTTTTCCCTGCCCTCTGGAGGAATTGTTTTGGCTGCCAATTTTTTCATATCTTTTTTTGGCATATTTTTCTGTTTCTCACTCTAGTTTTAAGTTGTAAGCTATAAGTTTAAAGCTTACCACTTAAAACTTACAACTTACGACTGCCCTTGTACACCTCATTCAATATCTCTTCGCAATTAGAGGCTTTCGGATTGGATTTAAGCGCCCGCTCGATCATTTCGCGGGCTTCATTCTTTTTATACTGCAGTTGGACAAGGACGCTTAAGGCCTCGTCTTTAATATCTTCTTTGATCTTCGGCATATCCTGGTCGAACCTGTCCTGGATGAGGCCGAATTTCCCGATCTTTCCCTGGAGTTTAGCTATGATCTCGCGCGCCTTCTGCTCCCCTATGCCGGGCAGCGTCTTCAAAAGCGCCATATCTCCCTTATCGATAGCCTCGGCAATTACGGAAAACGAAAGGCTGAGCGCCCTGCACGCCGCTTTAGGGCCCACACCCGAGACCGTTATAAATTGCTCAAAAAAATCTTTCTCGATCTCGTTGATGAAGCCGACCAATACGGGTATCGCTTTCGAGGGATCCATCTGGTAATAATGGTATGTGATGAGGTTTATCGCGCCATCCCCGGTCTTCGCCTTATCGAGGCCTTTCATTACGGCGGGAGGTATCAGGACTTCGTAAGAAATACCGCCGACGTCGACTATGACGCTCGAGGGTTTCTGCTTCTTTATCTTGCCCGATATCTGGGAGATCACAGCTTAGCTTTCTCCGCCGAAGGCGGATCCGCCAATCTTTGTGGCGGAGGCTGCAGTTTATTTTTCGCAATATAACAATAACTTATCGCCATAGCGAGAGCATCGCTTACATCAACCGGCTCGGGCGGTTCCTTCAATCGTAACAGGCTCTGAACCATCCTCTGGACCTGACGCTTGGACGCGTGACCGTTGCCCGTAACGGCCTTTTTGATTCTCGTAGACGGATAGTTGATCAGTTTTATCTTAAAGTCGCCGCAGACAAGGCATGCCATTGCCCGCGCGTGGCCCATAAGTATCGCTGTGGTGGGGTGTTTGTAGTGCGAATATATCTTTTCCAGGACCAGTATATCCGGCCTGTGCTCTTCTATGACCACCGATATCTCATCGAATATCTTCTTTACCCTGTCCTGGATCGGCGTGCCTGATCTCGTCCTTATTACGCCGGCTTCGATCAGCTTGAAATCCTTATCTTCTATTATACCGTATCCGGTCGCTCCAAGCCCCGGATCTACGCCGAGTATCCGCATTATTCCTTCAGCATGTCGTCTGGTATATCGAAATTCGCGTAAACGTTCTGCACGTCATCGTGCTCCTCAAGGGCTTCTACGAGGTCGAGCACCTTCTTCGCTTCATCCCCCAAGACCTTGACCGTCGATTTCGGTATAAGGGTCACTTCGGCAGATTCAATTTTAACGGTTTTGTCCTCAAGCGCTTTCTTCACCTTGAAAAAATCCGCCGGCCCGGTCTTTACGGCATAGTTCTCGTCTTCGGTCACCAGGTCTTCCGCTCCGGCATCCAGCGCTATCCCCATAAGCTTTTCCTCGTCTATCGCGCTTTTACTCACGACGATGTAACCCTTCTTCTCGAACATCCAGCTGACAGAACCGGCGCCGGCCATATTGCCGCCCTTTTTGGTGAATATAGTGCGCACCTCGCTCGTCGTCCTGTTCTTATTATCGCTGACACCCTCTACGTAGATCGCCACTCCGCCCGGACCGTAACCTTCGAGGGTTATATCTTCATAGCTGACCCCTTCCAGTTCCCCCGTGCCTTTTTTTATGGCGCGTTCGATATTATCCGCGGGCATCGACGCTTCTTTAGCGCGCTCTATTGCGACCCTTAGTCTGGGATTAGAATCGGGTTTTCCGCCGCTTCTTGCGGCCACGGTTATTTCTTTGATAAGTTTTGTGAACAACGATCCTCTTTTGGCGTCCGTCGCCGCTTTTTTATGTTTGATCGTTGCCCACTTCGAGTGTCCGCTCATGTGTCTCCTCTCAATTTATGCGTTAGTTTATTGCGTTCTTTGCGTTTTAGCGTTATTGCGTTCGAACGCTATAACGCAATAACCCTACAACAGAACTACTGTTTGCGTAAGAATTACGCCTCGATTTCTTCCTTCTTACTCAGCTTCGCCTTCTCTATTATCGCCTGGGCCGTATTCGACGGCACGACTTCATAATGAGAAAAACTCATAGTGTACGTGCCGCGGCCTCCGGTTATAGATTTAAGTTCATTCACATATTTGTACATCTCTTCGAGCGGGACCTTCGCCTTTATCGTCTGGCTCCCGTCTCCCGGCTCCATCCCCATCACCCTGCCGCGCCTTGAATTCAGGCTGCCGGTTATATCTCCCATGAATTCATCCGGAACGACGATGTCTACGTCCATTATCGGCTCCAGCAGCACAGGCTTTGCCTTTAGCATCGACTCCCTGAACGCATGCCGCGCTGCCGTCTGGAAAGCTATATCCTTCGAATCGACCGGATGCGTCTTGCCGTCGTAAACAATAGCCCTGACATCCACGACCGGGTATCCGGCCAGGCCGCCGGACTGCAGGGCGCTCCTGATGCCTTTCTCGCAGCTTACGACGAACGGCCTGGGTATCGCTCCCCCCACAACCTCGTCCACAAATTCGAACCCGGCCCCTCGAGGCAGCGGTTCTATGCGCATCCAGACCTCGGCAAACTGGCCGGCGCCGCCCGTCTGCTTCTTGTGCCTGTACTGGGCGTCGCCCTTGCCAAAGATCGTCTCTTTGTACGCGACTTTGGGCGTCCCGAGTTCAGCCTGAACCCCGTAACGCATCTTCATCCTGCTGATCATCGTGTTGATATGTATGTCCCCCATACCGGACGCGATCATCTCCTTGGTCTGCTCGTCCATCGCGATCTTGAACGTAGGATCCTCTGCCGTTAATTTATGGAGGGCAGTTGATATTTTATCCTCGTCGGAACGCGTCTTAGGCTTTAACGAGAACGATATTGCCGGTTCAGGGAACTGTATATCTTCGAATTTAAGCGGGTTCTTTTCATCGCTTAATGAATTCCCGGTATCCGTCTCTTTCAGCTTGGCAACGCATGCGATGTCGCCCGCCTGGGCGGACTCCATAGACGTCTGGGCTTTTCCCAGCAGCGAAAATATCTGGCCTATCTTCTCCTTCACCCCTTTGGTTGTGTTGTAAAATCCTGTATTCGATTGTAACTTGCCGGAGAAGACCTTAAATATCGATATCTGGCCCAGGAACGGATCAGACAGCGTCTTGAATACAAGCGCCGCAAAAGGCGCGTTAGGGTTCGCGTCTAGGGGGAACCTCTCCGAAGTCTCGGGCTTTATAGCCTCGGTCTTCGGCCTGTCTACCGGCGAAGGCAGGTAGCTGACTATCGTATCCAGAAGCTCTTTTATACCTATTGAACGCGCGGCAGATCCGCAAAGGATAGGCGTTACGTTGCCCTGCACGACGGCCTTCTTGAACGCCTTCATCAATTCCTCCGGCTCGAGCTCGCCCTTATCCAGATATTTCTCCAAAAGCGCGTCGTCTGTTTCGGCAACGGCCTCTGCCATCTGATCGCCAAGCGCCTTAGCGTGGTTCTTCTCGTCATCCGCAAGCGAGTCTATCCCCTTATGGGTCAATATATTCACCACGCCCTTAAGCCCATCCTCCTTACCCACCGGCATGTCGAGGCTCACGCAATGTTTCCTGAACTTCTTTTTTATATCTTCAAAACATTTATCATAATCGGCATACTCCCTGTCGAGCATATTGATGAAGAAGATGCACGGGACGTTCTTCTCCATCGCCATCCTGTACGCTCTCTCCGTACCTATCTCTATGGAGCTCGCGGCATTCACGACGACTATACAGACATCGGCCCCCCGCAATCCCCCTATCATCTCTCCCGCGAAATCCGCATAGCCCGGAACGTCTATCAGGTTTATCTTGGTCGAATTATAGACAAAGCTTGCCAGCGAAGTATTGACCGAATGTTTCTTCTCTTTCTCATCCTCATTGTAATCTGAAACCGTAGTCCCTTCATTGATCGTACCCATGCGCGGGATCGCCCCTGCCGCATAGAGAATGGCCTCTACCAACGATGTCTTGCCGCATGCTGAATGGCCTAAAACAATAATATTTCTGATGTCTTTCGGATTAAAGCTAGCCATTTTAGCAATCCCCCCGCTTTTTTATGTTAATTTTACTATTATATCGTTAATTATACGAAAGTCAAGAAGAATGTACCGCCAGACGATACGCATCGTCCTTGGTCAATTTCCTGAAACGGCCCTCTCCTAATTCTCCTAACCTTATACCGCCTATGCGGATACGTTTAATATCCATTACCGGAAAACCGACAAATTTGAACAATCTGCGTATGTGCCTCTTCTTGCCTTCAGCCACTATGACCTTAAGCTCGGCCTTACCGTTCTTTGCCCATATAACAGAGCAGGAACTTACCTTCAGCAACTCATCCTCATCGCGGACGCCTTTTAATAATCTTGATATCGCCCGGGCATCCGGCTCGCCTTCCACCATGACCAGATACTCTTTCTCGATCTCGAATTTCGGATGGGTCAGTTTATAGCAGAAATCACCGTCATTGGTAAGTACTATGAGGCCGCGGGAATCTTTATCCAGCCTGCCTACAGGGTATAGGCGGCCGTACTCTTTCGGGATAAGGTCGGTGATCTTATGCGCGGCGAACCTGTCTTCGAGCGTCGCGGTAACGCCTTTAGGCTTATTGACGATGAGGTAAAGCTCTTTTTCGACGCTGAGTTTTCGTCCGGACATGTAGACGGAGTCGCCGTCTTTCACTACATACCACGGCTCGCGCACGACGGCGCCGTTCACCTTTACCTTGCCGTCTTTTATATAAAGAACGGCCTTTCTCCTGGCGCAGCAACCGGCTCTCGATAAAAAGTTATTCAGTCGCATGATCTATCCTCAATCCTGTACTCGCGGATCGCGATACGGGATATTTTGACTACCCAGTAATAATTGCATCGCGGCGCCTTCATACGGATCCAGATTATCGTCATCCCTGTATTGTCTTAAGACCAGCCTCCCCGATTCGCTGTAATGCCTTCTTTCGACCTGACGCCCATCCTCATCATACGTTATCTGCGAGATCGTCCTGGAATCTTCATACCACCAACGCCTCGCGGCCCAGCCGTCTATGCCGTTCTTGAGCCTGCCCGACTGGTCGTAAAAAGATTCCTCTGTCCTGTTCCCCGCAAGGTCGAACTTCTCTATCTTTTCGACCGTTCCATCGTTTCTGCAATAGGCCTTAGCCTTCAAATGTCCCGTTGCGTCATAGACTGTGCAGGATCTGATCTTGCCGTTATCCCAATAAAGGATATCGTTCAGGCCGGACACATCCCCTTCTGCCATGGCATCCAACGGCGCGAGCAACAGGCATACGCAAAATATAAGGACACTCTTAGAGATAAACATATCCGATTAACCTCACTCAAAATAGAAAGGCGGCGTCATCGCCGGATAGAACAACTTCTTCTTCCTGAGCTTTTCGATTACGTGCCTATTCTTTTCGTTATCTTTAAGGAACACCACAGCCGGAGGCGACGCGTACGCCAGCACCCAGCTCTTATCGAACGACACTTTCCACACTATCCGGTTATTCACATCTAAGAACATGATGTCGGTCTCCGGGAATCTCGGCAGCGCCGCATTGTAATCGATCTGGCCCTCCACTACCCCGAAGTAGAGATGGATAAAAGGATTGTTATAGATAGTCTCATATCTGCCGTCGATAAAGACCTTGTTTGAATCTCCAAGCTGCCTTATGCACATCTCGCCCCAGTTGAACCAAGGGAAGATATTGCCTTTTATACCGTTAGCGCGAAGGAACTCCACGGCCTCGACGGGAAATTCGTCTTTAGATATCTCTATCTTAAGCGGATTGACTTGCGTATTAGAGAATACCCCCGATATGAAGAAGACTGCATAGCAGGCCAATATCGAATTTATAAAAAAACCGGACAGTCTATTTTCCATTCGGCCGAACCATTCTCCCGCAAAAGAGTCAAAGTATTTCGGCATCAATACAGCGGCCAGGATAGCGAATAGCACGGTATGCCGGTTATGTTTGAAAGCAAGGATGAACGCGAGGCTTAAGACTACGAGGTCGAAGGCAGACCTTCGCCGTTTAGCGAAATACAACCCTACCAGCACTATCATAGAAACGATTATATAGCCGTATGACTGGGGTGACAATTCAGACATCTGCCATTCGGTGATGAACGGCCTATCCAGCGTTACGGCGGATATCATAAAACGCCACAGCCTGATCCCGTATGGGTTTATAAGCGTCGCCAGCACAGAGAATGCGCAAGCCACAGCCAGAGGCGCAGACAGCTTGCGCGTAAAGAGCTTTACCAGGACATACAGCATTAATATAGAAAGCCCTGCGACAAATCCGCCGTGAAGGTTAGGCCATAATAAAAAGATGACAGGCAGCGCAATCAGCCATTTCCTGTCAAGGCCGTTTTCCAGCCTGTCGATCATAAATATCAGACAGGCTAAGAACAGGTTTGTAAATATCTGCGGTCGGATCGTAAATCCGCGCGTAAGCACGGAGAGCGTCGTAACGACGAAAAGCATCCTTAAGAATGCGCTCCTTGTCCATAATTTCGCCGATGCGTAAACGATCCATGTGACCAGAAAAGCTGACAAAAATTTAAAAAGGACAAGCCCCGTATCTTTCGTGTGCCTGTAGACAGTATAAAATATCAGCTCGGAAAGCCATTCATGATTGATCCAGGGGGCTCCGTAGGCCGAATAAGAATATGTATCGACCTTAGGGATCTCGCCCTTTTCATAGATATCCTGCCCAAACTTCAAATGTCCCCACAGGTCCGGATCCGCTCTTGTCTTTAAGAAAAAGAAGAGCGCGGCGCCTACGACAAAAAGAATGAACAGGGATTGGGATACTTTCTCGTTCCTAAGTTTTGCGAAGGTCATGGCAGGTCTTTCAATACGGGCACTTTTTCATGCCGGCTTCATTCCCATGTTCAAAATATTTTTCCCAAACCCCAAAACATCCCGGAATAGAAAGCGCACCATGCCCATGCGCTCAAGAACGCGCAGAATACCGCGTATAAATATATTCTTCTCGTATTGACGCCTATCATCGACATCAATATTGAAGCGATGATCGGCCCGAGAAAAACCGTAGTATTCAAAACGGCGATGAATTCGCCTCCTTTTACGATCGCCTGCGCGCGGCTCGACAGGCCTTCTCTTTTCTTCTCCACCCAATCTCTGAAGCGAAGGCTTACATCCGCATTTGTCGATAAATATATGACTAACCACGAAAGCGGTATAGTAAATACAACCCTCAATAACGTCGCCCTGACCACGCCGAACATCTTGGTAGTGGCTATTAGCGTCCCTTCTGTGAAGATAAACCCTACGGCAGTGAGCGCGATGCCCGCTATCCAGTATACGTCTTTCATATCGGCAATCCTATTTTCTCATCGATCTTCTTTTGCGACGTCTCATAGCAAGCCGCTTCATCCTTCTTGTGTTCTTTTTAGGCATTTGCTCCTCCTTTAATGAGGCCACAACTTATGGCTCGGTTTGAGATCCAAACAATCTTTCGGCGCTATTTTTCGGCAAACGGCTCTTCCCAGAAAAATTCAGGGTCTTTTAATATCGGTTCATATTTTGGCGGAAATGGGACCGGGAACGTTACAAGCTCGTACGCTCCGACAATCGCTCTCGTCGCTACCATACCCACGCCTTTCGCCAGACCGACCGTCCACGCCCATCCTACGCCGTCTTTCTTACCTGTCATATCCATCTGGTGGATCAATTCCAAATGGGAAGTCGCAAGATTACATAAGCCCCGTCGAAATTTCCTGAAAGCCGGGGTTTCGCAATATGCCGGCGAAACCTCAGCAAAAATAAAAACCGAGACCAACATCACTAAAACCGCTTTCTTCATACCGCTCCTCCTTTGCATTATGTTCGATATTATCTACGGCCTGATTTTGTAACAGTTGCTTTCGGAACCTTCTGTCCGGTCGCATCCAGCGTATAATCATCCTTCTTGGCGGCCCGGTCCTTATCCACATCCATCTTAACTTCGAGATTACCGGACAATAGCGCTTGAGCTTTAGTCACCAACGCCCCCGCCGCGTCGGTCACAAGATCCAACCCCTTCGCCTTGCCTTCTTCCGGATGAGCCGGGGCACAGGCGCAGGTGACAGAGAATAACAATACCGCCATCCCGCGTTTCAGCATGTTTTTAGTCTAGTTCAAGCATCGCCTTGTCTTCATCGGATAACTTATCCCCGAAAACCCATACAGTATAAGAGCCTATATTATCTACGATCTTTAAGAGCGTCGCTTCCAACTCTATCACCTGCCCCTTAGACAGAGGTTTGACGCTGGCCTTATCTTTGTAGAATATCTGTATATCGTACATCACCCCGCCTGACGTTACCTTCGGGAGAGTAACCACTTTGTAATATTGGCCACCCCTGTCTGTCCTCTCGTCAAATTCATCCCAGCCCAGGACATCCTTTATCATGCCGTCTACAGGAACCTGTTTATACCTGTATTGCCCTTCTACCTGCGGCCTCTGAACTTCGGTAGCGCTGTTATATTGCCCGACGATCTCATCCAATCCAGCCGCTTCGCAATATGAACACGCCGCCGCCAACGTTGAAAATAATACAGCTGAGAAAATGTTCATCAAGTATCTCCGCATCTTCCCGCGCTCCTTTCTAATATTGACCCCCTAAAAAAAACTCCCGCTCAACAGCGAGAGTTTTAATACCCTGATCTGCGATTGTTCGAGTTGGTCATATGATATCCCCGTCATTGGTATAATAATACTATAATAACGGGAATTTTTCAAGGCCTTCCTCGGAAAAAGACGGAAAAAGACTATTGTGGTTAACCGATCTTATATACTGCGTCGCCCTGGCGGACCTTCTGGTCGACCTTTAAGCTGATCATGTCTCCCGGCTTCGCTTCCTGCGCGGGAACGCGGTCTATCTGCATGGAGCTTACATCATGCACAAGCTCCGAGGCCTTGCCTTTTATGCGTATCTTATCACCTACTTTTACAGCGTCGCTGAGCTTTACCATGCAAACGCTGATCTTGTCGAAGAAATGATCCACCACCCCTACCTGTTTCTCGTCCATTTTATCCTCCTATAGTTCCTCGCCCGCTCTCCTGCCGGTCCTCGGCATGTACGGCCGCCGCCCGGACAGATCGCCGTCAGGCATAAGTGTAACGTCGTCCATGCCTTTAGCATTCTCGTCAAATATCGGCTCTTCGCCGGAAGTGACTTTATTCATCTTGTCCTTCACTGAAGATATGACACCCGAAAGAAACCCTTCTTCCTGAACATCCTCTTCAACCTTCTCTTCAGCCGCATAAACCGGCGCGATCATCACCATCGCAATAAGCAAGAAGAATAATATCTTCATCGTTATCATCAACACTCCTTCCTCATTCGAAAGAATAATGCTTCTTCACTGCCTCTTTTATATCCCATACGCACTTCATCCCTGACGGGAATGTCACAAAATCACCTTTCCCGAAACTGACCGGCTTTCCGCCTTTCGGCGTCACGGTGACTTTCCCTTCGAGAATATAACATTTCTCGACCGAATCGTATGTCCAATCGAACCTGGATACCTCTTTCTCCCATATCGGCCAAGAGAAGACTCCCATCTTATTGAGATCGTCCTTCGCCAATTTCTTTACGCTTATCTGGGCCATAATCTCTCCTCGATATTCAATATCTTATTTTTTCATCCAAAATGCATAAAGTGGCTTTGCCCCGGCAAGAAGGACCAGGACTATGAGAACGGGATAGCCGATATTTAATAACTGAGGAAATATCTTAACGATAATGATCGTAAAGAAGAATACCGCCGCTTTCGTAAGTCCTATATCCCATACCGTCAGCTTCTTAATCCTCTCGTTCATTTTTTCTAACATATCCATCTCCTTTTTATGCCCTCACCCTATCCCGCCGGGTGTCCCCATCTAGGCTGGCCCTAAACTGACCTAATTTACCTAATTTGACTGAGATTTGGGTTTATCTTTCCTGACAGCGCTCAATGTCCATAGTCCACCATAACCCAAAAGTCCCCCGGTTTATGGCCCCAGATACCTGCATCTCCGTATTGATAGATATAAAAACGTCCTTTTGTGCCGTTGCCCCATTGACTACCGGCATAATGCGAACATGTTATGTAATATGCTTGATAGGTTGGCTCATGGGTGACTTGCCATGTAAGACCGTCCGGCGTTGAACTGCTATAGGCCTTATGCGGTGGAGACTGCGCTAATAGCGTAAACGGGTTCACGGCCGGCCAATACTCTCCGGAAGCGTTTTTCGTACCGTTAAGAGCATTCGCTGCATATTGGGCATTTACTGCAGATTTCAACGCGCCTATAACGGCGTCGTCAGCACCTTCTTTGGCTTTAGTTAATATGTCTGCGAACTTGGGAAGGGCTGTTGTGGCAAGTATTCCAAGAATGACAATAACTATTACCAGCTCTACAAGAGTGAATCCGTAAAAATCAACACGATTTTTTTTCATATTTCCATATAATATATGATAAGACATAACTAAGTCAATTTAAATAATCTTGTGTTTCGGGAATGGGAAGAGACATCGTACCCCCTCTTCCGTAGCTTTAAGGAAGATTAAGAGGGTTAGTCTTGAGGTCTTCCTCGGTTTAAAAGAGTTAGTTAATAGTGTTAAGGAGATTACCCCGAGGGGTAATCGAAAAAAATCAAAAGCTGGATCCAAAGAACGTGTTACGGTTATGCCGAATTATGTATATGAATACGAGCCAAGCAACGCGATTTATGTCGGCGACAGCTCGCCCTGGCAGTGGCGCAGGGTCAATGAATGGCACCGGTATCTCAATGATCCTGTAGAAAAAATAAAGGGACACATGATAACCTGATATAATTCTCCTTATTCTGCTAAGAAAAGGAGGCGGTTATATGTGCCCATATCCATGGTATCAGGTTATGCGATTAAGTAAAGATAAAAAACAGCAAAGGTATCAGATGGTCATCTATGCCAAAGAACACGGCGTAAAGCCCGCGGCAAGGCTGTATGCAACAACTCCCAGGACAGTCCGTAAATGGCTGCTACGCTTCATCGAGGATGGTTATCAGGCTCTTGATGACCTATCCAGGCGGCCTCATCACTCGCCTCGTGCCGTACCGGAAGATGACGCAAAGCATATAGTAAAGCTTAAAACCAAATATAAGCATGTGGGCGCCCAACATGTCAGGATACTGGAGAATCTCCCCACCTCCGCCAAAACGATCCGCAAGATATGGCGTAAGAACGGCGTGTCAAGCCGCTGTCGCAGGAAGAAGCACGTTACCAAACAAAACCTGCGTGAGATTAAGAAGCGATTCGCCCTCTTTGAGCGATCCTGCGAGGATACCAAGGACCTTAACGATATCCCCGAATACTGGCCACAGATGATGGATAGGCGGCTTCCTAAGGTTCAGTATACCTTCCGCGAGATAAGCTGCGGAGTGCAGTTCTTAGGCTATTCCGACGAAAGATCGCTCATTAACGCCACGCTCTTTGCCGAATATATCAATGAACATCTCAAAAGATACGATCTTATTATTGAGAACGGCATACGTCAGACCGATAATGGCTCTGAATACATCGGCGCGTGGTCAGCGAAGAATCCTTCAGCGTATACTCTAGCCATTGAATCCGAGAAGCTTATCCACGGCACTATACCGCCCGGAGCCCACAGGTTCCAATCCGACGTGGAAACAGTCCATAATTTAATCGAGACTGAATTCTATGAGATAGAGCACTTTGCTGATAAAACCGACTTCATGGGAAAAGCTCATACATACCAGCTATTCTTCAATCTCGAAAGGCCTAATACATACAAAGAGAATAAAAGCCCCTGGCAATTGGCCAAAGAGAAGCGTCCGGATATTCCAAAAGAGGCTCTTATGCTGCCACCGGTTGATTTAGACGCTTTACTCAATAAAAGGCTTGCTGATCAGGTTATAGGGGGGTATGATGTCTATTCCGCTCCCTAAAAAAAATAGCCGGCGGCTCTTTATCCATCTTTTACGCATGTATTAAAATATTCAGTCAAACTGAGTAGTTATTGCTGGCGGTGAGGGTTGGTTCTGAACTGAAAAGAAGTAACTATTTTAGCGAAAAAGGAATACCGCGGTGCAATGTAAGCCACTCATCCTTCGACATTCTCTTTCTCGGAAAATGCTTCGCGCAAAAATTCACAAATTTAACATAATCGTCCATAGATAAGCGTTTGTCCGAATACAGGAGATCGCCCATCCTCTTCAATTCCCCAATTGGCATATCTCGATCTACCGCATGTTTTCTCTTCATAAAAGTTATCCGCAATTGTTGCGCACCCTTAAAGGCGTGCTACTTATCGCGCCGATAGGTGTAAGAAATTACACAAGGC
>Ga0265297_10001281_pt1 | contig 60613 bp, 54 predicted proteins | sample Munlanlwell13791_FD_192502 | JGI IMG/M metagenome (GOLD analysis project Ga0265297, IMG submission 192502) | Leachate microbial communities from a municipal landfill in Southern Ontario, Canada - Leachate well 137-91 | ecosystem: Engineered > Solid waste > Landfill > Unclassified | place... | reverse complement strand
CAACGCGAGCCATGAGATCAGGACGCCGCTGGCCGCCCTGGCCGGCTATATCGAAACCCTGCAGGGCCCGGCCCGCGACGATACCACGGCCCGTGAACGCTTCCTGAAGACCATGGCTGCCCAGGTCGAGCGCATGGCGCGCCTGGTCTCGGATCTCCTGTCGCTGTCCCGGATCGAGCTCACCGAACATACGCCGCCGGCCGATCCGGTCGAACTCGGCCCGATCGTGCGCCGCGTGGTGACCGGCCTCGACTTCCGCGCCAAGGCGAAGCAGGCGACGGTCGAGCTCGCCTTGCCGGCCGACCTGCCCGCCGTCCTGGGCGACGAGGGCGAGCTCGAACAGGTGTTCACCAACCTGATCGACAATGCCATCAAATATGGCCGCCAGGGTGGCAAGGTCCGGGTCGAGGCGCGGGTGCTTGACCGGGTGCCGGCACGCGCCGGATGGCCCGGCAACGCCACGCCCGTCGCCGTCGCCATCACCGATGAAGGCCCCGGCATCTCGCGCGAGCATCTGCCGCGCCTGACCGAGCGCTTCTACCGGGTCGATACTGCGCGCAGCCGCGACATGGGCGGCACCGGCCTCGGCCTCGCCATCGTGAAGCACATCGTCAACCGCCACCGGGGCGCCATGACGATCGATTCGACGGTCGGCAAGGGCACCACCTTCACCGTCTACCTGCCCATGGCCGAATAGGGCTCAGCGCGAAATGTCGAGCTTGTCGAGCACGCCCGGATAGTCGGATTTGAGCGTGTTGACGATCGAGGCCCAAGCCAGCACGGGGATCTTGCCCCGGCCCGGCCAAGTGTATTCCTCGCGGATCACGAGCTGCATCCGCCGCGCGCAATGGAACACGCCGAAGGGCGTGTCGATCCCTTTGGGATCGAAGATCACGCCTTCGGGCAGGGAATAATTCACCGCCTTCGAGACCTGGGTCGAGCAGACGCCCGAGCCGACGTAGTCGTCGTCGTTGTCGGACGACTTCTTGACATATTCCTGGATGAAGCCGGGGACCGCTTTGGCGTTCAGATATTGCAGCAGAATGGGCCGGTGCTCGTTCGCCCGCATGTAGTCGGCCTTGTTCTTGGCCAGCCAGCCGGAGCCCGATTGCAGCCAACCGCCGCCGACATTCTCGAATGTATAGGCGATGTCGCCGACCGCGACGGCCGAATGGCCGGGGCCGTGGCCGCCGGCATTACTGACGAAGGTCATGATCGCGACTTCGGTTGCCATGGTTGAAATCCTCTGCTCGAACGGGCGACAGGGCCGGTCGTGGTCTGCTTACCAGTCCTGGCCGCGCCGGACTGTGTCGGCCGTCACAGCCGACGGCAGTGCGCGGCGCTGTCGCTTCTCCATACCCGGGTACCGGGTGTGGCAGATTGGCCGCTAGACCTGTCCCGCCACCTGTCTAGCGCCGCAGATTCCGGACTTTGACAGTGTGCATGAGCAAAACTGTCATAATTCGCGTCTAGTGTGCGGCCGGGTTGGAACCGAAAAGCTAGGAGACCCCCGTGACCTTCATCAGCAAGATCGCCTCGCGTGGTGCCGTTCTGGCACTGGCGCTGGCCGGCAGCATCGGTGCTGCCCATGCGACCGACATCTCGGGCGCCGGTGCGACCTTCCCTTACCCGATCTATGGTAAGTGGGCGGACGACTACAAGAAGACCACCGGCATCGGCCTGAACTACCAGTCGATCGGCTCCGGCGGCGGCATCAAGCAGATCAAGGCGAAGACCGTCACCTTCGGCGCCTCCGACAAGCCGCTGACCGCCGAAGAACTGGCGGCCGACGACCTGATCCAGTGGCCGATGATCATGGGCGGCGTCGTGCCGGTCGTGAACCTCGGCGGCATCGCGCCGGGCCAGATCGTCATCGACGGCCCGACCCTGGCCAAGATGTACATGGGCGAGATCACCACCTGGAACGCCCCCGAGATCGCCAAGCTGAACCCCGGCGTCAATCTGCCGTCGACCGCGATCGCGCCGATCTACCGTTCGGACGGCTCGGGCACCAACTTCCTGTTCACCACCTACCTGAGCTCGGTGCTGCCCGAGTTCAAGGAAAAGATCGGTGCCAATACCTCGGTCGAATGGCCGGCCGGCATCGGCGCCAAGGGTAACGAAGGCGTCGCCAACATGACGAAGCAGACGGACGGTGCCGTCGGTTACGTCGAATACGCCTATGCCAAGCAGAACAGCATGACCTACCTGAAGATGGTCAACGCTGCCGGCAAGACCGTGGCGCCCGAAATCGCCTCCTTCCAGGCCGCGGCCGCCAACGCCGACTGGGAAAAGGCCCCGGGTCTCTACCTGGTGCTGACCAACCAGCCGGGCGACAAGTCCTGGCCGATCACCGGTGCGTCCTTCATCCTGATGCACAAGAAGGTCGACGACGCCAACGCCGCCAATGTCGCCCTGCGCTTCTTCACCTGGGCCTACAAGAACGGCGGCGCCATGGCCGAAGGCCTCGACTATGTTCCGATGCCCGAAAACGTGCAGAAGATGGTCGTGAAGCTGTGGACGACTGAAATCGTCGGTCCGGACGGCAAGCCGGTCTACGAGCCCAAGTAATCCCGTAACGGTGTCGGCCGGACTTGCCCCTGTCTTGGGGGCAGCCCGGCCGCGCCATTCGAGGAGAAGGCGTGGAGATGACTGAATTGGCCACGATCATCGAACAAGAGCGGGATCTCAGGGCACTGGCGCTGGGGCGCCTCAGCAGCCGGGATCTTGTCTTCAAATGGGCGACGCGCTTCTTCGCGCTGGTCGTGCTTCTGCTCCTCGGCGGTGTGACGATCGCGCTGGTCCACGGCGCTCTGCCCGCCCTCTCCACCTTCGGTCTCGACTTCGTCTTCACCGAAACCTGGAACCCGGTGACCGAGAAATTCGGCGCGCTGGCGCCCATCTACGGCACCCTGGTGACCTCGATCCTGGCCATGCTGATCGGCATCCCGGTCAGTCTCGGCATAGCCATTTTCCTGACCGAACTCTGCCCCATGACGCTGCGCCGCCCGATCGGCATCGCCATCGAGCTGCTGGCCGGCATCCCGTCGATCATCTACGGCATCTGGGGCCTGTTCTTCCTGGCGCCCTTCCTGCAGGCGAATGTCCAGCCCTTCCTGATCGCGGTCTTCGCCGACGTGCCCCTGCTGAACGGCTTGTTCAAGGGCCCGCCCTACGGCATCGGCATCTTCACCGCGGCCATCGTGCTGGCGATCATGGTGCTGCCCTTCATCACCTCGGTGACGCGCGACGTCTTCAACACCGTGCCGCCCATGCTGAAGGAATCGGCCTACGGTATCGGCTGCACGACCTGGGAAGTGGTCTGGAATATCGTCCTGCCCTATACCCGCACGGGTGTGATCGGCGGCGTCATGCTCGGCCTCGGCCGGGCGCTGGGCGAAACCATGGCGGTCACCTTCGTGATCGGCAACGCGCACCGGATCTCGCAATCGATCCTGGCGCCGGGCACCACGATCTCGGCCACCATCGCCAATGAATTCACCGAAGCCGTCGGCGACCTCTACACTTCGTCGCTGGTCGCCCTCGGCTTCATCCTCTTCATCATCACCTTCCTGGTGCTGGCGGCCGCGCGTCTGATGCTCTACCGCCTCGAGAACAAGGGTAAGCGCTGATGGTCGACCTCTATTCGCGCCGCCGGATGCGCAACCGGCTCTCGATGGGTCTGGCGACCGCCGCCACCCTGTTCGGCCTCGCCTGGCTCGCCCTCATCCTGGGCGCCCTGATCTACGAAGGCATCGGCAGCCTGTCGATCGCCGTCTTCACCGAGATGACGCCGCCGCCGGGCAACGAGGGCGGCCTGCTGAACGCCATCTACGGCACCGGCATCATGACTGCGATCGGCGTCGCCATCGGCACGCCGGTCGGCATCCTGGCCGGTACCTATCTGGCGGAATACGGTCGCTACGAGAAGTTCTCGACCGTCGTCCGCTTCATCAACGACATCCTGCTGGCGGCGCCCTCGATCATCGTCGGCCTCTTCGTCTACGAAGTGCTGGTCGTCCAGATGGGCCATTTCTCGGCCTGGGCGGGCTGCATCGCGCTGGCCATCCTGGTCATACCGGTCGTCGTCCGTACCACCGAGGACATGCTGAACCTAGTGCCGCAAGGCCTCCGCGAGGCATCGGCGGCACTTGGTGCGCCGCGCGCCCATACGATCGTCCGGGTCGCCTACAGGGCGGCGCAGAGCGGCATCCTGACCGGCGTCCTGCTCGCCGTGGCGCGCATCTCGGGCGAGACGGCGCCGCTCCTCTTCACGGCGCTGAACAATCAGTTCTGGAGCAGCAACCTGAACGCACCGATGGCCAATCTGCCGGTGACCATCTTCCAGTTCGCACTGAGCCCCTATGAGGACTGGCAGAAGCTCGCTTGGGCGGGCGCGTTGATCATCACCCTGACGATCCTGGCCCTGAACATCGTGGCCCGCGCCCTCTCGGCCCGCGCCAGCCAGTCGTGACCCCATCAGGAACCCGAGGATGAACATCATGCAGACAGCCCAGCAGCTGGCCGAGCCGGACCTGAGCCCCAAGATCTCGATCAAGAACCTGAATTTCTGGTACGGCGACAAACATGCGCTGCGCAACGTGACCATGCCCATCTATTCCCGCCAGGTGACCGCCTTCATCGGTCCCTCGGGCTGCGGCAAGTCGACCCTGTTGCGCATCCTGAACCGCATGTACGACCTCTACCCCGGCCAGCGCGCCGAGGGTGACGTCATGCTGGACAAGCTGAACATCCTGGATCCCAAGCTGGATCTGAACATGCTGCGCGCCCGCGTCGGCATGGTGTTCCAGAAGCCGACGCCCTTCCCGATGTCGATCTACGACAACATCGCCTTCGGCGTCCGCCTCTACGAGCGCCTGCCCAAGTCCGAAATGGACGGCCGCGTCGAAGCCGCGCTGAAGGGCGCCGCGCTGTGGAACGAGGTGAAGGACAAGCTCCAAACCTCCGGCCTCGGCCTGTCGGGCGGCCAGCAGCAGCGCCTGTGCATCGCCCGCACGATCGCGGTGAAGCCCGAGGTGATCCTGATGGACGAGCCCTGCTCGGCGCTCGATCCGATCTCGACCGCCAAGATCGAAGAGCTGATGGACGAATTGCGCGAGAATTTCACGATCGTTATCGTGACCCATTCGATGCAGCAGGCGGCCCGCGCCTCCAAGCACACCGCCTTCATGTATCTGGGCGAGCTGGTCGAATTCGGCCTGACCGAGGATATCTTCACCCGGCCGGTCGACAAGCGGACGCAAGACTATGTCACCGGCCGCTTCGGCTGATCCAGAGGGGACCGAGACCATGGCCGACTCGCATACCGTCGCTTCCTTCGACCAGGAGCTGAACGCTCTCAGGACCAAGATCCTGCGCATGGGCGGCATCGCCGAGACCAATGTCGCCGCCGCGATCCAGGCGATCGTGCGGCGCGACAGGGCGCTCGCCGAACGCACCATCTCTTCCGATGCGCGGATCGACGTCTTCGACGGCGAAATCTCCGATCTCGTCACCCGGCTGCTCGCGCTGCGTCAGCCGATGGCGCTCGATCTCCGCTTCATCGTCGGTTCGCTCAAGCTGGCGACCGATCTCGAGCGGATCGGCGACTACGCCAAGAATATCGCCAAGCGTTCCATGGCGCTCGGCGTCGCGGTGCCGACCCAGCCGATGCACGCCATCCCGCGCATGGGCGACATGGTTCTCTCGATGGTGAAGGACGTGCTCGACGCGCTCTCCAACGACGATGCCGACAAGGCCGTCATGGTGCGCGACCGCGACACCTTCCTCGACGAGATGTACAACAGCGTGTTCCGCGAACTGCTGACCTACATGATGGAAGATCCGCGCACCATCACCGGCTGCACGCATCTCCTGTTCATCGCCAAGAACCTGGAACGGATCGGCGATCACGCCACCAACATGGCCGAGACGATCTATTTCATCTCGCGCGGGCGCCGCATGGCGATCGACCGCCCGAAGGCGGATACCACCGCGGAAGTGGCGGATCCGACGCAGGCGGCATGAACGGGGCAGCGGTCGCTATGAAGCCATCGATCCTGATCGTCGAGGACGAACCGGCCCTCGTCGACCTGCTGCGTTACAACCTCGAAGCCAACGGCTTCGAGGTCAGGACCAGCAGCGACGGCGACGAAGCCCTGATGATGGTGGACGAGCGTCTGCCCGACCTCGTCGTGCTCGACTGGATGCTGCCCTCGGTCTCCGGCATCGAGATCTGCCGCCAGCTCCGCCGCAAGCAGGCGACGCGCCAGGTTCCGATCATCCTGCTGACTGCCCGCACGGAAGAGAGCGACCGCATCCGCGGCCTCGAATCCGGTGCCGACGACTATGTGACCAAGCCCTTCTCGCCGACCGAGCTGCTGGCCCGCATCCGCGCCGTGCTGCGCCGGTCGCGCCCGGCCCTGTCGGAAGACGGCCTCGCCTATGCCGACGTCGAGATGGATCTCTCGGCCCACCGGGTGCTGCGGAACGGCGTCGAGGTCCACCTCGGCCCGACCGAATTCCGCCTGCTGCGCCATTTCCTGGAAAACCCGGGGCGGGTGTTCAGCCGCGAGCAGATCCTGGATGCCGTCTGGGGTCGCGACATCTATATCGAGCAGCGCACGGTGGACGTCCACATCCGCCGCCTGCGCAAGGCGCTGAACGCCCACGGCGGCAAGGACATGATCCGCACCGTCCGCTCGGCCGGCTACGCCATCGATACCCAGGGCGCCGGACGCAGCGTTCGCGCCTGAAGGACCTGCGGGCAAGGATCAGCGGGCGCCGCGGGCGAAACGGCTCGGCGCCTGCCCGGTCCAGCGCCGGAAGGCATGGGTGAAGCTCGCGGTTTCGGCATAGCCGAGGCGTTCCGCCACCGCCTCGACGCTGAGGCCGGTGGTGCGCAGCATCTCGCAGGCGAGATCCTGGCGCAGGCGGGCGATCAGGTCGCGGTAGCCGAGGCCGGAGTCGGCCAGTTTCCGCCGCAGTGTCCGTTCCGACAGGCCGAGCTTTTCGGCGACCGCGTCGAGCGGCGGGAAATGGCCGGGATCGGCCAGCGCCACTGCCGCCACCTTCTCGACGAATTCATCCTCGCCCCGGATCTGGCGGAGCCGCGCGTGGCAGGCTTCGATGTGGAGCGCCGCGACCGCCGGATTGGCCTGGGGCAGGGGCCGGTCCAGGACCTGGTGGTCGTAGTGGAGCGCGTTCTGTGCCGCATCGAAGACCACGGGGCATTCCAGCGCCGCGGCATAGGCGGCCGGGTCGGCCGGCGCGGGGAAGCGGAAGCTGGCGCTCCGGCAGGGCAGGGGCGCACCCCAGAGGTCGGTCACGATCTGGCGGCAGGCGGCGATGTCGCGCTCGATCATGAAGCGGCGCAGCGCCGCCGGTACCGTGCGATCGTCGAACACCACGGCATCCTCCGCTTCCACCGAGACGACATCGATCGCCATCAGGCTGAAGGTCAGATCCTGATATTCGAGGCCGAGCAGCAGGGCGCCGCGCAAGGTCGGGCTGGCCAGCAGGGCGAAGCCCCAGACGCCGTAAGCGGCCACGCGGTAGCGCCGCCCGACCTCGAGCCCGAAGCCGGGCGGATCGCCCAGGTCGTCCAGCACGGCGGCGATCACGGCCAGCTCGTCGGTCGCCGCGATCAGGCGCCGCGTGTCGTCCAACACGTCCGGTGCGAGGCCGGCCCCCGCCAGGAAGGGCGCAATATCCCACCCGCGCGCGGCGAGCGCGTCGGCCAGGACCCGCAGGCTGATCACCGACCAGCGCCGGCGCTTCAGGGTGGTGCGCATGGAGGGATCTTGCCACTTTGGCCGAAACTATCAAGTCGTTGGCCGAAGCGAACGTGGCGTGCGAATTGGAGCGCCTCTATCCTGCACTCACCGCGGCACGATCAAGACCGCAGGAACAGAGGAGGGGAGATCCGATGGCGCCCGTGAAGGTTTGCGTGATCGGCACCGGCTTTGCCGGTCTTTGCATGGCGATCCAGTTGAAGCGCCGGGGCGAGCAGGATTTCGTGATCCTGGAGAAGGCCGAGGCGGTCGGCGGCACCTGGCGGGAGAATTCCTATCCGGGTGCGGGCTGCGACGTGCCCTGCCACCTCTATTCCTATTCCTTCGAGCTCAATCCGAACTGGTCGCGCCGCTTCGCGAAACAGCCGGAAATCGTCGACTACATCGACCACTGCGCGAAGAAATACGACCTGCACCGCCACATCCGCTTCAAGTCGGAAGTGACCGAGGCGCGTTTCGACGAGGCCCGCGGCCTGTGGACCGTCTCGCTCGCCGATGGCGCGACGGTCGAGGCGCGCTATGTCGTCTCCGGCCTCGGCCAGCTCAGCCGGCCGCAGTTCCCCAAGATCCCGGGGCTGGAGAGCTTCAAGGGCAAGGCCTTCCACTCCGCCTATTGGGACCATGGCTACGATCTTGCGGGCAAACGCGTCGCCGTGATCGGCACCGGTGCCTCGGCCATCCAGTTCGTGCCCGAGATCCAGCCGAAGGTCGCCAAGCTCAGCCTGTTCCAGCGCAGCCCCGCCTGGATGATCGCGAAGGACGACCACGTCTTCCCGGCCTGGGCAAAGTTCCTGTTCCGCCATGTTCCCGGCGTGCAGCGGGCCTACCGCGCCTATACCTATTTCCTGCTCGAAGCGCGCTTCCCCTCGCTCCGCCGGGCGAAGGGCCTGTTCGCCCGCCTGGCCGAGAAACAGTGCCAGGGCCAGCTCGACAAGCAGGTCACCGATCCCGCCCTGAAGGCCAAGCTGCAGCCGGATTTCCCGGTCGGCTGCAAGCGCATCCTGATCTCCAACGACTGGTACCCGGCGCTGTCGCAGCCCAATGTCGAGGTGGTGACCGATGCCATCGCGGCCGTGACCGAGAAGGGCGTGCTGACCAAGGACGGCCGCCTGCACGAGGTCGATTGCCTGATCTACGGCACCGGCTTCGAGACGCAGAGCTTCATCGCCCCGATGAAGGTCTGGGGCCGCCAGGGCGCCGAGCTGAACGAGCGCTGGCGTAACGGGGCGGAGGCGCATCGCGGCGTCTCGGTCGCGGGCTTCCCGAATTTCTTCGTGCTCTACGGGCCCAATACCAACCTCGGGCATAATTCGATCATCTTCATGATCGAGCAGCAGGTCCGCTACATCCTCGCCACCATGGATGAGGTGACGCGCCGCGGCGCCGCCTGGGCCGATGTGACGCCGGCCGCCCAGGCCGCCTACAACGACGGCCTGCAGAAGGACTTCGAGAAGACGGTGTGGAACGCCGGCTGTAACTCCTGGTACAAGAACGCGGCGGGCCGCATCACCAACAACTGGCCGGGCTTCACCCTGACCTATTGGTGGATGATGCGACACCCGCACTTCCAGGACTTCGCCTTCGGCGGCAAGCCGGCCTGAGGGCTGGCGGGCGACAATCCTCTCGTCATCGCCGGGCTCGACCCGGCGATCCACGTCTCTCTCCCGGCTCGGTGTTCTCGTGGATGCCCGGGGCCAGCCCGGGCATGACGATCGGGGGGGCCTGGGCGTCCTGAAGCGCCCCGATTTCCCGCGTCGGACGCTGGGTGGCTCCGGGTCAGGCCAGCTTGATCGCGACGGCGCCGGCCGCCAGCGCCAGGGCCGCGGCCGCGCGCCGCCGCCCGACGTTCTCGTGCAGCAGGAAGGCGGCGAAGCCGGTGGCGAAGATCATCGAGGTTTCGCGCAGCGCGGCGATCAGGGCGACCGGCGCCAGCGTCATGGCGGTCAGCACCAGGGCATAGGAGCCGATCGCCGAAGCCCCGCCCGCGACGGCGAGCACAAGGTCGCGCCGGTTGACCAGGTCGCGCAGCGCGCCGAGCCCGCGGGTCGCGCCGATCACCGCGAGATTGCCGGCCCCGCCGAGCGAAAAGACCAGCACCGTATAGGCGAGCGGTGCGCCCGAGGCGCGCACGCCCATGCCGTCGATCAGCGAATAGGCACCGATCACCAGCGCATTGGCACCCACCACGGCGAGCCCGCGGCGCCCCATCCGCCCGCCGCCGAGGGCGAGCCCGACCAGGGCGAGGCCGACGATGCCGATGCCGCCGAGGCCGAGCCAGGGCAGGGCATCGGTGAAGAGAAGGGGCGCCAATGCGGCCGTGACCAGGATGCCGCCGCCCCGCATCATCGGATAGGCGAGGGAGAGGTCGACCGTCTCGTAGGCCGCCGCGGTGAGCCGGAAATAGACCACGTGAATGACCACTGAAGCGGCCAGGAAGGGCCAGGCGCCGGCCGCCGGCCAGGGCAGGAAAGGCAGGGCGAAGACGGCGATGACGATGCCGCCGACGCAGAGCCGGGCGGTCGCCACAGCGGGCAGTCCGGCCGCCTTCACCGCGGTGTTCCAGCCCGCGTGAAGGGCGGCGGCGGCGAGCACGAGCAGGAGGACGGACCAGGTCATGACGGCGGTATTCCCTTGAGCGCCGCGATGATGCACGCGATGCCGCTTGCGCGGAAGACGGATGCGCGGCGCTAAAGGTCTAGACCTTTTTCGCGCCGGGGCCTGCATAAGGATTGGGCATCGCAATGCAGCATTCTGTCCAAAATTCCGCCTTCTTGCGGTGCAATATGTTTCGAGAGCCGCGGAATTCGGCGCTTGCCATTTGGCACGGGCTTTGCTGTACTTGCATACAGAGTTTGGTGGCTAGGGTTCCGGCCGGATCTTCCGGTGTCTGGTCCGAGAGCTGCCGTCGGGCCGGGAGACATCCGGTTCGATGCACGGCGGGAGAAAAGCCCGGGAGGCCTCGGTGACCAGGAATTGGCGTCACTAGGGTCTCGCCAATTCCCAAGAGGTCAGGTCGTCGTCGGTCTGAACATGTTACGGGAGTTGGTATCATGGTGCGCTCGTCCTCACTCTCCGCCCCGCCGCTTCCACTGCCTTCGCCGTTCCGGCGCTGAGGTCCTTCGCATGCGTGCGATCAACCGCCAGCCCCGCCGCGGCACCCGCGCCTTGCTGGCCGTGCTGCCCTTCGTCATCGTCGCCATCCTCTATTTGATCGGCTCGGCGCTCCGTCTCGCCGACAATCCGACCGACAAGCTGCTGCCCGCCCTGTCGTCCTTCGCCGACACGATCGACCGCATGGCCTTGAGCGAAGATCCGCGCACCGGCGACGTGATCTGGTGGCTCGATACCGGGGCGAGCCTGGTGCGCCTTTTCGTGGCGCTTTCGATCTCGACCCTGATCAGCCTCTGCCTCGGCATCGCGATCGGCTTGCTGCCCCATGTGAAGGCGCTGATGGGCGCCTTCGTCGGGGTGTTCTCGATGGTGCCGCCGCTCGCCGTGCTGCCCATTCTGTTCATCGTGCTCGGCCTCGGCGAAGCCTCCAAGATCACCCTGATCGTGATCGGCCTCGCCCCGGTGATGATCCGCGACCTCGCCCTCCGGACCGAGGAACTGCCGACCCAGCAATTGATCAAGGCGCAGACACTGGGCGCCTCCACCTTCGGCATCGTGCAGCGGGTGGTGCTGCCGCAGATCCTGCCGCGCCTGCTCGACTCGCTCCGCCTCAGCCTCGGGCCGGCCTGGCTGTTCCTGATCGCGGCCGAAGCGATCGCCTCTGAATCCGGCCTCGGCTATCGGATCTTCCTGGTCCGGCGCTATCTCGCCATGGATGTGATCCTGCCCTATGTCGCCTGGATCACGCTGCTCGCCTTTCTCATGGATCTCGGGCTCCGCCGCGTGCAGAGCCTGGCCTTCCCCTGGTTCGCCGCCGCGAGGACTGCGTAATGTCAGCGATCACGATCCGGAACCTGTGGAAGGAATACGACGAGCGCGTCGTGCTCGAGCGCATCAACCTCGAGATCGAGCCGCGCGCCTTCGTCGCCCTGGTCGGCCCGTCCGGCTGCGGCAAGACCACCTTTCTGCGCATGCTGCTCTCGGAAGAAGTGCCGACGCGGGGCGAGATCACGATCGACGGTAAGCCGATCGCAGGCGAGCCGACGGCGGAACGCGGCGTCGTGTTCCAGCGCTATTCGGTCTTTCCCCATCTGACCGTGCTCGGCAACGTGTTGCTCGGCCTCGAATTCGAGCGGGGCGGCTTCTTTGCCCGCCTGTTCGGTGCGGCCCGGGCCAAGGCCATCGCCGAGGCGCGCGAGATGCTGGCCTGCGTCGGCCTCGCCGAACACGAGAAGAAATATCCGGCCCAGCTCTCCGGCGGCATGCAGCAGCGCCTCGCCCTCGCCCAAGCGCTGATCCGCAAGCCCAAGGTCCTGCTGCTCGACGAGCCCTTCGGCGCCCTCGACCCCGGCATCCGGGGCGAGATCCACGCCCTGATGCGCCGGCTCTGGAACGAGGAAGAAATCACGGTCGTCATGGTCACCCACGACCTCGCCGAAGCCTTCGGCCTGGCCACGCGGGTGATCGCTTTCGAGCGGCCGCGCTTCGATCCGGTCGACGGCGATCGCTACGGCGCCGTGATCAAGCAGGATATCGAAGTCTGGCCCCGCCGCATCGCCGGCCAGGCCAGCCCGCACAAGACACCACCGGCGGCACCTCCCCTGGCGCCGTCCTCTGAAACCGCCCCCGGCCGGGACGACCCGGCCATTCCCGCGGGGCTCGGCCGGGACGACCTGGCGCTCCAGGCTTGAGGAGCAACGAGCCGTGACTGACAAGGCATCCCGTATCGAGGCGCTGCGCCGGCGCTATCTCGAATTGAAGGCGGCGGGCGACAATCTCGCCCCCAAGGCCCTGCCCGGGCCGACCGCGCCGGGTTCGGCCCCCGTGCTCGCGGCGGCGATCCGCCACCGGGAGGAAATCCCGGGCGGCTGGTACTGGACCGCGCGGCTCAGCCGCGGCGAGCGGCTCCGCATCGTGAACGGGAACGCAACGCCGGGCGTCTCCGTCTTCCTGTGGAATGCGGAAGATCCCAGCGAACGCTATAATTCCGCCGATACGATGAAGCTGCAATGGACCGCCGCCCTGCCCAAGGGCCGGGTCCTGTTCTCCGACATGGGGCGCGTGCTCGCCTCCGTCGTCGAAGATACTTGCGGCGCCCATGACACCGTGGTGGGCGGCTCGACACCTGCTTCCAACGCGGCCAAATACGGCGATGCCACGCTCCGCTCGACGGCGGAGAACATGCGCCTCGCGGCCTCCAAATTCGGTCTCGGCAAGCGCGATCTCGCCCCGGTGATCAGCTTCTTCTCCCCCGTCCAGGTGACGGCGGAGGGCACTTTCGCCTGGGCCGAGGGCAAGCTCGTGGCCGGCGATTTCGTCGAACTCCGGGCCGAGATGAACCTCCTCGTCGCCGTCTCCAACTGTCCCCATCCCTTCGCCCCCGGTGCGAGCTTCGCACCGCAGCCGATCGAGGCCGTGATCTGGCAAGGCCCGGCGCCCGCCGACGACGACCTGTGCCGCACCGCCACCGCCGAAGCCGTGCGCGGCTTCGAAAACACCGATCCGCTGTTCGCCGGCCGTTGAGGGAGGCAGAAATGACCGTCACCGTGACCCCGGCCGTTCTGGACGCGGCCAACGCCGTCTATGATTTCACGATCCCGGCGACCCGTCCGTGGTCCCATGTCGTGAAGCGCGGCCAGATCTTGCGCATCGTCGACCTCGAAGGCTGCCAGGCCGTCGACACGCTGTTCTACAATGCCCACGACTTCGCCGAACGCTATTCGGCGCAGGACACGCTGCTGGCCCAGGGTTCGGCCTATGTCTCGACCGGGACCAAGCTGGTCTCCAACGACGGCAACGTGATGGCGACCGTGGTGGCCGACAGTTGCGGCCGCCACGACACCTCCGCCGGGGCCTGTTCCTGCGAGGCCAACACGGTCCGCTTCGGCCACCACACCCGTTACATGCATGCCTGCCGCGAGAACTTCGTGATCGAAGTGACCAAATGGGGCATGACCAAGCGCGACGTGGTGCCGAACATCAATTTCTTCATGAATGTGCCGATCGAGCCGGACGGCAAGCTCGCCATCGTCGACGGCATTTCGGCTCCCGGTTCCCATGTCGACATTCGGGCGGAGATGGATATTCTTTGCGTCGTTTCGAACTGCCCGCAGGTGAACAATCCCTGCAACGGCTTCGATCCGACGCCCGTCCGCGTGCTGATCTGGGACGGGGAGGCAGCGTAACCTCCCATGTTCGACAAGATCCTGATCGCGAACCGGGGCGAAATCGCGGCCCGGGTCATCGCCACGGCCAAACGCCTCGGCATTGCCACCGTGGCCGTCTGTTCCGAGGCCGACCGTTTCACCCCGCCCGTGCTGGCGGCGGACGAGGTGGTCTGCCTCGGCCCCGCCCCGGCGAAGGAGAGCTATCTCAAGGCCGATGCCATCGTGGAAGCCTGTGTCGCCACCGGCGCCCAGGCGGTCCATCCGGGCTATGGCTTCCTCTCGGAAAACGCCGGCTTCGCCGAAGCCCTGGCGGCCAAGGGCATCCGCTTCATCGGGCCCCGGCCCGAACATCTCCGCGACTTCGGCCTGAAGCATACGGCGCGGGCCCTGGCCAAGGCCTCCGGCGTGCCGCTGCTGCCGGGCAGCGAAATCCTCGCCTCGGCCGACGACGCGCTGGCGGCGGCCGAGGTGGTCGGCTATCCCGTGATGCTGAAGAGCACGGCGGGCGGCGGCGGCATCGGCATGTCGCTCTGCCACGATGCGGCCGAACTGCGCGCCCGCTTCGAGGCGGTGCAACGCATGGCGTCCTCCTCCTTCGGGGATGCGCGGGTCTATCTCGAACGCTTCGTCGCGACCGCCCGCCATGTCGAGGTGCAGATCTTCGGCGACGGCAAGGGCAATGTCGTGGCCCTCGGCGAGCGGGACTGTTCGCTTCAGCGCCGCAATCAGAAGGTGGTCGAGGAAACCCCGGCGCCCGGCCTGTCGGACGAATTGCGGGGCCGTCTCCACGCTGCCGCGGTGGCCCTCGGCAAGGCGGTTTCCTATGAATCCGCCGGTACGGTCGAATTCATCTACGACGTGGCGCGGGACGATTTCTATTTCCTCGAGGTGAATACCCGCCTCCAGGTCGAGCATCCGGTGACCGAGAGCGTGTTCGGCGTCGACCTCGTCGAATGGATGATCCGCCAGGCTGCGGGCGGCTTCGCCTTGCCGGCGCAGGCGAGCCTGAAGCCCAAGGGTGCCGCCATCGAGGTCCGCCTCTATGCCGAAAATCCCCAGGCCCATTTCCGCCCGCAGACCGGGCGCCTGACCGAGGTTTCCTTCCCGTCCCACGTCCGGGTCGACACCTGGGTCGAGACCGGGACCGACGTGACGCCCTTCTACGATCCCATGCTGGCCAAGCTGATCGTGAAGGGCGAGACGCGGGGCGAAGCGATCGAGAACCTGCAATCGGCCCTCGCCGCCTCCCGTGTCTGGGGCATCGAGACCAATCTCGCCTATCTGCGGGCGATCGCGGCGTCCGAGGTCTTCGCCTCCGGCAAGGTCGCGACTTCCGTGCTCGGCCATTTCCATTTCGAAGCGCCGACCATCGAAGTGGTGGCGGCCGGGCCGCAGACCAGCGTGCAGGACTGGCCCGGGCGCCTCGGCCTCTGGGATGTCGGCGTGCCGCCGTCCGGCCCGTTCGACGACCGCTCGTTCCGCCTGGCCAATCTGATCGTCGGTAATGAGTCGGGGGCCGCCGGCCTCGAATGCACCCTGTCGGGTCCCATCCTGAAGTTCAACGGCGCGGCCACGGTGGCGCTCGCGGGCGCCGAAGCCCATGTCACGCTGGACGGCGTCACGGTCGATTATTTCAAGCCGATCGCCGTCGCCGCCGGCCAGACAATGGTGATCGGCAATATCCGCGACGCCGGCCAGCGCATCTATCTCGCCGTCCGCGGCGGCATCGACGGGCCGCGCTTCCTGGGCGCCCAGGCCTGTTTCTCGCTCGGCGGTTTCGGCGGCCAGGGCACCGGCGTGCTCAAGGCGGGCGAGACACTGCATATCGGCACGGCCCCGGCAGGTCCCGGCCCCGGCGGGCTCGATGCGCCCGTGATCACGCGGGACTGGACCATCGGCGTCCATTACGGCCCCCACGGCGCGCCCGATTTCTTCACCGAAGAAGACATCGCCGACCTCTATGCCGCGACCTATGAGGTTCATTTCAACTCGGCCCGCACGGGCGTGCGCCTGATCGGGCCGAAGCCGCGTTGGGCCCGGGCCGACGGCGGGGAGGCGGGGCTCCACCCCTCCAACATCCACGACAATGCCTATGCCATCGGCGCGATCGATTTCACCGGCGACATGCCGATCATCTTAGGACCCGACGGGCCGAGCCTCGGCGGTTTCGTCTGCCCGGCGGTGATCGCGCGGGACGAGCTCTGGAAGGCCGGGCAGTTGAAGCCGGGCGACCGGGTGCGTTTCGTGCCCCACGGCAAGGCGCCCCAGGTGATCAGCAAACTTGCGGACCTCGGCTCGCCGATCCTCGGCCGGCGCGACGACGGGCCGGTGCCCGTGGTCTATCGCCGGGCGGGGGACGACAATCTCCTGGTCGAATATGGTCCCATGGCGCTCGACATCGCCCTTCGCCTGCGCGTCCACCTGCTGGCGGAAGCGGTGAAGGCGGAACGCCTGCCGGCCATCATCGACATGACGCCTGGCATCCGCTCGCTCCAGATCCATTACGACAGCCGCCTTCTGCCGACCGCGAAACTGCTCGACGCGCTCGCCGAGATCGAGGCCAGCCTGCCGCCCGCGGAACAGGTCACGGTGCCGAGCCGTATCGTCCATCTGCCGCTCTCCTGGAACGATCCGTCGATCCAGCTCGCGGCGCGTAAATACCAGGAATTGGTGCGGCCGAACGCGCCCTGGTGCCCCTCGAACATCGAGTTCATCCGGCGCATCAACGGGCTGACCAGCGTCGAGGCGGTGCAGGACATCATCTTCGACGCGAGCTACCTGGTGCTCGGTCTCGGCGACGTCTATCTGGGCGCCCCGGTGGCGACCCCGGTCGACCCGCGCCACCGCCTGGTGACCACGAAATATAATCCGGCGCGCACTTGGACGCCGGAAAACGCGGTCGGTATCGGCGGCGCCTATATGTGCGTCTATGGCATGGAAGGGCCGGGCGGCTACCAGCTCTTCGGCCGGACCGTGCAGATGTGGAATGCCTGGCGGCGCACCAAGGAATTCGAGCAGCCCTGGCTGCTTCGCTTCTTCGACCAGATCCGCTTCTTCCCCGTGAGCGAGCAGGAACTGGTCGAAGCCCGTGCCGCCTTCCCGCACGGTCGCTATCCGATCAAGATCGAGGAGACCAGTTTCTCCTATGGCGACCACGCCCGATTCCTGGCCGCCAACAGGCCGGAGATCGAGGCCGCCAAGGCACGCCAGCAGGCCGCCTTCGAGGCTGAACGCCAGGACTGGAAGGACAAGGGCCTGGACAGTTTCGTGGTCGACGACGAGGGTACCGCACCCGAGGTCGAAGTGCCGCCGGGCCAGATCCCGGTCGAAGCCCAGGTGACCGGCAACGTCTGGAAGATCGTGGTCGAGGAAGGGGCTGAGGTCGCCGCGGGTGACACCGTGGTGATCGTCGAGTCGATGAAGATGGAAATGGATATCAAGAGCCCGGTGGCGGGCCGTATCGCGACGCTGCGCTGCCAGCCGGGACGGACCGTGCAGGCGGGCCAGATCGTCGCCTTGATCGAAAACCGTTGAGGGGAAACGTCATGGGCATGCCGAAAATCCTGACCATCGATTTCCTGAAGCGGGCCTATGCCGCGGGCACGCTGACCCCCCTCGAGGTGATCGATCTGGTGATCGAACGCGCCGCTGCTTGGCCCGATCCGGCAGTCTGGATCTCCCGCTACGGCGACGAGGAATTGCGCGCCGCGGCCAAGGCGTTGATGGACGCGGGCGGTCCCACGGCGGAGCAGCCGCTGTGGGGCATTCCCTTCGCGGTCAAGGACAATATCGACTGCGCCGGGCTCGATACGACGGCGGCCTGCCCTGCCTTCGCCTATCGGCCGGCGGCGGATTCGACGGTGGTGGCCAGGCTCCGCGCGGCCGGTGCCATTCCGGTCGGCAAGACCAATCTCGACCAGTTCGCCACCGGGCTCAACGGCACCCGCTCGCCCTACGGCGCGCCGCGCTCGGTGTTCGGACCGGGGCATGTCTCGGGCGGTTCCAGTTCGGGTTCGGCGGTCGCGGTCGGGGCCGGCATCGTCGCCTTCTCGCTCGGCACCGATACCGCCGGTTCGGGCCGGGTGCCGGCGGCCTTCAACAATCTGGTCGGCGTGAAGCCGACCAAGGGCATGCTGTCCACGACCGGCCTGGTGCCGGCCTGCCGCAGCCTCGACTGCATCTCGGTCTTCGCCGCGACGGCGGTGGAGGCCGACTTGGTGCGCCGCGTCGCGGCCGGTTACGACGGCACGGATGCCTATTCGCGGGCAGGGGCCGATGTCGCATTGCCGGCGGGCCGGCTCCGGGTCGGCGTGCCGGTCGGGGCGGAGCGGGAATTCTATGGCGACGAGGCCAATGCCGCCCTGTTCGAGGCGGCGGTGGCGCGCATGGAGGCGCTCGGCTGCCGGGTGGTCGATATCGACTTCCGGCCCTTCCGCGAGGCGGCGAACCTGCTCTATGCCGGCCCCTGGGTGGCGGAACGCCTGGCCGCGGTGGAGGACTTCCACAAGGCCCATGCGGACGCCATGGATCCCACGGTGCGCCGGATCGTCGAAGGCGCCTTCGGTGTGACCGCGGTCGATGCCTTCCGCGGCGCCTATGCCCTCGAAGCCTATCGCCAGCAGGCGGCGGCGGAATGGGCCAAGATGGACGTGCTGCTGCTGCCGACGACGCCGCTCAACCCGACGGTCGACGCCATGCTGGCCGATCCGATCGGGCTCAACGCCAAGCTCGGCCGCTATACCAATTTCGTCAATCTGCTCGATTGCGCCGGCATCGCGGTGCCGGCCGGCTTCCGCCCGGATGGCCTGCCCTTCGGCGTCACCCTGATCGGGCCGGCCTTTTCCGATGCGGCGCTGGCGGTCTGGGGCGACCGCATGCACAAGGCGGCCTCGACCGGTTACGGGCTCGACACCGGGGCGGATCTGCATGGCGTGGCTGTGCCCGCCGGGCCGGCGGTGGAACGCCTGGAGATTGTCGTCGTCGGCGCACATCTGAGCGGCATGCCGCTCAACCACCAGCTCACCGACGAGGGCGGCGTTCTGGTCAAGCGCTGCAAGACCGCGGCCGACTATCGCCTCTTCGCCCTGCCGGGCACGGTGCCGCCGAAGCCCGGCCTGAGCCATGCCCCGGGTTTCGAGGGACCTGGCCTCGAGGTCGAGGTCTGGGCGCTGCCGGCGGCGGGCTTCGGGCGTTTCGTCGCCGCCATCCCGGCCCCGCTCGGGATCGGCAAGGTCACCCTGGACGATGGTTCCAAAGTCTCAGGCTTCCTGTGTGAGGCCCACGCCCTGCAAGGCGCGCCGGAGATCACCCCGCTCGGCGGCTGGCGCGCCTATTGCGCCGGGGCCTGAGCGCTCAGGAAGCGGAATCCGCCATCGCCGCCGCGCGCCGCGCCGCCATCGCCCTGGTGGCCCGGCGCCGGCGCAGCCACATCATGGTGCCGGTGACGGCGAAGAGCGTGGGCAGGATGCCGGCGACGAAGATGATCGTCTGGAAGATCAGGCCCATGCCGGTGCCGTCGTGCAGCCGGCGCATCCAGCGGCCGAAGAGGTCGCCCGGTGTGGCGGCGGGCGGCGGGGCTGCCTTGGTGGCACCGCTGGCGTCGTCGACGCCGACCGTGGCCATGGCGCCCTCGACAGTGGCGAAGGTGATGCGCCAGGACGGATTCTGCTCGGTCGGCAGGCTGAGGCTGCGCGGCACTGCCCCTTCGGGGGCGGCGGCCAGGGCGGCCTGAAGGGCGGCGTCCGGCGTCTGTACCGTCGCGGTCAAGGGTTGGCCGCCGAAACCGCCGGGACCACGCTGGCCCGGCGGGCTCACCGTGGTGATGCTGCCGACCGCGAGGCGCGCCGTCTGCGGGAAGGACAGATAGATCCCGGTGAAGGAGAGCAGGGCGAGCGGGATCGCGATCCAGATGCCGAAGACATGGTGCAGGTTGGCCGAGGGCAACATGCGCGGCCGCCAGCCGAAGGCGCGCAGCAACGACAGGCGTTTCGGCCACCAGAGATAGATTCCGGTCAGCGACAGGATCAGCAGGGCGACGCCGAGCCAGCCGACGATCTGCCGCCCGGAAAAGGCCGGCACCAGCAGGTTGCCGTGAAAATCATGCATCAGGCGCATGAAGCCGTTGTTGGCCGGCCCTGAGTCCAGCACCTTGCCGGTCGCGGGGTCGAGCCAGACGGCGACCGTCTCGCGCGGGTTGGCGGCACCCGCCGGGCGGGCCACCATGGTAATCGGGGAGGTTTCGTCCTCCGGCAGGCGGATCTGGGTCAGGCGGGCGCCGTCGCCCAGGGTGTCGAGCGCCGTCTCGGCCAGGGCGGCGAGGCCGGGGCCTGCGCCGCTCACTGCGTAACGTTCGGGCGAGAGCAGGCGATCGATGCCGTCGTGCCAGACCAGGGCCGAGCCGGTCAGGCCGAGCGGCACCGTGAGCAGGGCGAGGCCGACCCCGAGCCAGAGGTGGAATTCCTGCAACAGGCGGCGCAGGCGGCCGCGGGTCCGGGTCGTCATGGTTCGGTTCTCGCCTTCTATTCGTTGCGAATGAAAATGCCTCGCATTAAGAAAAATTCAACATGGATTGTTCGTCCGCTCTGTTCCCGGCGCCGACAACGTCGCTGAAGCCGGCTTCCTGCGCCGCCTTCCGGGCCAATCGGAAAATACGCTCGCTAATGCAATTGCGAGGCGTTTGCATACTAACTAAGAACCGTTCTCATCTGTGGGGCTGAGGGCTTAGTGATGAAGAAGGTTGAATTCGTACCGGCGCCGCGTCGGGTCTCCCACCTGGCGCTGCTGAGCGCACTGGCGCTCGGGCCGGCGGCCGGGGTGGCGCAGGCGGGCGACGGCGGCATGACGGTGACGCACGACGGCGACTGGGCCACGGCGTCGAGCGGGCAGACGGAAGAAACCCTGCCGACGGTGACCGTGACCGGCGAGCGCGAGCCGGCCAATGCCCACCGCGCCAGCACCGGCGTCGACCGCCTGCCGCAGGAAATCCAGGACACGCCGCAGGCCGTCAAGGTGATCGGCCAGGAGACCATCCAGGAACAGGGCGTCACCAGCCTGGATCAGGCGCTGCGCAACGTCCCGGGTATCACCGTCTCGGTCGGCGAGGGCGGCGGCGGCATGAACGGCGACCAGTTCCGCATCCGCGGCTTCGAGGCGCAGAACGATCTCTATATCGACGGCCTGCGCGATTTCGGCGTCTATACCCGCGACACCTTCAACACCGAGAGCGTCGAGGTCTTCCTCGGTCCCTCGGGCGAGAGCTTCGGGCGCGGCAATTTCGCCGGCGTCATCAACAGCACCACCAAAGTGCCGGTGCTGGACGATTTCATCACGCTGCAGGGCTCGCTCGGCCTCGGCCCGATGGCGCGGATCACGGGCGATGCCAACTACCAGCTCTCGGACACGAGCGCCGTTCGCCTCAACGTCATGTATACGGACCAGACCCCGGTCGGCCGCGACGACGGGCCGGAATCGAAGCGCTGGGGCGTGGCGCCGTCGATCGGCTTCGGCCTCGGCACCGATACCAGCATGACCATCGCCTATCTGCACCAGACCGACAACCGGGTGCCCGATTACGGCATTCCGACGCTCGCCACGGGTTACGACTTCGGCGCCAGCACGGCGTTCCCGGTCTCGGCCCCGGCGCCGGTCTCCCGCGATAACTGGTACGGCTCCACCGCCGACCGCGACGACACCACGGCCGACGTGGTGACCGCGCGCATCACGCATAGACCGGCCAATTGGCTGCGCCTGAACAACGACACGCGGGTCGGCTTCTATTCGCGCGACTTCCTGACCACCATCGCATCCTGCGGCACCGCCAACGGCTGCCTGCAGAATCTCTATGACGGCAATCCGGCGACCGTGCCGGTAATCACCTTCGGCGGCGGCAATCCCTTCTATCAGCAGGACAATTGGGGCGCCCAGAACATCACCACCGCGACCGCCGATTTCGATCTCGGCGGCTTCCGGAACCAGGCGGTGGCCGGCCTCGACGCGTCCTACGAGAGCACGGACCGCACCAATTACACCGGCCTGGTCCGGCCCACCGACATCTCGCTGCTGGATCCGACACCCTATGACATGTCGACATCGAGCGTGCGGCGGAGCCAGCAGATCCAGACGGATTCGACGGATTTCGGCGCCTTCGCTTCGGAACAGTTCTGGCTCACGGACGAGCTGTCGGTCCTGGGCGGCCTGCGCTGGGACCGCTACCACATCACGTCCGACACGGCGGCCAGCCTGACCACGACGCCGACCTATACGACCACCAAGGTCGACGAGACCCTGTTCAGCCCGAAGGCCAGCGTGATCTTCGAGCCGAGCGACGCGCAGACCTATTATCTCTCTTGGGCGCGTTCGAGCCAGCCGGCCACGGGCAGTACCGGCGCCGCCAACGCGGTGACCCCGGTCTCCGCCACCCAGACCGACCTGGAGCCGACCGAGAGCGAGACCTTCGAAGTGGGCGGCAAGCTCAATTTCTTCAGCGACCGCCTGGGTGTCGGCCTTTCCGTGTTCCAGGTCGAGCGCGACAATTCGAAGGAAGTCGATTCGAGCGGCACGATCGTCGCCTCGGGCCAGAGCATCCGGAACCGCGGCGCCGAACTCTCGCTCACCGGCAAGATCACCGACGCCTGGACCGTGCAGGCCGCCTATACCTATATCGACAGCGAATACACGGACTTCGGCAATACGTCCTCGACCGTGATCGCCAGCGGCCCGCTGGCCGGCCAGGTGACCTCTACCGTCACCAATGCCGCGATGAAGGGACGCCAGGTCAACAATGTGCCGGAAAATGCCGTCTCGCTGTGGTCGACCTATGCCGTGACCGACAAGATCACGCTGGGCGCCGGCCTCAAGTATCAGGACGAGATGTATGCCGCCCAAGGCCTGAACACCACGACCGGCCTGATCACCTATACCGAGGTCCCCTATTACCTCTCGGTCGACGCCCTGGTCGCCTACCGTGTGAACGAGGGCGTCACGGTCCAGGTCAACGGCTACAACCTGTTCGACCGGCGCGACAATTTCGACCAGACTTTCTCCGGCCGGACGGTGCCGGCGGCGGGACGGACGGTGATCGTCTCGACCACCGCGAGTTTCTGATGCTGGTCGTCATCCCCGACGTATTGAGTGCGGACGAAGTCGCCGCCTGCCGCGCCACCCTGGAGCAAGCCTCCTGGGTGGACGGCAAGGTGACGGCCGGCGAGCAGTCGGCCAAGGCCAAGGTCAATCTCCAGGTGCCCGAGGGCAGCGAGGCCGCCCGCACCCTGGGCGACCGCATCCTGCGCGCGCTCGGCAACAATGCGGAATTCGTCAGTGCGGCCCTGCCGCTCCGCGTCTATCCGCCGCTGTTCAACCGTTACGACGTGGGCATGAAATTCGATGCCCACGTCGACAATGCGATCCGTGGCATTACCGGCCTCAACACGAGGATCCGGACCGATGTCTCCTCGACCCTGTTCCTGTCCGATCCGGCGAGCTACGACGGCGGCGAACTGGTGGTCGAGGACACTTACGGCGCCCAAGCGGTGAAACTGCCTGCGGGGTCCATGGTGGTCTATCCGGCGACAAGCCTGCACCGGGTCGAGCCGGTGACGCGGGGCAGCCGCTGGGCCGCCTTCTTCTGGAGCCAGTCGATGGTGCGCGACGACGGCCAGCGCCGCCTGCTCTACGAGATGGACCTGGCGATCCGGCGCCTTCGGGCCGACGTGGGCGACGAGCATCCCTCGATCCGTTCCCTGGTCGCGACCTATCACAACCTTTTGCGGCGCTGGGCGGAACTCTAGGACCTGCGCCGTCCTGCCACCTTGCGGGATGGCGCCGATGGCCGTATAGAAATGTTATTGCAACGCATTCGCATCTACTGCGTAACGCTTTGGAGACCCCGATGGAACCGACAGCCGCCGTCGACGCCTTGGCAGCGCCCGTCGAAGCGGCCGCGCCGGCCGCCGAAGTGACGATCACCGGCCTGTTCCTGCATGCCGATCCGGTGGTGCAGGGGGTCATGATCCTGCTTCTGCTCGCCTCGGTGATCACCTGGTCGATCGTCGTCGATCGCCTGGCCCGGCTGCGCCGTCTCGACCGCGAGGTGGCGGCATTGGAGGCCAAGGTGGCGGCCCGCAAGCCCGGGCTGGACGGCCTGGCGGGCCTGGCCCGGGCCACGGTCGAGGCCGGGCTTTTCGAATGGCACGAGTTGGCGGGCGAGGGACGGGACGAACGCCGCCTGCGCGCCGAACAGGCGATGCGCCTCAGTGCCACCGAGGGCCTCCGCCGGCTCGAAGTGGGGCTGCCCTTTCTCGCCACCATCGGCTCGGCGGGGCCCTTCATCGGGCTGTTCGGCACCGTCTGGGGCATCCTGCATTCGTTCACGGCGATCGCCAACAGCCAGGACACCAGCCTGGCCGTGGTGGCGCCCGGCATCGCCGAAGCGCTCTTCGCGACCGCGATCGGCCTGGTCGCGGCGATCCCGGCGGTGATCTGGTACAACGCCTTCTCGACCCGGCTGGGTCGCCTCGGCGCCCGCCTGTCGACCGCGGTCGCCCGCGTCACGGCCCTGCTCGGCCGGGGCGAGGTTTCGCTTCGCCGGGCGGCGGAATAGGCCCGGCCATGGCGGGTCCCCTCTTGCCCGGCCCGGGCGGCAGCGACGACGGCAGCCTTTATCGCCCGGTCGCCGAGATCAATGTGACGCCCTTTGTCGACGTCATGCTGGTGCTGCTGATCATCTTCATGGTGGCGGCGCCGCTGATGATGACCGGCGTGCCCCTGCATCTGCCGAAATCCGCGGCGGCCAAGTTGCAGCCGCAGAAGCAACCGCTGATCGTCTCGCTCACCACGGCGGGCGAAGTCTTCGTCGACAAGGAACAGGTGAGCGACGCCGATCTCCTGGCCCGGCTGAAGCCCTTGGCCCTTGCCGAGCCGGAGCGGGTGGTCTATGTCCGGGGCGACCGCACGCTTGACTACGGTCGGGTGATGGAAGTGATGGGTCTGCTGTCCAGCGCGGGCTTCACGCGCCTTTCCATGATTGCCGAGGGGGCCGCCGCCCGGCCATGAAGTCCTTTCGCTATAGCGCCGTGGCGGTTTCCTTTGCTGCTCATGCGGCGGTGATCTCCTATCTCGTCTTCGGTCTCGGCCAGGTCGACAGCGGCGCCGAATTCGAGGCGCCACCGACCATCGAAGTGATGATGCCGCCCATGACCGCCGCCGCGGCGAGTCCGGTCAGCCCGAGCGAAGCCAAGCCGGTCGAGGCGAGGCCGGTCGAACCTGCGCCGCCCGAACCCGAGGTCGCGGCCGAGCCGGCGCCCGAGGTGCCGCCCGAGGTGCCGCCCGAAGTGCCGTCCGTCCTGCCGGTGGTGGCGGAAGCGGTCGAGGCGCTCGACCCCGTGGTCGCGGTGGCGACCGAGCCCGAGAAGCCGAAACCGCAAAGGCCGAAACCCCGGCGCGAGGCGGAGCGGCCGCGCAAGCCCGCCCCGCCGGTCGAAACCGTGGCCGCCGCCGCGCCGGCTCCCGCCGTCCCGGCCCCGCCGGCGCCCGTGCCGTCCCTGGCCTCGGAAGGGCCGGCTGCCACACCGGGTGGCGGTAATCCCGGCGCGCGCGCCGATTACCGGGCGGTCATCGCCAATTGGGTCGAGCGCCACAAGCGCTATCCCGACAGCGTCCGCCGCCGCCGTCTCGAGGGCGTGCCGGTGGTGCGCTTCCAGATCGGCCGCGACGGCACCGTGGTGATGTGCGAAGTGGTGCGGTCGAGCGGGCGGCCCGAGATCGACGATGCGGCACTCGCCACCATCCGCCGGGCCGATCCCTTTCCGGAAATGCCGGCCGGCGTCGACGGCGCCTCGATGTTCTTCACCGTGCCGATCGAATTCGTGCTGCGCGGCTGATCCTGCGCGAGCGTAAAATGCGATCGCCCGGCGGCCGCAGGCAAGGCGGCGGCCGGACGTTCAATCTCGACAGTGCCGCCCGCCGGCCATGTCCTGCCTTCACCGAGTGTCCATGCCCGCCCCGACTTCCGCTCCCCGAACCAAACGACGCCGCTGGATCCCGATCGTCATTGCGGCCCTGGTCGCGGGCGGGGCGGCCTGGTGGTGGCTGCGAGCGCCCCAGAGTGCCGGCGGCGTCCAATATGTCACGGCCGAGGTCGGCCGCGGCGACATCGAGGACGCGGTCTCCGCCCTCGGCAATCTCCAGCCGCGCGACTATGTCGATGTCGGCACCCAGGTTTCGGGCCAGCTCAAGGAGATCCATGTCGAGATCGGCGATGCCGTGAAACAGGGCGATCTCCTGGCCGAGATCGACCCGACCGTCTATCAGAGCCGGGTCTCGGCCGACGAGGCCCAGCTCCTCTCCCTCAAGGCCCAGCTCGCCGACCGCGAGGCCCAGGCCGTGCTGGCCGGCCAGCAGCTCGCCCGCCAGAAGAAGCTCTGGGCCCAGAAGGCGACGACGGAAGAGGCGGTGCAGACGGCGGAAGCCACGCTGAAATCGGCCAATGCCCAGATCGACCAGATCAAGGCCCAGATCCAGCAGACGGAATCGACCCTGCGCGGCGACCAGGCCAACCTCGGCTATACCAAGATCTACGCCCCGATGACCGGCACGGTCACCTCGATGACCGCGCGACGGGGCCAGACCCTGAACGCCAACCAGTCGGCCCCGATCATCCTGCAGATCGCCGACCTCTCGGCCATGACGGTCGAGACCCAGGTCTCGGAAGCCGACGTCGGGCGCTTGAAGCTCGGCATGGATGCCTATTTCACCACGCTGGGCGGCGTCGGCAAGCGCTGGACCGGCAAGCTGGCCCAGATCCAGCCGACGCCCACCGTGGTGAACAATGTCGTGCTCTACAATGCGCTGTTCGACGTCGACAATGCCGACCGCTCCCTGATGACCCAGATGAGCGCCCAGGTCTTCTTCATCGTCGCTTCCGCCCACGACGTGGTCACGGTGCCCCAGGGGGCGCTGAAGCCGATGGGCCAGCGCCAGCGCGTCGGCGGCAACAAGCCGCCGGCCGATGCGGCCGAAAGCGGGGCGCCGCGACCGGGCAAGCCCTGGCGCGTGCAGGTCATGGGGCCGGACGGCAAGCCGGTCGACAGGGTGGTGCGCATCGGCGTGACCAACCGGGTGACGGCCGAAGTGCTGGAAGGCTTGCAGCCGGGCGATGTGGTGGTGGTCGGCCAGCGCAGCCAGGCCGCGGCGGTGCCGGCCAATGGCGGCGGTCTGCCCGGGCTCGGTGGTGTCGGCGGGGCACGACCGCCGGGCGGGGGGCGCTGACCGTGGCGCCGCTGATCGAGCTTCGCGATATCCGCAAGACCTATGTCTCGGGCGGCGGCGAGGTTTCGGTCGAAGTCCTGCACGGCATCTCGCTGAGTATCGAGGCGGGCGAATTCGTTGCCATCATGGGCGCCTCCGGTTCCGGCAAGTCGACCCTGATGAATCTGATCGGCTGCCTGGACCGGCCGAGTGCCGGGCAATATTTCTTCGCCGGGCGCGACGTCTCGCAATTCGACCGCGACGAACTGGCCTGGGCCCGGCGTGAGGCCTTCGGCTTCGTCTTTCAGAGCTACCACCTGATCGGCACCGCGACGGCGACCGAGAATGTCGAAGTGCCGGCGATCTATGCCGGCCTGGCCCCGGGCGAACGCCACGCGCGGGCGGCCGAATTGCTCTCCACCCTCGGCCTCGGCGAGCGCCTGGGCCACCGGCCGAGCCAGCTCTCCGGCGGCCAGCAGCAGCGCGTCTCGATCGCCCGCGCCCTGATGAACGGCGGCAAGGTGATCCTGGCGGACGAGCCGACCGGCGCCCTCGACACCCGAAGCGGCGCCGAAGTTCTGGCCCTGCTCGCCGATCTGGCCGAGCGCGGGCATACGGTGATCGTGATCACCCATGATCCCGAGGTGGCGGCCCATGCCGACCGCGTGATCGAGATCCGCGACGGATTGGTCACCGCCGACACGCGGCGCCGGCCGGTGCGCGGCGCGGTGCCGATCGCCCTGGGCGATCCCCATGGCACCACGGCGGCGGCCTTCGCCCGCTTCGGCGAGGCGGCCCGGATGGCGGTGCGCTCGCTCCGCGCCAATATCTTCCGGACCGTGCTCACCCTGCTCGGCATCGTCATCGGCGTCGGCTCGGTCGTTGCCATGCTGGCGGTGGGCGAGGGGGCGAAGCGCGCCGTGCTCGACCGGATCGGCGCCATGGGCACCAATCTCCTGCTCGTGCGGCCGGGGGCGCCGGCCCAGCGCGGCGTGGGCGGCCAGGTCGTCACCCTGGTGGCCGACGATGCCACGGCGATCGGCGATGTCGACAATGTCGACTATGCCCTGCCGGAACTTCAGGGCAGCATGACGCTCCGCTCCGGCAATCGCGACTACCAGACCCAGGTCTCCGGCACCACCGACGTCCTGCCCGAGGTGCGCGACTGGCCGCTGGCCGCCGGCGCCTTCTTCACCGACGGCGACGGCCGTTCCTATGCCACGGTCGCCGTGTTGGGCCAGACGGTGGCCAACAGCCTGTTCCCGGACGGCAGCGATCCCGTGGGCAAATTCGTCCTCTTCAACAATGTGCCGTTCCAGGTCATCGGGCTCCTGACGGCGAAGGGCGCCTCGCCCATGGGCACGGACCAGGACGATATCGTCTATGTCCCGTTGCAGACCGCCTCGCTCCGTCTGTTCGGCGCGCGCAACCTGCGCTCGATCACCATCGCCGTCGCCGATGTCGACCGCATCGACGAGACCCAGGACAAGGTCACCAGCCTGCTGATCGAACGCCACCGCGGCCAGGAGGATTTCCAGATCCGCAACATGGCGGCGATCGTCGAGACCGCGACCGCGACCCAGAACACGATGACCGTGCTGCTCGGCTCGATCGCGGCGATCTCGCTCCTGGTCGGCGGCATCGGTGTGATGAATATCATGCTGGTCAGCGTGACCGAGCGGACGCGCGAGATCGGCATTCGCATGGCCACCGGCGCCCGCACCAACGACATCATGCAGCAATTCCTGACCGAGGCGATCGTGGTCTCCGGCCTCGGCGGCGTCATCGGCGTCGCGGGCGGTGCCGGAGTCGCGCTGATCGTCCAGGCCTTCGGGACGCCGATCCAATTCTCCGGCGGGGTGATCGCGCTCGCCTTCGGCTGTGCCGCCCTGGTCGGCCTGGTCTTCGGCTTCGCCCCGGCACACAAGGCGGCACGGCTCGACCCCGTGGTCGCCCTGGCCAGCGAATAGGTCCGCGATGCGTTACGCCGCCCTGATCCTTTTGCCGGCGCTGGCGCTCGGCGCCTGTTCCTCGAAGCCGAAGCCGCCGCCCGAGGTAGTCGTGGCGCCTGCCGCCTGGGCTGCGCCCGCCGGCGGTGGGGCCGAGGTCTGGCCCGCGGCCGACTGGTGGCAGGGCTTCGGTAGCGCCGAACTCGACCGCCTGATCGCTGAAGCCAAGGCCGGCAACGCCGACCTCGGCCAGGCGGCGGCCCGCGTCGCCCAGGCGGAGGCGCAGCTCCGCATCGCCGGCTCCAGCCTTTGGCCGTCGCTCTCCCTCTCCGGCGGGGCGACGCGGCGGCGCGGCAGCGATACCGGCACCGGCAGCGGTGCCGCCGACACCTGGCGCAGCACCTATTCGGCGAGCCTGAGCGCCTCCTACGAGATCGATTTCTGGGGTGCCAATGCGGCCGACCGTGCCGCTGCCGCGGCCAGTCTGGCGGCCAGCCGCTTCGACCGCGAGACGGTGGCGCTCACCGTGACCTCGGGCGTTGCCACGACCTATCTCCAGGTGCTCTCGCTGCGCGACCGGCTCGACGTCGCCCGGCGCAATCTCGCCATCGCCGAGGAAGTCCTCCGCCTGGTCGAAGCCAAGGTCGGCGCCGGTGCCGCTTCCGACCTCGACCTCGCCCAGCAGCGGACGGTGGTGGCGCAGCGCCGCGCCGCGATCCCGCCCCTGGAACAGAATCTGCGCGAACAATCGGCGGCGCTCGCCGTGCTGCTCGGCACGGCCCCCACGGGCTTCGAGGTGGCGGGCCAGTCCCTCGCACCCGTGAAGATGCCGCCCGCCGCGGCCGGCCTGCCCTCCGCCCTCTTGGCGCGGCGGCCCGACATCGCCTCGGCCGAGGCCCGGCTCGTGGCGGCGGACGCCAATATCGACGCCGCCCGGGCGGCTTTCTTCCCGCAGGTGACGCTCTCCGCCTCCATGGCGCTGACCCAGGCGGCGGTGGGCGATCTCTTCGACCTCTCCAATGCCGCCTATTCCCTCGGCGCCTCCCTGCTGCAGACGATCTTCGATGGTGGCCGCGTGGCGGCGCAGCACGAACTCGCCAAGGCGCAGAAGGAGGAATTGGTGCAGTCCTACCGGGGTGCGGTCCTCGCGGCCTTCTCCGATGCCGAGGTGACGCTCGGCGCCGTCGACAGCCTGAACCGCCAGCGGCTCCTGCAGGACGAGGTCCTGGCCCAGGCCCGTCGCTCGCTCGAACTCGCGCAGATCCAGTATCGGGCCGGTGCGGCCGACCTGCTGACCGTGCTGAATGCCCAGCAGTCGCTCTATTCGGCCGAGGACCAGGCGGCCCAGGTGAAACTTTCGGCGCTCCAGGCCTATGTCGGCCTCTACCGGGCGCTGGGCGGCGGCTGGCAGGCGCCCTGAAGCCCCTTTCCCTCGATTTCGGAACGGGCTAAGCGCATCGGCAGGAGGACCAGCCATGCCGATACTCGATCGCCGCGATCTCGACTTCCTGCTGCACGAGGTGCTCGACCTCGATGCGCTGTTCACGAGGCCCCGCTACGCCGACCACGACCGTGCCGGCGTCGGCGCCATGCTGGATACCGCGACCGCGATCGCCGACGATCATTTCGCCAGCCACGCGGCCAAGCTGGACGCCAACGAGCCGACGTTCGACGGCACGCGGGTGACGATCATCCCCGAGGTGAAGGCGGCGCTCGATGCCTATATCGAGGCAGGCTTCATGTCCGCCCATGCCGATTACGACTGGGGCGGGATGCAGCTTCCCCACACGGTCGCCATGGCTGCCTCGGCGATCTTCTCGGCCGCCAATATCTCGACCGCGGGCTATCCCTTCCTGACCCGCGCCGCCGCCAATGTGATCGCCAAATTCGGCTCGGACGAGCAGAAACAGCGCTACCTCCGCCCCATGCTGGCGGGCCGCTTCTTCGGCACCATGGCGCTGACCGAACCGGGCGCCGGCTCCGGCCTCGCCGACCTGAAGACCCAGGCGGTGCCGGCGGAAGACGGAACCTACCGCATCACGGGCAACAAGATCTTCATCTCGGGCGGCGAGCATGAATTGTCCGAGAACATCGTCCATCTGGTGCTGGCCCGGATCAAGGGCGCGCCGCTCGGCGTCAAGGGCATCTCCCTCTTCGTCGTGCCCCGCATCCTGCCCGATGGTGCGCGGAACGACGTCCGTCTCGCCGGGCTCATCCACAAGATGGGCTACCGCGGCACGACCTCGACCATGCTGAATTTCGGCGAGGGCGGCGGTGCCATCGGCACCTTGGTCGGCGAGCCGCACAAGGGCCTCGCCTATATGTTCCACATGATGAACGAGGCCCGGGTCGGCGTCGGCCTCGGTGCCGCCGTGCTCGGCTATGCCGGCTACCGGGTGGCGCTCGACTATGCCCGGACCAGGCTCCAGGGAAGGCCGCCCCAAGCCAAGGACCCGAGCTTGCCGCCGGTGCCGATCATCCAGCATGCCGACGTGAAGCGGATGCTGCTCGCCTCCAAGGCCTATGTCGAAGGGGCGATGCACCTCTGCCTGCTCGGCGCCCGCCTGGTCGACGACAGCGAGACGGCGGAAACGCCGGAGGCCCGGGCGCGGGCCTTCCAACTCCTCGACCTGCTGACCCCGGTGATCAAATCCTGGCCCTCGCAATATGGTCTCGCGGCCAACGACATCGCGATCCAGGTCCACGGCGGCTATGGCTATACGCGGGAATATCCGGTCGAACGGCTCTACCGCGACAACCGCCTGAACCCGATCCACGAAGGCACCTTCGGCATCCAGTCGCTCGACCTCCTGGGCCGCAAGATACTGGCGGACCAGGGCCGCGCCCTCGCCCTGCTGGCCGAGGAAATGCAGGCGGCGATCGCCGCCGCCCCGGCCGACCTGGCGGAAGAGGCCACGGCGCTGGGCAAGGCGATGGGCCTGGTGGCCGAGACCGTCGCCGTGCTCGGCAAGGCCGCGGGCGGCAACCGGCTGGACGAGGCGCTGGCCAATTCCGCCGTCTTCCTCGAGCTGATGGGCCATGTCGTGGTGGCTTGGCTGTGGCTGCGCCAAGCCACGATCGCGGCCCGGCTGGCGCCCGCCGCCAGCGGCGACATGGCGGCCTTCTACGAGGGCAAGCGGCGCGCCTGCCGCTATTTCTTCCGCTGGGAACTGCCCAAGATCAGGGCCCAGGCCGAGCTTCTGCAGAGCCTCGACCAGACCTGCGCCGAAATGCCGGACGCCGCCTTCGGCTGAGGTGATCCGCCCGGTCCCGCCCTGCGTAGAAGCAGGGTGGTGGCCGCGTCCCCTCCTTGCCACCGCCGCCCTCGCCCTGGGCGGCATCGACGAAGCGATTCCCCTTGCCCTTGGGGAGGACTTCTGCCGCCCCGCTGGCCCGAACCTGGTCCGGCGGGGCGGTTTCGTTCAGAGCCCGGCCAGGATTTCCCTGGCCTTCGCGCGCAGGGTCTCGCGGTCGGCGCCGATCGGCAGGCGATAGGCGAGCCAGAGGAACATTTCTTCCTCGGGCGTCAGCAGGCTGCCGGCCCTCGCCTCGGCGGGCAGGGTCCCGTCGGCATATTCGCCGAGGCCGGAGAGGCCGAGGGCGCGGAGCGCCACCCGGGCCAGGCAACGCTCGCGCGCCGCCGCGGGCGCCGACTTCAGGACATGCACGGTGACCGCATTGATCTCGCGCGGGCGGAGCGGATGCTGGGCCAGGGCGAAGACACCGCAAACGGCGCCGGGCAGGGCGGCGGGATCGGCCGCGGTATAGAAGGGGGCTTCGATGCCCGGGCCACGCGGCGGTTTCGCCTCCAGCCGCTCCCTTGTCTCGACCGCGAAGAAGAGGGCGGCGTCATAGGCCGGATCGGTCACGTCGGGCGCCGGCGCCAGTCCGGCCAGGGTGCTGATCCGCTCCAGCGCCGCGGGCAGGTCGGAGGAGTAATCGTCCATGTCGAAGTAATTGAGTGCCTGGCCATCGGCGGCGCGGATCAGCCGGTCGGCCGCGATCGGCGCCATCATGAAATTATAATAGGGCGGCCCGTCCAGGGCGGCGGCCAGGAAGCGCTCGACGAAGCCGGGATCGCGGGCGAAATGCGCGGCCTCCGCCGGGGGCGGCGGTTCGGCCAGGGCGGGGCCTGCCGCCAGCACCAGGGCGGCGGCGAGCAGCAGGCGCCGGATCACGACTCGACCCGGGCCAGATGGGCGTCGATCGCGGCGAGCGAGACGGGCTCGTCCAGCAGGGGGGCATGACCCCGCGCCGGCACCTCGACGGCGACGAGATCGGGCTTGGCCGCCGTCATCTTCTCGACCGTGGCGGGGGCCAGCAGGTCCGACAGGGCGCCGCGCAGGACCAGGGTCGGGACCGCGGCGAGACCGGCGAAGAGCGGCCACATGTCGACCGGCGGGCCACCCGCGCGCATGGCATCGCCGATCCTGGGGTCGTAGTCGGGCCGGAGCCCGCCTTCCGGCTTTTCGGTGAAGACGGCGCGGGCGAATTTCATCCAGGTCGCATCGTCGAGCTCGGGGAACTGGCTCAGGTTGATCATGCGGAGCTGGGCCACCGCCTCGTCCCAGGTGGCGGGATCGCTCTGCTTGCCGGCATAGGTGGCGATGCGGGCGAGGCCGGCGGGATCGAGTTCCGGCCCGATGTCGTTCAGCACCGCGCCGGCGACCAGGGCGGGCGCGCCCAGGGCGACGATCTGGGTCACGATGCCGCCGAGCGAGGTGCCGACGAAGAAGGCCCGCGCGATGCCGAGCCCGGCCAGCAGGTCGATCGTGTCCCTGGCATAGGTCGGCGGCTGGTAGTTCATGAATTCGGGGTCATAGGCCGAACGTCCGCGGCCCCGGAAATCGGGCGAGATCACCCGCCGCCCGGCGGCCGAGAGGTAGAGCGCCAGATCCTCGAAATCGGCCGAATTGCGGGTCAGCCCGGGCAGGCAGATCACCGGCAGGCGGGGATCGGCCGGATCGCCGTAGAGCCGGACATGGAGCGACAGCCCGTCGAAGGAGGTCGTGCGCAGGGTCTCGTAACCGGCCATGGCGCTCAGCCCGCGGTCGCGCGGAAGGGCTGTTCGACCACCGGCGTCGTCCGCATCGAGGATCCCCGCAGCAGGTCCTTGGCGATGCCGAGGGGCACCGGTTTGCCGGGCGCCAGGCGCTGACGATAGACCTGGGTATTCTCGATCACGCGCTGGACGTAGTTGCGCGTCTCTTCGAAGGGGATCAGCTCGATCCAGTCGATCACGTCGACGCTGGACGAGCGGGGATCGCCGTTGCGGTCCACCCACTGGTCGATCCGGTTGCCGCCGGCGTTATAGGCGCCCGCGACCATGGCATAGGAACCGGCGAAATCGTCCAAAAGCTCGTCCAGATGGGCGACGCCCAGGGTCATGTTGTAGCGCGGATCGCTGGTCAGTTTGCGCTGGTCGAAGCCGAGGCCGATCTTCTTGGCGACCAGCTTGGCGGTCGCCGGCATGAGCTGCATCAGGCCGCGGGCGCCGGCCGGGCTGACCGCGTCGGGGCGGAATTCGCTCTCCTGCCGGGTCAGGGCCAGGGCCAGGGCGGGCTCGGTCAGACTGCCGGAGGGCATGGAGAGCACGGGATAGCCGCGGTTGGTCAGTAGTGTGCCGACGAAACTCGCCTCCTTGGCGGCGATCACGCCGGCATAGGTGTCGCCGTTGGCGGCCGCGATCTCGGCGATCATGGCGCGCATCCCGGGACTCGCGCTGTTTTCCATCGCCGCCTTGACGAAGGGGCGGATCCGGCTCTCCTCGCCGATCTCGATCATCATGCGAATGGCGCGGACGAGATCGTCCCGTTCGGCCGCGGCCTGGTCGGCGCTGCTCGGGCGCGGGTCGGGCGGCAACGGGCGGGCGTTGGTCTCGCCCAGCTCGAAGGCGGCGAGCTGGCCGTAGAACGTCTGGGGCTGGCCGGCGGCGCGCCCGTACCAGTTGCGCGCGTCGGCCGCGTGGCCGCCGGCTTCCGCGGCGCGGCCGGCCCAGTAATTGGCGCGCGAGACCGAGATCGGCGTCTGCACCTTGCTGGCCATGGCCGAGAAGTGGCGGAGTGCTGCCTCGGGTTGGCGCAGGAAGCGCAGCGCGATCCAGCCGGCGGTCCATTCCGCCTCGTAATAATCGGTGCCTTCGGTCAGGTTGTGGGCGCGGGCGACCCGATAGGCGTCCTGATAGCGCCCGGCGGTGAGCAGGCGCCGCGCGGCGTAGCGGAGATGCGGCCACCAGCGCCCCGGATTCTGGGCGGCGACCCCCTCGGGCAGGGAAGCGATCAGGTCGACCGCCTGGTCGTCGAGGTCGAGCGAGCGGAGATAGCGCACCCGGGCATAAAGCAGGCCGGGCGCATCGCGCCGGTCGGCCGGCACGGCGGCGTAATCGGCATTGGCGCTGCGCGTCGCCAGGATGAAGGAGATCGCGGCATTGGCGGCGGCGCGGTCGGCCGGCGGGACATAGGCCATCAGGCGCCGCGCCTCGGCCACGTCCTCGTCCATCAGCAGGCGGTTCATGCGGGCGATATGGTCGGCCTGGCTCAGCCGGTCGCCATAGGCGGCCAGGATCTGCGCCTCGGTATCGGAATCGAGATCGGCGTCGACCCAGCCCTGGCGCAGCATCAGAAGCCCGCGCGCCTTGTCGCCCGCGGCCATCAGGGCGACGCCATAGCGCAATTTGCCGATGCCGGAGACCGGCGGATATTTCTGGAACCAGGAAATCAGCCGGGTGGAACTGGTGTCGGAGGTGATCGCGGCTTCCGCCCGCGCCAGCGTGGTCGAACGGCGCGGCCAGTTCGGATTGCGCTCCACGAATTGGGCGATCTCGTCGAAACCGTTGGAATTTTCCCGCGCCTGGTAGCGCTGCCAGTCGATCACCTTGGCCAGCGTCCGGTCCTTGGCCGCGGCGGCGACGCTCGCGGCCTCGTCCCAGTCGCCGTTGGAGCCGGCGGCGAAGGCACGCATATAGACCTGCCGGTCGGCGGGGGAGAGCAGGCTGGGCAGGCGGAGCGGCGCCGTCTGGGCCGCGGCCGGGCTCAGGGCCGCCGCCACCGGCTGGGCCGCCAAGCCGAGAACCAAGGCCAGCGCCGTCATTCCAGTCGAAATGCGCATCGCGGTGCCCCCGAATCCAATCTTCGAATCACTGCATTCGATAAAGTCCAAAGATAGTCCCGCCTGCTTCCCGGCGCCACCCGCCATGATTTCGCCGTATTGGGCGCGGCCTTCGGGCCTCGAATTCATGGCCGGCGTGCACAGGCGGACGGTTGATGTGGGGCCGCCCACTCGCTATGGTCTGCGGCTCCATTGCAAGAGGCCTGTCATGTCCGACGTTCGTGCCCGCCTTCGTGGCTCGATCACCGCGCTCATCACCCCGTTCCGCGACGGCAAGGTGGACGAGCGCGCGCTCCAGGAATTCGTCGACTGGCAGATCAAACAGGGCACCCATGGCCTCGTGCCCTGCGGCACCACGGGCGAGAGCCCGACGCTGAGCCACGAGGAACACCACCGCGTCGTCGAGCTGGTGATCGAGGCGGCGGCCGGCCGCGTGCCGGTGATCGCCGGTGCCGGCTCCAATTCGACCGCCGAGGCGATCGACCTGGCGAGCCACGCCAAGACGGCGGGCGCCGATGCCTGCCTGGTGGTGACGCCCTATTACAACAAGCCGACCCAGGACGGCCTCTTCGCCCATTACGAGGCGATCGCCAAGGCCGTCGACCTGCCCATCCTGGTCTACAACATCCCGGGCCGCTGCGTCGTCGACGTGACGCCGGCGACCATGGCCCGCATCGCCGAGCTGCCGACCGTGATCGGCGTCAAGGAGGCGACCGGCGACGTTTCGCGCTTCGCCAAGCACCGCGAGCTGATCGGCCCCGACTTCCTGCAGTTCTCGGGCGACGACGGGCTGGCCCTGGCGGCGGTTGCCACGGGTGCGCACGGCTGCATCTCGGTCGGCTCGAACCTGGCCCCCCGGGCCTATGCCGATCTCCAGGAAGCGGCGCTGTCCGGCGATTTCGCCAAGGCGCTGACGATCCAGGACCGGCTGGCGCCCCTGAACGAGGCCATGTTCGTCGAAACCAATCCCTCGCCCGTGAAATGGGGGGCCGCCCGCCTCGGCCTGTGCACGCCGGAACTCCGCCTGCCCATGATCCCGATCTCCACCGCCACCGAAGCGCGGATGGAAGCGGCGATGCGGCGCGCGGGGATCCTGAACTGAGGCACCATGGCCAGCAATAAGGCGCGGGACGAAGCGAAGAAATTCATCGCCGAAAACCGCAAGGCCCGCCACAACTACACGATCGAGGATCGGATCGAGGCCGGGATCATCCTGAAGGGTTCCGAGGTCAAGGCCCTGCGCGGCGGCCAGACCAATATCGGCGACAGCTACGCCGGCGCCAACCAGGGCGCCGGCCTCTGGCTCTACAACGTCTATATCCCGGAATACAAACAGGCCAACCGCGAGAACCACGAGCCGCGCCGGCCGCGCCAATTGCTGCTCCACCGGCGCGAGATCGCCCGCCTGCACCAGGAAGTGACGCGCGGCGGCATGACCCTGGTGCCGCTGTCGATGTATTTCAACGACAAGGGCATCGCCAAGGTCGAACTCGGCCTGGCCAAGGGCCGGAAGCTCCACGACAAGCGCGAAGCCGAGAAGGAGCGCGACTGGAACCGCGAAAAGGCGCGGGTCCTGAAGGGCGACCGGCGCTAATATCCTCGCATTTCCCGGGGAGACCCTTGCGAAAAGGGGCCCCCGCAGGCGTCATGCCCGGGCGCGTCCCGGGCATCCACGTCGGGACGCTGCCCGGTCGTCGACGTGGGAGGCGGCTCGGCGGCGTGGATGGCCGGGACTTCGCCCGGCCATGACGGGATGAGGGGGAGGCTTCAGGCCATGAAGCCCCCGTCTAGTGGTCTTGCAGGGAGGCGATGGTGGCGGACGACGACAAGCCGGGCCTGATCGGCCAGATCAAGGAAAAGCTCATCGGCACCAAGGAGAAATGGGCCAAGGAAGGCCGTCTCCTGACCGGCGAGACGGCGGAACGCACCCAGCGCCTGCCGCCGGGCCAGCGCCTCGTCAAGGACTGGCCGGTGCTCGACCTCGGCGTGCAGCCCTCGGTGCCGACCGATGTCTGGCGTCTCGACGTCGATGGTGCCGTGGTCAACCGCCTGTCGTGGAACTGGCAGGATTTCCAAGCCCAGCCCCAGGTCGAGGATGTCTCGGATATCCATTGCGTGACCTCCTGGTCGCGCTACGACAACCGCTGGACCGGGGTCTCGGCCGAATATCTCCTGGCCCTGGTGCAGCCGCGGCCGGAGGCGCGCCATGTCGTCCTGCATTCCTACGACGGCTATACGACCAATGTGACGTTGGCGCATTTCGCCGCCCCGGACGTGATGATCGCCCATTCCTGGGAAGGCCGCCCGCTGACCCGCGAGCACGGCGGGCCGGTGCGCCTGATCGTGCCGCAGTTCTATTTCTGGAAGTCGGCCAAATGGTTGAAGCGGATCGAATTCCGCGCCGACGACAAGCCGGGCTTCTGGGAGGTGCGCGGCTACCACAACGAAGGCGATCCCTGGAAAGAGGATCGCTACAGCTGACGGCGTGCCGGCGAAAGGAAATCGTTAACGGCCGTGGCGTAACCATGATGCATCAAGTCTTCGGACATCGGGTGCCATCATGAGCAACGGCAAGATCATCACGAAAGTGCGCGACGTTTCCGTCCTGGCCGCCGGCTTCATCGGCGTGAAGCTGGAGCGCATCCTGCGCATGGCCGATCACGACGAGCGGATCGGCGGGCGTTACTACCAGCTCCGGCCGGGCGATCCGCTGGACGGCCAGCCGGAAGAGGTGCAGCGCTTGGCGCGCGCCTGCTGGACCGTCGAAGCGCCGTCTCACTGACGCTGGAGCAGGTCCAGGTAGGTTTTCAGGATCAGGTTGGGGCGCGCATTGCTGCGCGTCACGATGCGGAATTCGGTCCGGTAGCGGTAGTCGTCCGCGCGTAGCGCCCGCATCCGCCCCTGGTTCACCCAGAGCTCGGCGTAATGGGTCGGCAGATAGCCGATATAGCGCCCGGTCAGGATCAGGAAGGCGACGCCTTCCCGGTCGGTCGCCGTCGCCGTGGCGCGCAGCGGGCGGTGCAGGGCGCGGGCTTCCAGCGTCTGGGCATAGGTCGGCGCCACTGCATCGGCCTGGGCGATCGCCTCGTCCGGAATATCACCGTCGGCGCGGGCGAAGAGCGGATGGCCGGCCCCGCAATAGAGCAGGGATTCCTCGTCGTAGAGCGGCCGGTAGTCGAGACCGGGCAGGTTGCGCAAGGCCGGCGTCACGCCGACGTGGAGCCGCCCGTCGAGCACGCCCAGTTCGATGTCGTTCGGCGGGATCATGCGGATATTCACCCGCACGTCCGGCCCGATGTCCTTGAGGGCGGAGAGCGCGTCGGTCACCTGCATGCGCGGGATGGTGACCAGATTGTCGATGATGCCGATGTCGAGCGTGCCGCGCAGCCTGGCGTGCAGCGTGTCGACCTCGCCCCGGAAATTCTCCAGCGCCGAGAACAGGCGGAGGCAGGCGTCATGCACCTGTCGCCCCTCTTCGGTCAGGGAGAAGCCGGCCCGGCCGCGCTGGCACAGACGAAGACCCAGGCGCTTCTCGAGGTCGGCCATATGCATCGAGATGGCGGCCCGGCCGATGTTCAGCTCGACCTCCGCCGCGGTGAAGCCGCCGCATTCGACCACCGTGTGGAAGATGCGCAACAGGCGGATTTCGATGTCGCCGACGGCGGCGGTACGCTTCCGGGCCATTGTTCAATCCCTCTTGAACTGAATGAAAATACAATTTGATTTGATGAACGTAAACCGGGGCGCATCCTGGAGCCCTATTCCATGGAGTGCGTCATGACGCTGTTCGAACCGGCCAAGGCTGCCGGGCTCTCCCGCGACGAGCTCGAAGCCTATTGGATGCCCTATACCGCCAACCGCGAGTTCAAGGAGAACCCGCGCATGATCGTGGCGGCGGAGGGGGCGCATTTCATCGATGCCGAGGGGCGCAAGCTCTACGACAGCCTGTCGGGCCTGTGGTGCACCGGCTCCGGCCACCGCCGGAAGGAGATCGTCGAGGCGGTGTCGCGTCAGATCGCCGAACTCGATTATGCCCCGGGCTTCCAGTTCAGCCATCCGTCGGCCTTCAAGCTGGCCAACAAAGTGGCCAGCCTGACGCCGAAGGGCCTCGACTATGTCTTCTTCACTGGCTCGGGTTCGGAATCGGCCGATACCTCGCTGAAGATGGCCAGGGCCTATTGGCGCCTCAAGGGCCAGCCGACCAAGACCAAGCTGATCGGCCGCGCCAAGGGCTATCACGGGGTCAATTTCGGCGGCATGAGCCTGGGTGGCATCGGCGGTAACCGCAAGCTCTATGGCACGCTCCTGGATACCGACCACCTGCCGCACACCCTGCTGCCGGAAAACGCCTTCTCCAAGGGCCTGCCGGAGAACGGCGGCGTCGCCCTCGCCGATGCCCTGGAAGAGATCGTCGCCCTGCACGACGCTTCCAACATCGCGGCCGTGATCGTCGAGCCCTTCTCGGGTTCGGCCGGCGTCGTGGTGCCGCCCAAGGGTTACCTCCAGCGTCTCCGGGCGCTGTGCGACAAATACAATATCCTGCTGATCTTCGACGAGGTCATCACCGGCTTCGGGCGCACCGGCTACAATTTCGGCGCCGATGCCTTCGGTGTGACGCCGGACATCATGAATGTCGCCAAGGGCCTCACCAACGGCACCGTGCCCATGGGTGCCGTGATCGCGACCAAGGAAATCTACGACACCTTCATGGCCGTCGGCGGGCCCGACTATCTGGTCGAGTTCCCCCATGGTTACACCTATTCGGGCCATCCGGTCGCCTGCGCCGCCGGCCTCGCCGCCATGGAGATCTTCGAGAAGGACCGCATCCCCGAACGCGCGCGCCAGCTCGCCGCCTATTTCGAGGACGCGATCCACGGCCTGAAGGGCCTGAAATATGTCACCGACATCCGCAACTTCGGCCTGGCCGGTGCCTTGCAGATCGAGGCGGCGCCGGGTGCGCCGGCGCTGCGCCCCTATCAGATCTCGATGAAATGCTGGGAGGCCGGCTACTACGTGCGCTTCGGCGGCGACACGATCCAGCTCGCCCCGCCCTTCATCTCGGAGCACGAGGATATCGACGGGTTGATGAACGTCCTGAGCGACGCCATCACGTCGCTGGCCTGATCCGATGAGCTTCGCTTGCGACATACCGGCGGTCGCCACCGTGCAGACCGACGACGAGAATGTCCGCGTCACCCGCTGGGACTTCGCGCCCGGCGCGGTGACCGGCTGGCACGAGCACGGCTGGCCCTATTTCGTGGTCATGCTGACCGACAGCCTGATGCGCGTCCACGACGGGGAGAAGGCGGTCGACGTCCGCCGCAAGGCGGGCGACACCTACCAGCGCCCGGCCGGCGTGCGCCACGACGTGATGAACGGCGGCGATGCGCCGATGGCCTTCGTCGAGATCGAGATCAAGCGGCCGGAAGCCGTCCTCCATCCCGCCGCCGGCTGAGGGCGCCACCGCGGGTTGTCGCCGCTTCGCCCTTTCGGGGTGGACGGGCTCGCCTCCGGTGGCCATTCTGACGGCCCTATCGGCGACGGGAGAGGCGACATGACGATCACGACGCGATACCGGCGGCAGGTGCTGCCGCTCGCCCTGTTCTGCATCCTGACGGTGGCGGGCTGCGAGGAATTGCCGGGCGAGACGCCGCCCGCGGCCGTGGCGGACATGACCGCAGCACCCGGGGCTGGGCCCTCCGCAGCGGCACCTTCGGGCCTCTCGCTCGCCCTCGGTCATCCGGCCTGGACCGGCGGCGCCGTTCCGGACGGCCAGCAGTGCACGAAATTCGGCGGCGTCTTCCCGCGTACGCCGGCCCTCATGGTCCGCGGCCTGCCACTGGGGACGACCCAGGTGGTGGTCGAATTCAACGATGCCGACTATGCGCCTCTGTCGAGCGACGGCGGCCACGGCAAGCTCGCCTTCGAGGCGGGGCCGGGGGACATCCTGCTGCCGGCCGTGCCGGGCGAGACAACGCGCCTGCCGCCGGGCGTGAAGGTCGTGGCCGGCAACCGCGCGACCGGCGATTTCGCCAAGCCCGGCTACCTACCGCCCTGCTCGGGCGGTGCCGGCCACCGCTATTTCGCCGTGGTCAAGGCCGTCGGCCCCCACGGCAAGACCTTGGCCGAGGGCGAGATCACCATCGGTACCTACTAGGCGAGGGGGCGCAGGCTCTCAGAACCCTGCCTTCATCGTGCCCTTTTCCTTGTAGGCCAGGTGCCAGGCGAAGACCTTCTCCAGGCAATGCGGGGTCTGGCCGCCGCGTTTGACCGCCTCGTCGTAATAGGCTTGCAGCGCGGGCCGGTATTCCGGGTGCGTGCAATTCTCGATGATCAGCTTGGCCCGTTCGCGCGGGGCGAGGCCGCGCAGATCGGCCAAGCCCTGTTCGGTCACGATCAGGTCGACGTCGTGTTCGCAATGGTCGACATGGGTCACCATGGGAACGACGGAGGAGATCGCCCCCTTCTTCGCCATCGACTTGGTGACGAAGATGGAAAGATAGGCGTTACGCGCGAAATCGCCCGAGCCGCCGACGCCGTTCATGATATGCGTGCCGTTCACATGGGTCGAATTCACGTTGCCGTAGAGATCGACCTCGAGCGCCGTGTTGATGGCGATGACGCCGAGCCGGCGGATCACTTCTGGATGGTTCGAAATCTCCTGCGGGCGCAGCACCAGCTTGTTCCGGTAATGGGCGAAGCGTGGCATCACCTCGGCGTCCTTGGCCTTGGAGAGCGTGATCGACGAGCCGGAGGCGAACAGCATCTTGCCGGAATCGATCAGCTCGAAGGTGCTGTCCTGCAACACCTCGGAATACATCGTCAGGTCCTTGAAGGGACTGTCGATGAAACCATGCAGCACCGCGTTGGCGATCGTGCCGATGCCGGCCTGGAGCGGCTGGAGCGCGTAAGTGAGCCGGCCCTTGGCCACCTCGCCCTCGAAGAAGCGGATCAGGTGCTTGGCGATCGCCTCGGTCTCCTCGTCGGGGTCGAGGATGTTCGAGGTCGAGTCGCGCTTGGCCGAGACGACGATGGCCGCGATCTTGTCCGGATCGATCGGGATATAGCCGAGGCCCGGGCGGTCGTCCGGGTTGACGATCGGGATCGGCTGGCGGTGCGGCCGGCGGGTCGGGATATAGATGTCGTGGATGCCTTCGAGGTCCATCGTCTGGTTGATGTTGATCTCGATGATCACCTTTTCGGCCAGGATGGCGAAGGTCGCCGAATTGCCGACCGAGGTGGTGGGCACGATGCCGCCCGTCTCGGTGATCGCGATCGCCTCGATCACGGCGACGTCGATCGGGCCGATCTGGCGCGAGCGCAGCATCTCGACCGTTTCCGAGAGATGCTGGTCGATGAACATCACCTCGCCGTCATTGATCTCGCGGCGAAGGGCGGGGTCGGACTGGAAGGGCAGGCGGCGCGACAGGAGATGCGCCTCCGCCATGGTCTTGTCGAGATCGTTGCCGAGCGAGGCGCCGGTCATCAGGGTGATCTTCAGGGGTTCCTTCTTGGCCCGTTCGGCCAGCGCCAGCGGCACCGCCTTGGCTTCGCCCGCGCGGGTGAAGCCGCTCATGCCCACCACCATGCCGTCCTTGATCAGCTTGGCCGCCTCTTCCGCCGGAACGACCTTGGCGTGAAGGCTCTGCATTCTGATACGATCCGTGACCATCTGGGGTTTCCTACCTGTCACCACTCGTGCCGCCGCGGGGCGACTCGGACGATAGTTAGCGCGCCCGGCGCACATGCGGACATTGCGCTATCGCATGGCTTCGGCGCGGAAATGCATGATTTTGACCAAAGTCGAAGGCGAGGGGCCTGATGGCGAAGACGTTGCTGGCGCGGAACGCCCGCGTATTGGTGACCATGGACGGGGCTCGGCGCGAGATCGCCGGCGGCGGCCTCTATGCCGAGGGCAACCGCATCGTCGCTGTCGGCACCACGGCCGAACTGCCCGAATCGGCGGACGAGGTGATCGACCTCTCCGGCCATGTCGTGATTCCCGGCCTGGTGAATACCCATCACCACATGTACCAGAGCCTGACCCGCGTGGTGCCGCCGGCCCAGGACGGCGAGCTGTTCACCTGGCTGACCAGCCTCTACCCGCTCTGGGCCGGGCTGACGCCGGAAATGATCGGCGTCTCGACCAAGCTCGCCATGGCCGAGCTGATCCTGTCCGGCTGCACGACCTCGAGCGACCATCTCTACATCTATCCGAACGGCTGCCGGCTCGACGATTCGATCGCGGCGGCGGGCGAGATCGGCATGCGCTTCCACGCCTGCCGGGGGGCCATGAGCGTCGGCGTCTCCAAGGGCGGCCTGCCGCCGGATTCCGTGGTCGAGGACGAGGCGGCGATCCTGAAGGACGCCCAGCGCCTGATCGAGACCTACCACGACCCGGAACGCTTCGCGATGCTCCGGGTCGCGGTCGCCCCCTGTTCGCCCTTCTCGGTCAGCCGCGACCTGATGCGCGAATCGGCCGCCCTGGCGCGGGCCTACGGCGTCTCGCTGCACACCCATCTGGCCGAGAATGTGAAGGACATCGCCTATAGCCGCGAAAAATTCGCCATGACCCCGGCCGAATATGCCGAGGACCTGGGCTGGGTCGGGCCGGACGTCTGGCATGCCCACTGCGTCCAGCTCGACGAGGCCGGCATCCGCCTGTTCGCCCGGACGGGCACCGGCGTCGCCCATTGCCCGTGTTCGAACATGCGCCTCGCCTCCGGCATCGCGCCGATCCGGCGGATGCGCGATGCCGGCGTTCCCGTGGCGCTCGGGGTCGACGGTTCGGCGTCGAACGACGGCGGCAACATGCTGGGCGAGGTGCGCCAGGCCCTGCTGCTGGCGCGGGTCGGCTTCGGGCCTGCCGCCATGACGGCGCGGGAAGCACTGGAAATCGCCACGCTGGGCGGCGCAAAGGTGCTGAACCGCGACGACATCGGGGCGCTCGCCCCCGGCATGGCGGCGGATTTCGTCGCCTTCGATCTGTCGGCGGTCGGCTTCGCCGGGGCGCTGCACGATCCCGTGGCGGCGCTGGTCTTCTGCGCGCCCGCGGCCGTGGCACTCTCCGTGATCGACGGGCGCGTGGTGGTACGCGAGGGCAGGCTCGCCACACTCGACCTCGGCCCGCTGGTCGAACGCCACAATGCCCTGGCCGCCCGTCTGGCCGGCGCTTGATCCATCTCAACGCGTCGCCGTCACTGCCCGCTGATGATGCACAAAAAGGAGAACACGCCATGGCCGAAGTCTCGGACCTGACGATTCCGCTCGAGAAGCTCAGCTACATCGTCCTGAAAGCCCGCGAATACGACGTGAAGGAAGAGGTGTCGGAACCCGATCCCGGCTCCAATTCCAGTGACGACGGCATGGTCTCGGTGCTCGAAGACCATGGCGACGATCCGGTCCGGAAGGAGCTGGTGACCTGCATCCGGGAATTGAACGAGGACGAGCAGATCGACCTCGTCGCCCTGGTCTGGCTCGGCCGCGGCGACGGTGATTCCGAAGATTGGGAAGAGTTGCGTGAACAGGCCCGCCAGGCCCGCAACAAGCGGACGGCGCGCTATCTCCTCGGCATTCCCATGCTGGGCGACCTGATCGAGGAAGGCGTCGACAAGCTGGGCGGCTCCCTCGCCGAAATCGAGTCGGAAACGATCTGAGCGGCTGCGGCGCGGGGCCCAGCCATGCCCTATGCCGCCGACGAAGACTTGCCCCCGGCGATCCGTCATCACTTGCCGGCCCATGCGCAGGAGATTTTCCGCGCCGCCTTCAACCATGCCTGGGCCGCCCATGCGGGCGATCCCCGGCAGGAAGAGGCGGCGCATCGCATCGCCTGGGCGGCGGTGAAGCGCTCTTACGAGAAGTCCGGCGACGATTGGGTGCCGATCGGGCGTTGAGTTGCGGGTGCGGGCGTCGTTAGCTGGCGCTGCCGTGCCGATCGCGCGGCAAGACAGATCCGTGCCGCGAGTCGATGTCCTTGGTCGCCAGCATCTTCGAAACCAGAACCTGGCGCCGGGGTATCTTACGGCTGCGCGCCTTCGTCCGGGCCGGCGAACTCGGCCTGACCGGCCTCGCAGCCGTGGTCGGCGCCTTGTCGGGCCTCGCCGTCACCGGCCTTGCCCTCGCCGCCCAGATCCTGCATCGGCTGATCTTCGACCTCGGCGACGGCGAAAGGCTCAGCGCCGTGAGCGCGCTGGCGCCGCGCGCTGCGCTGCTGGCGCCGATCGCCGGCGGGCTGGTGATGGGCGCGATCGTGCTCGCCCTCAGACTGTCGCGGCGGCGCCCGGCGATCGATCCGATCGAAGCCAATGCCCTTTACGGCGGCCGGCTGTCGCTCTTCGACAGCCTGCTGGTCGCGGCGCAGAACCTGGTGTCCAACGGCTGCGGTGCCTCGGTCGGGCAGGAGGCGGGCTATACCCAGATTTCCGCGGGCATCGCTTCCCGCCTGGGCCGCCTGTTCGAGCTGCGCCGGGCCGACCTTCGGACCTTGGTCGGCTGCGGCGCCGCGGCGGCCATCGCGACCGCCTTCGACGCGCCCCTGGCCGGCGCCTTCTACGGTTTCGAGCTGATCATCGGCACCTATTCGATCGCCACGCTGACCCCCGTGGTGGTCGCCGCGCTGTGCGGCACCCTGGTCGGCAGGCTGTTCGGCGACGGCAGCTATCAGATCGAGGTCGGCGATTTCGGCACGGTCACCAATGCCGATTACCTGCCCGCCCTGCTGCTCGGCGTGCTCTGTGCCGGCTTCGGCATCCTGGTGATGCAGGGCGTCACGGCGCTGGAGGCGCTGGCGCGGCGGAGCCGTCTGCCCGATTCGCTCCGCCCCGTGGTCGGCGGTGCCGCAGTCGGCGGTCTCGCCCTGCTCTCGCCGGCCGTGCTCTCGGCCGGCCATGGCGCGCTGCATCTCGAACTCGGGGCGACCACGGGGGCGGCCGCCCTCGCCACCATGATCCTGCTGAAGGCGGTCGCCTCCGCCGTTTCGATCGGCACCGGCTTTCGCGGTGGGCTGTTCTTCGCCTCGCTCTTCCTCGGCGCGCTGATCGGCAAGCTTTACGCCCTGGGCGCCGTCATGGTCTTCACCGGGGCGGGGTTGACGCCGGTGGTCTATGCCCTGGTCGGCATGAGCGCGCTTGCCGTCGCCGTCATCGGCGGGCCGCTGACCATGACCTTCCTCGCCCTCGAACTGACCGGGGATTTCACCATCACCGTGCTGGTCCTGGTCGGCGTCATCGCCTCGTCGCTGACGGTGCGGAAATCCTTCGGCTATTCCTTCGCCACTTGGCGTTTCCATCTCCGGGGCGAGACTATCCGGGGCGGCCACGACATCGGCTGGATCCGCAACCTGACGGTCGGGCGCATGATGCGGCGCGACCTGCGCACGGTCGCCGCCGATGTTTCCCTGGAACAGTTCCGCCGCGACTTCCCGCTCGGCTCTACGCAGCGGGTGGTGGCGCTCGATGCGGCCGGAACTTATGCCGGGATCGTACTGGTGGCCGATGCCTTCGAGGTGGGGCGTGAGCCAGCAGGGGCGAAAGCAGGCATCGGCCCGCTGCTGCGCCACCGGAACGACGTGCTGCACCCGGCGATGAATGCCCGCGAGGCATTGTCGGCCTTCGAGCGGTGCGAGAGCGAGGCGCTCGCCGTGGTCGAGAGCCGGGACAGCCGCCGCGTCGTCGGCCTGCTGACCGAGAGCCACGCGCTGCGCCGCTACAGCGAGGAACTGGACCGCCGCCGGCGCGAAGCCTCGGGCGAAATCTGAGTCAGCGGTCGCCCTGATAGCGTTCGTAGGCCGCTTCGACCACGGTGATATGGCCGCGCATGGCGGCTTCCGCCTCGGTCCTGTCGGCGCGCAGGATGGCGGTCACCACCCGGTCGTGCTCGGCATGGGAGAGGGCGAGGCGGCCCAGCGTGCGGAACTGGGCACGGCGGAAGGGCGACAGGCGCGCCCGCGTCGCCAGGGTGATCTCGGCCAGATAGTCGTTGTGGCTGCCGGTGTAGATGGCGCCGTGGAAATGCTCGTTCTGCTCGTGATAGCGCTGCGGATCGCCGCGGCGGACCAGCTCGCCCAGCACCTCGTGCAGGTCGGCCAGGGCTTGGCGCTCGCTCGAGGTCATGTGCAGGGCGGCGAGGCCGGCGCAGATCGCCTCGAGTTCCGCCATCACGTCGAACATGCCGCGTAGCCGTTCAAGGGAGGGCAGGGCGACCAGGGCGCTTCGATGCGCCCGCGTCTCGACCAGGCCGGAGGCGGCGAGCTGGCGGATCGCCTCCCTGACCGGGGTGCGCGAGACGCCGAAGCGCCGCGCGATTTCGACTTCTTCGAGGGGGGTGCCGGGGGTCAGCCGGCCCTGGACGATTTCGTCCGCGATGACGAGGCGCAGCTCGTCCGTGCGGGTCGCGGACTTCCGCCCCGCCGGGGATTGGGCTGCCGGCTTGTCGCGCGCCGGCTTGGCGCTATCGGACAGGGTCACGATCCAAAGATGGTCATTGCACTCGACGCGCGCAAGCCTAGGGGCCGGCCGCCCCCCCGGCAAGGGGGCTCGGCCGGGTGAAATCGATGGTCTCCCCTGCGCGGCCGAGATGGAGTGCTGCCTCGACCCGCGGGGTTTCGGCGATCACCGTGCCGCCGCGGATCACGAAGAGACGGGCCGGCTTCAGGCGCAGGGCCTCGATCGGGTCGCGTGCCTGGAGGATCACCAGGTCCGCCTTGCAGCCGGGCTCCAGGCCGTAGCCGTCGAGTTGCAGGGCTTTGGCCCCGTGGCTGGTGACCGCCTGGAAGGCCGCCCGCATCTCGGCGACGCCGGTCATCTGGCCGACGTGAAGGCCCATATGGGCGACTTCCAGCATGTCGTGGCTGCCCAGCGGATACCACGGGTCCATCACGCAATCATGGCCGAAGGCGACATTGAGCCCGGCCGCCATCAGCTCCTTCACCCGGGTCATGCCGCGGCGCTTCGGGTAAGTGTCGTGGCGGCCCTGGAGCGTGATGTTGATCAGCGGATTGGCGACGACCTGGAGCTCGGCCTCGCGCATCAGGCCGATCAGCTTCGAGACATAGTAATTGTCCATCGAATGCATCGATGTGAGATGCGAGCCGGTGACCCGGCCCTGCAGGCCCAGGCGCGTGGTCTCGTAGGCCAAGCTCTCGACATGGCGGGACAGGGGATCGTCCGATTCGTCGCAATGCATGTCGACCAGCAGGCCGCGCGCTGCAGCGATCTCGCACAGCGCCTTCACCGAGGCGGCACCGTCGGCCATCGTGCGCTCGAAATGCGGGATGCCGCCCACCACGTCGACGCCCATGTCCAGGGCGCGCGCCAGGTTCTCGGCCGAACGGGCATAGCGGAGATAGCCGTCCTGCGGGAAGGCGACGAGCTGGAGGTCGAGATAGGGCTTCATTTCCGCCCGAACCTCGAGCAGTGCCTCGACCGCCAGCAGCCGGTCGTCGCAGATGTCGACATGGGAACGGATGGCGAGGGTGCCGCGGGCCACCGCCTGGCGGCAGCAGTCGAGCGCGCGGGCCTTGATCGCCTCGACCGTGAGATGGGGTTTCAGTTCGCCCCAAAGGGCGATGCCTTCGAGCAACGTGCCGGACTGGTTCATCCTGGGCAGGCCGAGGGAGAGGGTCGAATCCATGTGGAAATGGCTGTCGACGAAGGGCGGCGTGGCCAGGAAGCCGGCGCCGTCGATCACCCGCGCGGCCTCGGCTTCCAGCTTCGGCCCGACGGCGGCGATGCGGCCCCTCTCGACCGCGATGTCGATGCCGGTCCTGCCATCGGGCAGCGTCACGTTCCGTATCAGCAGGTCAGGACTCATCGCATACCTCGCCCGTTGCCCGGGGATTCTTCCATTCCGCCTCCGGACGGGGCAAGAAATTTGTCCGATCGGTTAGGTTTTTGCCCGCCCGGCCTTCACAGGCCGGGCCGCTTCGGCTAACGATGAAAGCGGGAGGCCGGGGCATGGACCATATGTTCGGAACGGGCGACGACGGCGACGAGGACGCCCCCCGCGGCGGGCGCATCCGCCAGCGCAACAAGGCGCAGATCATCGCCGCCGCCGAGAAAGTCTTCGCCGAACGGGGCTACGACGGCGCCACCACGGCGGAGATCGCCGAAGTGGCGGGCCTCGCCAAATCCAACGTGCATTATTATTTCGGCACCAAGGAAGCGATCTACCGCGAGGTCATCGCCGGCATCGTCGACCTCTGGCTGAAGGCCTTCGGCGACATCACGGCGGAGGACGACCCGGCCCAGGCGATCGCCACCTATATCCGGCGCAAGTTGACCTATTCCCGGAAGCGGCCGCTGGCGTCGCGCATCTTCGCGACCGAGATCATCCGCGGCGCCCCGATCCTCCGCCCCTTCCTGGAGACGGAGCTGCACGACTGGGTGGCACAGAAGGCCGTCGTCCTGGAACATTGGGCATCCCAGGGCAAGATGGACCCGGTGGCACCCCATCACTTCTTCTTCATGATCTGGGCCTCGACCCAGACCTATGCCGACTTCGCCACCCAGATCGCCGCCGTGCTCGGCCACCGCCGCCTGCGCGAACAGGATTTCGAGGAGGCGATCGCCACGGTCACGCAGATCGTCCTGAAGGGCTGCGGCATCAAGGGGTGAGGCTCCCGCTGCTCCCCTCTCCCCGTCATGGCCGGGCTTGTCCCGGCCATCCACGATAACTCGGTACCGACGGTGTTCGCGTGGATGCCCGGGACAAGCCCGGGCATGACGAATGGGGGAGGCCGGTTAACCCATGCGCGAAACGGCGGTCGGCGCGTGGGCCTCGGCGACCCGCTTCACGGCATCGTAATAGGACGGGAAGGTCGGCCGGTCGACGTAACGTCCCGCACCCTTGACCGTGCGCACCTCGCCGTCGTGATAGACCACTTTGCCGTTGGCGATCGTCGTCGTGTTGATGCCTTTGACGGTCATCCCCTCGAAGATGTTGAAGTCGATGTTCTGGTGGTGCGTCGCCTTGGAGATGGTGCGTTCCCGCGCCGGGTCCCAGATCACGATGTCGGCATCGGCGCCCGGCGCCACCACGCCCTTGCGCGGGTAGATGTTGAAGATCTTGGCCGCATTGGCCGAAGTGATGGCGACGAATTCGGACGGCGTGAGACGGCCCGCGTTCACGCCGTGGTGCCACAGCACATGCATGCGGTCCTCGACCCCGCCGGTGCCGTTCGGGATCTGGGCGAAATTGTTGTGGCCCATTCTCTTTTGCGGCGTGCAGAAGCAGCAATGGTCGGTCGCCGTGGTCTGCAACATGCCGGCCTGGAGGCCGCGCCACAGCGCCTCCTGATGTTCGCGCGGGCGGAAGGGCGGGCTCATCACATGATGGGCGGCAAAGTCCCAGTCGGTGCTGCGATAGACGCTGTCGTCGACCAGGAGATGGCCGGCCAGCACTTCGCCGAACACGCGCTGGCCGTCGCCCCGGGCGCGGGTGATCGCCTGCAGGCTCTCGATGCAGGAATTATGCACGATGTAGAGCGGCACGTTGAGGACCTGGGCGATCCGGATCGCCCGGTCCGCCGCCTCGCCTTCGACCGCACTCGGGCGGGACTGCGGATGTCCCTCCGGCCCGGTGATGCCCATATCGAGCAATTGTTTCTGAAGATGGGCGACCAGTTCGCCGTTCTCGGCATGGACGGTGCAGAGGGCGCCCAGTTCCCGCGCCCTGGTGAAGGATTTCACCAGGATCTCGTCGTCCGCCATGATGGCGCCCTTGTAGGCCATGAAATGCTTGAAGCTGTTCACGCCGTATTCGCGCGTCAGCGTCCCCATGGCCTCGTGCACGCTGTCGTCCCACCAGGTGATGGCGACATGGAAACTATAGTCGGTCGCGGCCTTCTCGGCCCAGCCGCGCCAGGTGCGATAGGCTTCCAGCACGTCCTGCTTCGGGCTCGGGATGACGAAATCGATGATCGTCGTGGTGCCGCCCACGGCGCCCGCCGTGGTCCCGGTGAAGAAATCCTCGGAAGCGACGGTGCCCATGAAGGGCAATTCCATATGGGTGTGAGGATCGATGCCGCCCGGCATGACATAGGCGCCGCCCGCGTCGATCACTTGCCCGCCCGCCGGCACGTCGAGCCCGGTGCCGACCGCGGCGACAGTGCCGCCCTCGATCAGCACGTCGGCACGGTGGCTGTAATCGGCGTTGACGACGGTTCCGCCCTTGACCAGCAGCGTCATGATCCTCACTCCAGAGCCGTGCCCCCGCCCGATTTCCGCATTTGGAGAGGGCGGGGGATGTTTCAGATTACATCTTGTCGGTGACGGCGTGCGTCCAGGCGCCCACCGGCTCCTTGGTGATCACGGGGTCCGAGCCGCCCGAGAGCAGGGTCTTCACCGTGCGCTCGTAATCCTTGGGATCGAGCACGCCGGTCGAGCCTTCGGTCAGCTTGTTGACCTCGGCCATCATGGTGGTCTGATGGCCTTCGGTCTGGGCGCCGGTGGCGTCGTTGTCGAGCACGATCTTCACGGCTTCTTCCGGATGGGCGCGGGCGTATTCCCAGCCTTCCATCGAGGCCTTGACGAATTTCGCCATGGTGGCGACGAACTTCGGGTCCTTCAGCTTGTCGTCGAGCGTATAGAGGCCGTCTTCCAGCATGGAAACGCCTTCGGTCTCATACTTGAAGACCACCAGGTCCTCCGGCTTCACGCCCGCCTCGATGACCTGCCAATATTCGTTGTAGGTCATGGTCGAGATGCAGTCGGCCTGCTTCTGGAGCAGCGGATCGACGTTGAAGCCCTGCTTCAGCACGGTGACGCCCTTCGGCCCGCCGGTCGTCGGGATGCCCAGCTTGGCCATCCAGGCCAGGAAGGGATATTCGTTGCCGAAGAACCAGACGCCCAGCGTCTTGCCCGGGAAATCGGCCGGCGCCTTGATGCCGGTCTCCTTGCGGCAGGTCAGCATCAGGCCGGAATGCTTGAACGGTTGGGCGATGTTGACCAGCGGCACGCCCTTCTCGCGCGAGGCCAGTGCGGCCGCCATCCAGTCGACGATGACGTCGGCGCCGCCGCCGGCGATCACCTGCTCGGGCGCGATGTCCGGGCCGCCCGGGTTGATCGTCACGTCGAGCCCGGCCTTGTCGTAGAAGCCCTTGGCCTTGGCGACGTAATAGCCGGCGAATTGCGCCTGGGTCACCCACTTCAGCTGAAGCGTGACCTTGTCGGCCGCCTGGGCCGCGAAGGCGCCGAGGCTCATGGCCATCAGTGCCGTTGCCGCGATCAGTCTCTTCATTCCCCTTACTCCCCTGTTAGTGCCGCTGCCGGTTGGATGAATGCCAGAAGGTGACCCGCGCCTCGGCGAGCGCCACCAGCCCGTAGAAGGCCGAGCCGGCGACCGCCGCCAGCACGATTTCGGCCCAGACCATGTCGAGATTCATGCGCCCCACCTCGGTCGAGATGCGGAAACCCATGCCGACGATCGGCGTGCCGAAGAACTCGGCCACGATGGCGCCGATCAGCGCCAGCGTCGAATTGATCTTCAGCGCATTGAAGACGAAAGGCATGGCCGCCGGCAGGCGGAGCGCGAACAGGCTCTGCCAGTAGCCGGCGGCATAGGTGCGGAGCAATTCCCGCTCCTGGACGCCGGCCGCGGCGAGGCCGGCGACCGTGTTCACCAGCATCGGGAAGAAGGTCATGATCACCACGACCGCGGCCTTGGACGGCCAGTCGAAGCCGAACCACATGACCATGATCGGGGCGACGCCGACGATCGGCAGGGCGCTGGCCAGATTGCCGAGGGGCAGCAGGCCGCGGGCCAGGAAGGGCACCCGGTCGGCCAATATGGCGACCGCGAAGCCCGAGCCGCAGCCGAGCAGGTAGCCGATGATCACGGCCTGGAGGAAGGTCTGGCGGAAATCGGCCGCCAAGGTGCCGGCGGAAGAGGCGAGCCGCAGCAGGATCAGCCCGGGCGAAGGCAGCAGCACCTGGGGCACGCCGAAGCCGACGGTCGCGGCCTGCCACAGCGTGACGATCCAGATCCCGAACAGCGCCGGCACGGCGAGATCGATCAGGCGCTGCACCTGTTTCGCCTCTGCCTTCAGGCCGGCCAGCAGGACCAGCCCGCGCCAGGCGACCCCGGTAAGCACCAGGAAGGAGAGCACGTAACCCGCCCCCGCCTCCCCCGGCGCTTGCCCGGTCAGCACGGCGACGGCCCCCGCCGCCGCGAGCCCGAGGAAAAGCAGGGCCGGCCGCGCCGCCGTCATCGCCGCCCCTCCGTCCCATCGCGCGGGAATGCCGCCGCCGAGCGGCCGTGGATGGCCGGGACAAGCCCGGCCATGACGGAGGGGTTGGTTCCCGTCCGTGTTTTCGTCATGCCCGGGCTTGTCCCGGGCATCCACGCGGGTGCAGGGGATGAGGTGCCGGCGGTCATCGCCGCCCTCCCATGGCACGGGTGACGGCGCCCTCGATCAGGCCGACCAAAGCGACCAGGAGGGAGGCGAGCAGGGCGGCCATCACCAGGGCGGACCAGATCTGGATCGTCTGCCCGTAGTAGGAGCCGGCGAGCAGCCGCGCCCCCAGGCCGGCCTGCGCCCCCGTCGGCAGTTCGGCGATGATGGCGCCGACCAGGCTGATCGAGATCGCCACCTTGAGGCTGGCGAAGAGGAAGGGCAGCGCCGTCGGCCAGCGCAGTTTCCAGAACGTTTGCGCGGTCGAAGCGTAATAGGTCCGCATCAGGTCCATCTGCAGGAGGTCCGGGGCGCGCAGGCCCTTCACCATGCCGATGGTGACCGGAAAGAAGCAGAGATAGGTCGAGATCACCGATTTCGGGATCAGGCCCTTCAGGCCCAGCGCCCCCAGCACGACGATGATCATGGGCGCGATCGCCAGGATCGGAATCGTCTGCGAGGCGATCACCCAGGGCAGCAGGCTCTTCTCCAGGACCCGGACATGGACGATGCCGACCGCGAGCAGGACGCCGAGCAAGCCCCCCGCCACGAAGCCGAGCAGGGTCGAGGAGAGCGTGACCGAAGAATGATAGATCAGGCTCCGCTTCGAGCCGATGTCCATCTCGACCGTGGTCTTCCACAATTCGGCCAGGACCTGGTGCGGGGCGGGCAGCAGCGGCCGGTCCTGCGCCCAGGTGGCGGCGATCAGGTCGGACGTGGTCCAGTCGGTCTTGCCGGCGCGGGCGAAGGTGTCGATCTGGAGATCGGCATTGAGCCAGACCGCGCCGGCATACCAGAGCAGGATCACGGCGAGGGCGACCACCGCCACCGGCACGGCATTGAAGGCGAAGAGCCTGAGCCGGCCGGCCGGGGCGGGAAGGGGCAGGCTGGCCGCACTCGCCATCGCCTCAATCCTCGTAGGCGTGGCCGGCGCGCAGGCCTTCGCGCACCCGGTGGGCGATCTTGAGGAATTCCGGCGTCTCGCGGATGTCGAGCGAACGGTCGCGGGGGAAATCACTCTCGATCACGTCGATGATGCGCCCGGGCCTGGGCGACATGACCACGATCTTCGACGAGAGGAAGACCGCCTCCGGAATCGAATGGGTGACGAAGACCACGGTCTTGCCGGTCTTGTCCCAGAGCCGCAGCAACTGCTCGTTCAGATGGTCGCGCACGATCTCGTCGAGGGCACCGAAGGGCTCGTCCATCAGGAGGAGATCCGGCTCGAAACAAAGTGCCCGGGCGATCGAGGCGCGCTGCTGCATGCCGCCCGAGAGCTGCCAGGGAAATTTCCGCTCGAAACCCGAGAGGTTCACCAGGTCGAGGTATTTCTTGGCACGGAGCCGACGCTCGGCCGCCGGCAGCCCCATGATCTCGAGGGGAAGCGTCACGTTCCGCTCGATGGAGCGCCAGGGATAGAGCGCGGCGGCCTGGAAGACGTAACCGTAGGAGCGCTCCATGCGCGCCGCCGCCGGCGTCATGCCGTTGACCGAGATGGTGCCCGCCGTGGCCCGCTCCAGGTCGGCGATGACGCGGAGCAGCGTGGTCTTGCCGCAGCCGCTCGGCCCGATGAAGGAGACGAAGTCGCCCCGCGCGATTTCCAGGTTCACCTCGGACAGGGCATAGACCGGCCCGTCCTTGGTCTCGAAGGTGAGGGAGAGATTCTGGATGTCGACCACCAGGCCCCGGGGCGCGGGGGCCGTGTCGTCGCGGCTCGCCGGAAGGCTCACGGTCAATGCGCCTGGCCGGCTTTTTCCAGGACGGCGCGCAGCAGCACCTGGCCGCCCGCCGAAACCCATTCCGGCGTCGCATCCTCGATCTCGTTGTGCGAGATGCCGTCGACGCAGGGGATAAAGACCATGCCGGTCGGCGCCACGCGGGCGAGATAGCAGGCATCGTGTCCGGCGCCCGAAACCATGTCGCGGGCGGAATAGCCGTTCTCGGCCACGCCCTTGCGCACGGCGTCGATACAGGCATCGTCGAAATGCACCGGGGCGTAATAGAAGATCTGGTCGATCTCGACGCCCAGGCCGATCTCGCCGCAGATCTCGGCCACGCCGTCGCGCATCGCCTTGTCCATGGCGGCCAGGGTCTCGTCTTCGGGGTGGCGGAAGTCGATGGTCATGAAGACCTTGCCGGGGATGACGTTCCGTGAATTGGGATAGACCTGCATCATGCCGACGGTGGCGCAGGCGCGCGGCGCGAACCGGTGGCCGATCTTGTTGACGAGGTCGACGATGCGGGCGGCACCCAGCAGGGCGTCCTTCCGCCGCGTCATCGGGGTCGGGCCGGCATGGCTCTCGACCCCGGTGATATTCAGCTCGTACCAGCGCTGGCCCTGGGCGTCGGTGACGACGCCGATGGTCTTGCCTTCGGCTTCCAGGATCGGGCCCTGTTCGATATGGGCTTCGAAATAGGCATGGACCGGGCGGCCCACCTCGGCCTCGCCGGCATAGCCGATGCGGGCCAGTTCCTGACCCATGGTCTTGCCGTCGGGATCGGCGCGGGAAAGACCATAGTCGAGGTCGAAGACCCCGGCGAAGACGCCGGACGCCACCATGGCCGGGGCGAAGCGCGAGCCTTCCTCGTTGGTCCAGACCGCGACTTCGACCGGGTGTTCGGTTTGAAGCCCGAGGTCGTTCAGGCTGCGCACCACCTCGAGGCCGGCGAGCACGCCGTAAACGCCGTCGAAACGCCCGCCGGTCGGCTGGCTGTCCAGATGGCTGCCGGTGACGACCGGCGGCAATTCGTTGTTCAGGCCGGGGCGGCGGGCGAAGATATTGCCCATCTTGTCGACGGTGATGCTGCAACCGGCCTCGCGGCACCAGGAAACGAAGAGGTCGCGCCCCGCCTTGTCGACATCGGTGAGCGCCAGGCGGCAGACGCCGCCCTTCTGGGTGGCACCGATCTTGGCCATGTCCATCAGGCTCTGCCACAGGCGGTCGCCGTTGATGGAAAGATTGGGCTTGTCGCTCATGTTCCCGAATCCTGCTCCGCAAAACCTGACCGAACGGTCAGGGATTATTCGCGCCCCCCGGGCTGGCGATCAACAAATTTTAAGCACCCTTTTCGCCGCACCGCCAGTTCTGCCCGGCGGATAGGCAGTGTCCCTCATTCCGCCGCCTTCACGCTCGGATTGTTCGGATGCGTGGTCCAATTGGCATAGGAGGTGCCGACCTCGCGCCCGGTGCGCGGGTCGATCCCCACCAGGGGCTCCATGGTGATGCAATTCTCGATCGGGCAGACCGTGGCGCAGAGGTTGCAGCCGACGCATTCCTCGTCGATCACCTGGAACTTGCGCGCACCATCCACGAGCGCGGTGATCGCCTGATGCGAAGTATCCTCGCAGGCGATGTGGCAGCGCCCGCATTTGATGCAGAGATCCTGGTCGATCTTGGCCTTCACGGCATAGTTCAGGTTCAGATACTGCCAGTCGGTCACATTGGGCACGGCGGCGCCGACGAAATCGGCGGTCGCGCCATGGCCCTTGCCGTCCATCCAGGCGGAGAGGCCGGTGATCATCTCTTCGACGATCCGGAAACCATAGACCATGGCGGCGGTGCAGACCTGGACGTTGCCGGCGCCCAGCGCCATGAATTCCGCCGCGTCGCGCCAGGTGGTGACGCCGCCGATGCCGGAGATGGGCAGGCCGCGCGTCTCGGGATCGCGGGCGATCTCGGCCACCATGTTCATGGCGATCGGCTTCACCGCCGGGCCGCAATAGCCGCCGTGGGTGCCCTTGCCGTCAGTCGAGGGCGAGATCGTCATGGCGTCGAGGTCGACACCGATGATCGAATTGATCGTGTTGATCAGGGAGACGGCATCAGCTCCGCCCCGCTTGGCCGCCCGGGCGGGGGCCTTGATGTCGGTCACATTGGGGGTCAGCTTCACGATCACCGGCATCCGGGTGTGCTGCTTGCACCAGCGCGTGACCATCTCGACATAGTCGGGCACCTGGCCGACGGCGGAACCCATGCCGCGTTCCGACATGCCGTGGGGACAGCCGAAGTTGAGTTCGACCCCGTCCGCCTCGGTCTCCTCGACCTGCTTCAGGATATTGCGCCAGGAATCCTCGTCGCAGGGCACCATGAGGGAAACCACCAGAGCGCGGTCCGGCCAGTCCCGCTTCACTTCCTTGATCTCGCGGAGGTTCAGCTCCAGCGGCCGGTCGGTGATCAGCTCGATATTGTTGAAGCCGATCACCCGCCGGTCGGTGCCGTGCAGGGCGCCGTAGCGCGGGCCGTTGACGTTCACGACCGGCGGCCCGGCTTCGCCCAGGGTCTTCCAGACGACGCCGCCCCAGCCGGCCTTATAGGCGCGGACGACGTTATAGGCCTTGTCGGTCGGCGGCGCCGAGGCGAGCCAGAAGGGATTGGGCGACTTGATGCCGACGAACGTGCTGGTCAGATTGGCCATGGTCCCCTCCCTCAGGCGCGGAGATAAGCGTCGATGGCGCGGGCGGCGATCTTGCCGTCCTCGACCGCGGCGACGGTGAGATCCTGCCCCCCGGCGACACAGTCGCCCCCGGCATAGACCCCGGGCAGGGAGGTGGCGCGTTCGGCATCGACCTTGATCCGCCCGCCTTCGAGGGCGACGGCGGCTTCCCCGCTCAGGAACTTCTGGCCCACGGCCTTGAACACCTGGTCGGCCGCGATGATTTCCATCTCGCCGCCGGGGCCGGCGAATTCGACGCCCGTGACCTTGCCGTTCAGGCCCAGGATGCGCACGGGCTTCAGCCCGGTCTTGATGCGGACGTCGCGCGTGCGCGCCACCTCGCGCTCATAGGGGCTCGCCTTCATGCGGGCTTCCTCGCCGCGGTAGACGATGGTGACATCCTCGGCGCCGAGCAGGCGGATCTGCACGGCGATATCGATCGCGGTCATGCCGCCGCCGATCACGATGGCACGGCGGCCGACCGCGACCGGCTCGCCCTGGCGGATCTTGGCGATCACCTCGACCGCGTCGAAGACACCGTCCAGATCTTCCCCCGCGACGCCGACGGCATTGACCCCGCCGAGACCCATGCCGAGGAAGACGGCATCGAATTGCGCGCGCAGAAGATCGAGCGAGACGTCCGTTCCGAGCCGTGTGCCGGTCTTCACCTCGATGCCGCCGACGCCCAATATATAGTCGACCTCGCGGGCCGCGATGCCGTCGACGGCCTTATAGGCGGCGATGCCATATTCGTTGAGGCCGCCCGCCTTGTCCCGCCCCTCGAAGACGGTGACGGCATGGCCGGCGCGGGCCAGCGCATGGGCGCAGGCGAGGCCGGCCGGGCCGGCGCCGACCACGGCCACCGTCTTGCCCGTCTCCGCCCCCTTGGCGAAGAGCTGGCGCCCGTCGGCCAGCAGGGCGTCGGTCGCGTGGCGCTGCAGGAGGCCGATGCGCACTGGCTGTTCCTCCGCCGTGTTGCGGACGCAGGCTTCTTCGCAGAGCTGTTCGGTCGGGCAGACGCGGGCGCACATGGCGCCCATGATGTTGGCCTCCAGGATCGTGCCGGCAGCGCCCAGCGCATTGCCGGTCGAGATCTGGCGGATGAAGAGCGGGATGTCGATCGAGGTCGGGCAGGCGGTGGTACAGGGCGCGTCATAGCAATAGAAGCAGCGCTCCGCCTCGACCTGGGCCTGATGCGGTGTCAGCGCCGCATGGAGATCGGCGAAGACGCCGTTGTTGCCACCCTTGGGACAGGCCCCCCGCTCCGCCACCGCCATGACCGCCTCCGCCGTTTTATCGCTCGCTCCATGGTGTGCAAAACCTGATCAAATGGTCAAGATTTTTCGATCGGCAGAAATGATCGCTCGCGATCGCCGGTCCCTCCGCGCGCATTCGTCATGCCCGGGCTCGTCCCGGGCTTCC
>Ga0265297_10001280_pt1 | contig 60657 bp, 70 predicted proteins | sample Munlanlwell13791_FD_192502 | JGI IMG/M metagenome (GOLD analysis project Ga0265297, IMG submission 192502) | Leachate microbial communities from a municipal landfill in Southern Ontario, Canada - Leachate well 137-91 | ecosystem: Engineered > Solid waste > Landfill > Unclassified | place... | reverse complement strand
CATCAACCTGTCCATCGACGAGCTGAAACAAATCACCGACGACACCATTGTCGAGGCCATTAAACGCGTCCGTGAAGGAAAAATGTCCGTTGAGCCCGGATACGACGGCGAGTACGGCATCGTGAAAGTCTTTTCTGCGGCCGAGCGGAAAAAATACGTGGTCAAACAAGAAAAACTATTTTAATATTTGCGGTTGTGGTATCGGCGACATTGGGGGTCTTGTCGAAAAGCCGTAAACCATACCCCCAACGATACGCGCGTCGCAAACACCAACGCTGCCCCCTACTCACGTCTCACTTCTTAACTAACTCCCCACTCCTAAACCCCGCTTCATGATTCTTCTTATCCTCGCCATCCTCTTCCTGGTCAGTTCCATCCTCGCTTTTATTTTTGCTCTGAGCTGGCTGATCCTGCTTCTAATATATAAAGCGCCCTATGTCAAAACACCGCCAGCCGCCATTGACACTATCTTAAAAAATATAAACATCAGGCCAGATGAGCTTGTCTATGACCTGGGCTGCGGGGATGCTGACGTGCTCATTGCCGTTGGAAAAAAGTTTGGATGCAAGTCTATCGGTTACGAAGCCTCGCCATTCCCCTACCTCCGTGCTTTACTAAATATTAGACGAAACAAAGCCAAGTCTGAAGTATACTGGCGTAATTTTTTTAAAGCAGACCTAGGTAAAGCCGATGTGGCATTCTGCTTCCTCATCCAGAGCCTGATGCCCCGAGTCGGTGTATACTTACAGGGCCAGCTGAAACCGGGCGCTCGGGTCATATGTTACGGCTACCCCATCCCCGTTTGGCAGCCCGCGCAGACCATTGACGTTCCTTATACATCGAGTAAGATATATATCTACCAACACTAATGGAGACGTGGCAGAGTGGTTGAACGCGCTGGTTTCGAAAACCAGTAGACCTTAACGGGTCTCGGAGGTTCGAATCCTCCCGTCTCCGAATGAACAACGTGAATGAGGAACGGAGTCCCGCAACTACTTGCGGGACGTGAGGATGAGAAAGCCGCAGCGATGTGCGAGTTTGCCCGCAGGGCAAGGCGAGCACCGCGAGGCGGGGTCGCAAAAAATTTCCGTCAGGAAATTAATTCGTGACCGAATCCTCCCGTCTCCGCCAGACTACGCTTTAATAAAGCTTCGTCTGTCAGGCCAAAGTAAGATAGAGTAATTACTATGTGGTACGTATACGGTCTAAAATGTCGCGACAATTCATTGTATGTCGGATCAACGAATAGTGTTAAACGACGAGTTGCTGAACATCAATCCGGACTTACCCAAAGTACAAAAAGTAAACTACCGGTACGCTTGGTATTTCATACTGGCGTTCATACCGAAAAAGGAGCCAGGGCACTCGAAAAATATCTTAAGACTGGGTCTGGGGAAGCAGTACTAAAAAAACGAATTTTAGCTGACGAAGCTTCGTAGAAGCGTAGTCAGCCTCCCGTCTCCGATTTTGACTCATGACAATTATTACTCTACTGATCATACTATTAATTGGCGTACTGTCCGGTTTTGTCGGCGCCATTGCCGGTGGCGGTGGCCTTATTTCAATTCCTTTTCTTCTCTTTCTCGGCATCCCGCCGCAGATCACACTGGCCACCAACAAATTCGGTGGGATGGGGCTGAGCCTTGGCGCCCTGTATAAGTTCATCAAAGAGAAAAAAATAGTCTGGCGCTACGCTATTGCATTAAGCATCGTCGGGACAGCGGCCAGCTTCATTGGATCCCGGATCCTGCTCACGATAGAGACCGACCTCCTGCAAAAAATAATCGGGATCCTGCTCCTCGCGCTCGTCCCGACAATCTTTTTTAAAAAAGATTTTGGGCTTGAGGAGCGCGTCACATCGTCGAATTCAAAAACACTCGGCTACCTCTTCTATTTTTTCCTGTCCATCCTGGCCTCGTTTTTCGGTGGTATGGGGGCGCTCCTGATGAGCGTGGTAATTTATTTCTTCGGCATGACGATGATAACCGGCAACGCGACTGAGCTGGTGTCGTATACGATTTTTTCAGTGGCCGCCGTCATTATTTTTGCTGCCCACCACATCATCGACTACCGGGCCGGCATCGCGCTGTTTATCGGCATGCTCGTCGGCGGGTACGTCGGCGCGCATCTGGCGATTAAAAAAGGCGACGCGTGGGTAAAATACGTTTTTGCCGTAGTGATCGTCGTTTCTGCCGTAAAAATTCTCTTTTTTTAGAAAACTAACAATTTCTCCATGAATATTCCCCTCAAAAAACTCCCCAATGGATTCGCCATGCCGGAATACGGCCTGGGCACCTGGCAAATGGGCGGCCGCGACGAACGCGACCCGGCTAATGACGACCAGGCTGACATCCAGGGCATCAAAGACGCGATTGACGCCGGCATTACCCATATTGATACGGCCGAAATCTACGCCAACGGCTATACAGAAACCCTGGTCAGCCGGGCCATCAAAGGATATGACCGCTCGAAGCTGTTCATTGTATCCAAGGTCCAAGCCGCGCATATGAGTTATGACGGCATCATCGAAGCGTGCCAACATAGTCTGGAGCGCTTGGGATTATCGTATCTCGATATGTATCTGTTACATCGATACAATGCCACATTTCCCCTCCAGGAAAGCATCCGAGCTATGGATGAACTCGCCAACCGTGGATTGATCCGGGCCATCGGCGTGGCTAATTTCGGCGCTGGGCATATCGCCGAAGCGCAAAGCTACACGAAAAATAAAATTGTCTGCGACCAGGTGCACTATAACCTCCAATTCCGTGAACCGAAAAATAGCGGATTGCTGGAGTACTGCCGAAAAAACGACATCATGCTCGTCGCCTGGCGTCCGGTCGGCAAGGGCGATTTGCTCGGAGACCAGCCGCCGGTTATACTGGAGTTATGCGAAAAATACCATAAAACACCCGCCCAAATAGCGTTGAACTGGCTGATTTCCCAGCCGAACGTCGTCACGTTATCAAAAACAAGAAGTAAAAAGCATCTGATGGAAAACCTTGGCGCAATCAGGTGGCATATGGATCCTGTCGATATTGAAAAAATAATGACTGACTATCCTGGCGCGCAAAACATTTCAAATGTAATACCTTTAGACAAATAATATGAAACTCACCCGCAAACAGACTGTCCACAAAAACAAATTCGGTGCCGACCTCCGCGTGTATAAAATCAACCGCAAAGATGCCGGCTTGGCGTACATTGAGGTAAAAAAAGGGCATTTCGAGGAGTTCATGAACAGGAAAAGCACATTCATATACTACGTCCTGCACGGAAAGGGCACCTTTTATTTGAACGGAAAATCGACTACGGTAAAGGCGACAGACGTAGTGGTTATCCCGCCAAAAACCAAAGCCTACTATCTCGGCCACATGAAACTCGTCCTCGTGACCGTCCCGGCCTGGCAGGCGAAATATGAAAAGCACGTCCGACTTATTAAATAATGACCTTATGAACAAGCTCATCATTTACGATTCCCTCTTCGGCAACACGAAAAAAGTCGCCGAAGCCATCGGTGAAGTCCTCGGTCCTGACGCAAAAGTCGAGCACATCAACGACGCAGCGCCGGCCGACCTGACGTCCGCCGACCTGCTCGTCATCGGTTCACCGACGCATGGCGGGCGTCCGTCCCAACCAATGCAGAAATTCCTGAACACCATCGGTCCCGGCGGACTGAAAAACGTCCGAGCGGCCGCGTTTGATACGGGCAATAGCCCGGAGGGGCAGGGTTGGTTTCTCCGTCTAGTCATTAAATTCTTCGGGTATGCCTCTGACCGCCTGGCCAGAACATTGAAAACGAAGGGTGCCAATGTAATCGCCGCGGAAACGTTTTACGTGCTCGGTAAAGAAGGTCCGCTTAAAGACGGCGAACTGGAACGGGCCAAAGGATGGACAAAAGAGTTAACTGTTTAATATGTACCCCGATTCAAGCGAAGGCTTAAATAAAGAAACGGACGACGCCATATATTTTTTCACGCCGGCCTTCCATATATTAGACAGTTTTTCCGCTCACACGGTGAAACTGTGGGGTAAAACATTCCCTACCGCAGAACACGCCTTCCAATGGAAAAAATTTTCTGTAGTTGCGCCTGATGTAGCGGAAAAAATACTACAGGCGGGCAGCCCGGAAGCGGCCAAGCGCATCGCAATCGCGCATAAAAGCAAGGTCCTGCCGGAATGGTACGGCCAGCGCGCTTCCGTCATGCGAGAAGTGCTGGCCGCCAAGGCAGAACAGCACGATGACGTGCGCGAACAGCTAAAAAAAACAGGTAATCGGATAATCGTCGAAAACTCCCCGGTTGACAATTTCTGGGGCTGCGGACCGGACGGGAAAGGAGAGAATATGATTGGGAAAATTTGGATGGAAATACGGAAAAAATACTGCTGACCCAATGATCCCCCGGGGCGAATTCTAAAAAAATTACCAATACCCAGCTCACGTCGCTGGCTTGCCTGATCGGTGAATTGCCTGTTTTTGGCTATTACCGTACAATTAAGCCATGATTACTATTAAGGAAATCGAGTCACCGGCCGACATCAAGCAGTTCGTGCTGTTCCCCTGGCACATCTACAAAAATGATCCCAACTGGGTACCGCCGCTCATCCGCGACCAGTGCAATTTTTTCAACCCGAAAAAAAATCCCTACTACCACCACTCCAAAGTACTACTGACCATGGCATATCGCGACGGCGAGCCAGTCGGCCGCTTATCCGTACATGAAAATACCCAGCACGTAAAAAAGTATAATGAACAAATCGGCTTTTTCGGATTTTTTGAATGCATAGATGATTTTGAAGTAGCCAAGACTTTATTTGATCATGGCAAAAATTGGCTGAAATCCCTTGGGTACGAAAAAATGCGTGGGCCGGCGAATTTCTCCATTAATGGCGAATATTCCCTACTGGTGGAAGGGTTTGACTCACCGCCGGTCATCATGATGACGTACAATCCGCCGTACTACGAAAAACTTCTCACTCACTGCGGTTTCCGGCCATCCCAGGAAATGTACGCCTACCAGCTGTACACCGACAAGGGTTTGCCCGCCGACATTGCGGCAAAAGCAATCGCGGCGGAAAAAAACCATCCTGAATTCAGCGTAAGAAAAATGCGGCTGAAAAATCTGGAGCAGGAAGCGAGAATCGTTAATACGATATATAACCAGGCCTGGGACGAAAACTGGGGCGCCGTTCCCTTCACTGACAAGGAAATTATGGTTTTGGCTCATGAGCTGAAAATGATCCTGGACGAGGACATCGCGTATATCGGGGAAATTAACGGCGAACCAATCGGGTTCTCCCTCTCCATCCCCGACGCCAACCAGGCTATAAAAGCCGCCAACGGCAGATTATTCCCATTCGGCCTAATAAAAATGCTGCTGAAAAAACGGCGCATCAACGGGGTACGTGTCTTGGTTATGGGCATTTTGAAAAAGTACCGTCACAATGATTTCGACAAGATCTTCTATAAAAAAACCTACGAGGAGGGACGCAAAAAAGGCTACGTATACGCGGAGGGCTCACTCATCAACGAATCAAACGCGCCGATGCGCCGGGTACTGGAAAAACTTGGCGCAAAAATCTATAAGACGTACCGGATGTATGATCTAACAATTTAACTAATATTGCAATGCAAAAAATATCAATAATCGGTGCGGGGATATCAGGTTTGTCGGCAGCGATCACTTTAGCAAAAAATGGCTACCATGTTGACGTTTTTGACCGGCAAAAAGATTCAGGAGCACGATTTGGGGGCGATTTGCAGGGATTAGAAAATTGGTCAGAAAAAACGGACGTTTTGGAAGATTTAAAATCAATGAATATTGATATTAATTTTGAAACGTACCCATTTGACTATGCTGATCTGACTGATGGGCACAGGCCCCTCATGCACGCTACATTTAAAAAACCTATAACATACCTGGTAAAACGCGGGCCCATCCCCGGCAGTTTGGATGGAGGCCTGGAAGAACAGGCCCGAAACCTGGGCGTATCACTCCATTACCAATTTCATGGCCATCCTGAACACCCGGACATTACGGCCACGGGTCCGATAGTCAACGATTATTGGGCCGCTGACAAAGGCATCATTTTCAAAACGAGCATGCCGGATACATTCATGGGCATTATAAATAATGATGTTTCATACAAAGGATATGCCTATCTGCTAGTAGTGAAAGGTTACGGGTGTTTATGCACATGCATTTTCGACGACTTGCACCGGCTTGGGGAAAACTTCAAAGCCGCACAGTTGGCGTTTGAACAATACGTAAAACTTGACATCCGGGACCCGAAACCGGTCGGTGGGGTAGGGTCGTTCTCAATGAACTCAATCTACACCCATAATGGCTCAATTTATATTGGTGAAGCGGCAGGATTGCAGGATTTTCTTCTTGGGTTTGGTATGCGCAATGCCATCACGGCCGGTTATCTGGCGGCGAACAGTATTATGACCGGAAAACAATTTGATTTTCTGATGAACAAGAAATTTTTTCACCGCAAGAAGGCAGGGCTAGTCAATCGGTTTGTATACGAGCGGTTTACCAAAAATGGGCTGCCGCATCAGCTGGGGAAAGTGCTTACAAAAACTGACCCATATCCCTACCTATATTCCCTCTATAATTTTAACTGGTGGCAGCGGCTGCTTTATGCTCCGGCATTTATTTACTGCAAGAAGTATTACCCGCAAATTTGGCGCTGATGCCCATACAATTAGCAAAATATTCTTTTTAAAATTTTAAATTACATGAAACGATCCAAAAAAGTCATTTTCGCTTCCCACTGCCTGTTGAACCAGAATGCCCGCGCCAGCGGCGTGGCGAAAAGCTCCGGGGTGGTCAAGGAATTCGTCAATTTCTGCATTAAAAAGGGTTATGGTATCGTGCCAATCGAATGTCCGCAGCTGCAGTTTGAACCGCTTCTTCGGCAACCGGCCACCCGCGAACATTACGACAACCGGGCTGTCCGTTCTGTCTGCCGAAACATCATAACGTCGACGATCAAGCAAATCATTATGTACCGCCAGGCGGGCTATGCAGTATGCGGTATTTTTGGAGTGGAGGGATCCCCCACCTGCGGCGCGGTCAGGACGCATGTCCTGTCTTCAGGCGGGCGCAGCGTCAACGTCCGGGGCCGGGGCATTTTTTATGATGAAATGAACGCAGCCCTAAAAAAACGCCGCATCTCTGTACCGATCTACGATTGGGACATTCAGGCAAAAAAAGCATTAAACCGTTAAAAAACTATTTTTAGAAAATAATACTATGAAAATCATCAAAGAATTCAGGGAATTCGCCATCAAGGGCAACGTCATGGATTTGGCCGTCGCGGTCATTATCGGCGGCGCTTTCGGTAAAATCATCACTTCTTTCGTCAATGATGTTCTTATGCCATTCATCGGCATGCTGCTCGGCGGTGTTAATTTCACTAACCTAAAAATCGTCCTCAAGAAGGCGGCTGACGGCACGGCCACTGCCACGCTTAATTACGGCGCCTTTATCCAGGCCGTCATTGATTTCCTGCTCATTGCGGGCGTGATATTTATGATGGTAAAATTGATCAGTTCACTGAAGAAACATGACGAGGCGGCAAAGGCGCCTGAACCGCCTGTCCAGGAAAAATTACTGACGGAAATTCGCGATTTGCTGAAAAAATAATTCATTATCCTATCCACATGAACCCCGAAAAAAAATCTACCACCACTTCCGTCAAGCAGGGCGGCCTGGTCCCGGGTACGCCGCACCAGGTGTATGAGGTTTGGATGGACAGTGATAAACATTCCCAACTGACCGGCAGTGAAGCTACGATCAGCCGTGTTGTCGGCGGGGAATTCACCACGTTCGGCGGCTGGGCGACCGGCAAGAACATCGAGCTGATCCCGGATAAAAAAATCATCCAGACCTGGCGCGCAGACGACTGGCCGGCCGGTCACTTCTCTACCCTGACGGTACATCTCCTACCAGCGCCAGGCGGAACAAAAATCCTTTTTACGCAAACAGGCGTCCCCCTGTCATTGGCCAAATCAGTCGCCCAGGGCTGGAAGGATTTCTACTGGGAACCGATGAAAAAATATATACTAAAAAAATAATTAAACACTATGGACCAACAAACCCCACAACCAACAAAATCAAGACACTCGGGCTGGGCTGTTGTGATAATAATTCTAGTGTTGTGCCTGGCCGGCGGATTTTTCTACTGGCGCAGTTTTCAGCCGGAGACTGAAGATACGGACAACCCGTACCTCGAAAACGCCATGACGCAGGCCGAAGAACGATTTACCAACAACGCTAACTCTACAGGCACTAATACCAGCGTCACGTCCAACGGCCAGCAGAATACTGATTCGACGGCCACCACGGGATCCCTGGTCGGTACCTGGACGTCCGACTGCCTGGTCCCTGACGCTAACAGTCCCTGGTCGGAACAACACAAATTTGTTTTTTTATCCGACGGTTCCGCCGTGCACACCCGCTGGTCAGGCAGCGACCACAACTGCACTGTCGTAGACACGCTGGTCAATACCTACTCCTATGTTATACCGGGGACCGGCCAGATTAACCTGACTGACCAAGATACGGGATCAACAATATACGACATCTACCTGATATCCGGTGATACACTGGAATTCGGCCACGGGTTCCAATCGCCGTATCCGGCAGGGTATGACGCTACCCAGGGCTATTCGGCGGCAAACCGTTTTCATGATTTGAATACATACATCATCTATAAAAAATAAAGGCAACATTTTTATGGAATATAATAATGACAAACTCGACGGACTCAATCCCATGACCGGCAACGCCAAAGAAACGACACCTCAGCCAACCGTAGACATTGGGGAACGATTCGACCTATCTTCATTCGACAAGATGGCGGAGGCCATCCCCGAACTGGAAAACATGCGCGGCGTTGACCAACGGACCGACTACCATGACCTACCGCTCGACGTCCACACACGGGAAGTTGTAAAACATTTGCAGGAGGACCAGTTTGTCGCCACATTGCCACAAAAGGAAGCCATCGCGCTGGCAGGATACCTCCATGACCTCGGTAAGACTTCTCCTGAAGGGACACAAGTAAACCCCAAAGATGAAACAAAACGCCAATACATCGGCCATGAAAAGGTCAGTGAAAAAATGGCTCGCGATATAATGTCCCGGCCGGAATTCAACCTAAAACCAGAGGACATCGAATTTGTTGCGAAACTTGACGGACTGCACGCCTCAGCACTTAACCTGATTAAAAACTTCGATACCACCAACCAGCCCAAAGGCAAAGAGCTCGGTGCATACGATGATTTCATGAAACGGGTTGAGGAAATTCCTAGCCCTCTTTCTATCGAAGATAAGCTGAGAGTCGTCATTGCGTTTAACCGGGCAGATATACTAGCCACCTACAATGAAAACAGCGACCCCAATTCAGAAAAAGTAAAACGACTAATCAATCGGGTAGCTAAAGACACAGAGACTTTAGGCGAGATGGGGAAAGCGGTCCCGGCACTGGTTGAAGCGATTATGGCCCGCCGATCGGGAAAACAACAGGCAGGCATCGTTTTTAAAGATGGGGTCTATCGGTATCATGATTACGGTGAGTCCCAAAAAACAGAAACTCCTTCTGCGATCGACGAACAAAGCGTAATCTATATCGAACAACAATTTCCGGTTTTTGGATTACAGGAAGATCAAAAAGATGCATTTCTGCTGGCACTCCGTACCAACGGCCTCCCCGGCCTCGGGAAAGCTGGTTTCAGCAGGCAGATAAGCACCATTAAAAAACTACTTCAAGAACGACCTAATACATAACTAAAATTATTATGAAACAAACGTACGCCAACCTCCTGAAAGCCATTGCCGGCGAATCAATGGCCAGGAACAAATACACCTTTTACGCGAAACAGGCCCGGAAAGACGGGTACGAGTGGATCGCCCGCGTGTTTGAAGAAACGGCCGACAACGAGCGGGCCCACGCCGAAGAAGAACTGGAATACATTCCGGAAAAAACGGCCATGACCAACACGTACGACATCCACCCGGTGGCTGACACGCTGACGAACCTAAGGCACGCGGCCGAGGGCGAGGAATACGAATTCGGCACCATGTACCCCGACTTCCAGAAAGTAGCGGAAGACGAGGGCGAAAAGGATATTGCTGAGCTGTTCAAACGCATTGCCATGGTGGAAACGAAACATGCCGAACGTTACCGCATCCTGGCGGACAAACTTGAAAAAGACACCCTGTACAAAAACGATGAGGAAATCGAATGGAAATGCGAAAATTGCGGCTATGTCCATAAGGGGAAATTCGCGCCCGGCAAATGCCCGCTCTGCAAAAAACCCCAGGGCTGGTACCGGGGCTTGGGCGTGGTGCGGTAGCCAAACAATCCGGCAATTATCAAAATGGTGGAGCCAAGACTCCACTATTTTGATATACTGTAGGCATGGGAAAAAATATCATCATATCAGACCAAACGTCACTGGACAATAAAATCAAAGACATGCGCAGGGACGGCCCCGGTGGCCTGCACGTGCTGTCTGATTTCGACCGGACACTCACCAAAGCGTACGTTAACGGGAAAAAAATCTGGTCACTGCTGGCCATCCTGCGGGACCATTTCATGCTGACCCCCGACTATCCGGCCAAGGCTCAGGCGCTGGCGGATACATACTTGTCCCTCGAACGCGACCCAAGAATTTCTCGGCAGGAAAAAAAGAAGCTGATGAACGAATGGTGGACCAAGCATTTCACACTACTCGTGGCATGCGGCCTGACAAAGTCCGATATAGTCCGCGCCCTTTCAATCGGCCAGATCGAACTGCGCCCCGGGACTGACACGATGTTTTCCCTCCTCAACGGTTACCATATCCCGCTCGTGATCATGTCAGCCAGCGGGATCGGCGGGGATGCCATCGCCATGTATCTAAAAAAACAGGGCCTGCTATCGCCCAATACGCATGTCATCGGCAACACCATCATCTGGGACAAATCCGGCAGGGCAACGGGTGTTAAAAAGCCGATTATCCATTCGCTCAACAAAGATGAAACCGTTATACAACAATTCCCGGCGTATGCTGATGTACGGGACAGAAAAAACGTCATCCTGCTCGGGGATTTCACTGATGATGTAGAAATGGTTACTGGCTTCGATTACACTAATCTGATCAGTATCGGCTTCCTTAATGAAGATACTGACCGGCTCCTGCCGGAATATAAAAAATGCTATGACGTAGTAATCCTGAATGACGGGCCGATGGACGCGATCAATAATATCATTAAATCCGTGATACAATAATCACATGCTTATCCCAGCCATCAAGAATCGCCGCAGTATCCGCCGGTTCAAGCCCAACTTCCCTCCCCATGACATGATTCAGGAAATACTACGGGCCGCCCAATACGCCCCCACTTCCCGGGGAAACAAGGCAATGCACTATCTGGTAATTTCCGAACAGGCCACGAAAGATGCCATATACGCCATCGCCGCGCCGGAGCAGGATTTTGTCCGTGATGCGCCCCTGCTGATCATTCCGTCGACTGACCCGGAAAAAACCGGCCAACCCGTGCAGGACCTGTCTTTGGCATCCGAAAATATCTTTTTACAGGCCACGGAACTCGGGTTGGGATCCGTCTGGAAAAATTTCAAACCACCGGTAGCGGAGGAAGTAAAAAGAATCACCGGCATTCCGCATACATTCATGATTATCAACGCCATAGCCATCGGGTTTCCGGCGGAATCTGCCGAACCCCACGCAGACCAGGATTATGACCGGTCGCGTATCCATAAAGAACGGTGGTAACAACCCCATGAAACCTCTCACGTTACGAAAATCCGGACGACTACTTTCACCCCCCCAGACCAAACGGTTACGGTCAGGCTTCGTCGTCCTGAAACCGGGCCAATCGGTCGGCGAACACACCACGGGCAAACGGGAAGAAATTATTATTGTCCTGAAAGGCACGGCCAGACTCCTGGCCAACAGGAAAAATAAAAAAATCAAGGCCACTAGCGTTGCCTACAACCCCCCGCATACGGTACACAACGTTACGAATTGCGGAAAAAATGCTTTGCAGTATATCTATGTCGTCAGTTGACAGTTGACTAATGGAATCCCCCGGGCTGCATGCGGTCCTCATTCCCGAGGGCATGTTTAGCATTAATTAAAATATTTAATTTTCACTAATCTTACAGTAAATATGAAAAATTTCCGATTACGCTTGGATCCTTTCACTGCCAATTCACACACGCCTGCTATAGTATGGTAGCGCGCATCTAATAAGTAACCACATTGCCTATGCCCAATATTTCCAAGCTCCTTTTAGCTGTCGTTCTGGCCGGTTCCCTGGCTTTGGCGGCGATCGGGATAGTCCACGCCCAAACCTCAAGTACTTCAACCGTACTTGCGGATACGCAGGTAGCGGCCCCGACTGTTACCGATACCACCAGCACTGATCTGCCGTCTACTACGGCGCCTCTGGCAAGGACGGAAAGACACCAGGCCAGACTGGACGATTTGGCCACGCTCTTCAACTTGTCGAGCACTGATCTACAAACGGAAATGAGCAGCGGAAAACCGCTATACCAGATTGCCGCCGAACATGGCGTCACGTACGACACGATGAAGACTGACAAGCTCGCCCAACTCAAGACCAAGCTGGATGACATGGTCAAGGTCGGCTATATGACCCAGCCGGAAGCGGACCAAATCTACCAGCAGGCCCAGAGCCAGCCCATGATGGGACTGGGTTTCGGCCACGGCATGCACTGGATGAAATAATAGATCCAGCGCTCCACCCCCAAAAAAACGCCCCTCCCCCTGGGGCGTTTTTTCTTTCCTGAATTTACCCCTTAACATAATATTATATAAATATGCTACACTGTTTGATTATTTTCAACATTATCTATCCTTTAAGAAGTAATGAATGTATAAATTGAGAAACAATGAGTTACGGATGAAGCGCTTGCTCGGCCTAGTTGTGTTTATGCTCAGTGCTCTGCTTGCCTACTGGGCGCTGGTGAAACTGTTGGGCTACCTGCCCAAAATCGACCCCATCCTATTCGCGCAGATCATCGTGGCGCACATCATCGTGCACGAACTCTGCCATCGGGTGGTGATGAAGCGCTACAGAGTAAAGGCCTACCTGTTTTTCTGCTCATTCTGGGCGGTACCTCGCCATGGACCTCAAATAAGAAAAAACGAACGATTGACGTGGCACCAAAAAGCCGCTATTGTCCTCGCCGGACCGGTGGGTAATGTCGCGGTCAGTATTGCCGCATTAAAAATTTGTTCCCTGACAAAGCTCGCTTCGGCGGGTCTTTTTATTGCCATCTTCTCCGTCGGGGCGTACAATACAGTTGTAAATAAGTAACAGACACTGATATGGCTAACAATTCCCAATTAGCTACTTTTGCCGGGGGATGCTTCTGGTGTACTGAGGCTATTTTTAAAAACCTAAAAGGTGTCATTGCGCTGACGCCTGGTTATACCGGTGGCATCATGCCGCACCCGACGTATGAACAGGTCAGCACCGGTACCACCGGCCACGCCGAGGCCGTGCAAATCGTATTCGACCCGGCCACCATTACGTACGAAGCGCTGTTAAACGTATTTTTTGCCACCCACGACCCCACCACCCCCGACCGGCAGGGCAACGATATCGGACCGCAATACCGCTCGGTAATTTTTTACCACGACGATACGCAGAGATTAACGGCAGAAACGTACATTAAAAAATTGTCTGATGGTAAAACCTTTTCTCAACCGATCGTAACGCAAATTAAACCGTTCAACGAGTTTTTTCCGGCTGAGGAATACCACCGCGATTATATGACAAAAAATCCCAATCAGCCGTATTGTCAAATTACCATCAACCCAAAAATATCAAAACTCAAAGAAAAATTTATCTCCCTGCTAAAATAATGGCTGATAAACTGCGGCCGATTGATCCTCAAGCAGTAAAAAATAGGCCTTTTACTACTCTTGCCTGGATGCACCTGGCGGGGATCGTATTGATATGGGCGTCTCCTTTCCTAGTACGCTGGTGGCTCATCCTCACTGGTATCTGCCTCTACTTCATGCAAATCGCCATCCTGGGCGATTGCTTCATGACTCGCCTGCAATTCTCAACTAAAAAACGAAGTGTGACGTTTTATTACTACCTATTAGTAAAATTCGGTTTTGCGCCTAACGGTTATCGCGTCCGCTTTCTCGCCGATTATGTCATGCCACCGATTATTTTAGGGTTCGCATTAGTATGGCAATTGGCGCTCGATAAAAGCCCGCTGCTAATATAGATACTCATTTCGTCCAAAGCTAACAGAGGTGTTTTGTGTTATAATTTATATGAAAGATTAAAATCAAATCCGTAACTGTGCACCATCATCCAAACAAATTTACATATAGATTAGCTGTTTTACTATTCCTCTTTACTGTCTTTTTTTTACTTCCATCTCATAATGCTAGGGCTTTTGATGCCGGCTGGGAAAGCCTGACCGTGCCGACCCAGGCCGGCGTAATTTCCGTCCGGGCCATCAGGATCAATTTGGGTGATGCATCACTGCAGATACGGTCATTGACCGACGTCTCTGGAGAACGTATGGATGTGGCCGGCCCGGTAAAATCGCTTAAGTCTTTCGTTGACGAGGTTGGCGGGTTTGCCGGCATCAACGGCAGTTATTTCTGCCCGTCGGACTACGCCGCTTGCGCGGGTAAAGCGGGGTCGTTCCATTGGATGTGGTACGACTCGGTAGCCGGGACGTACGCCAACCCCTATCAGAACCAGTTCAACCCCGGACCGGTGGTGGCGTTCGATACGCAAAACCGCATGCATTTTTTCAAAAACGCCGAGGACTGGCCGGGCCAGACATCATTTGAATCACGGAACAACACCAAGCTCCAGGCCCTCATTTCCAACGGACCGGGCCTGATGTACGAGGGACAATTGACCGTTTCTCCGGACCAACTCGACGCAAAACAGCGGGATACAAAATCTAACCGGTCTGGGCTGGGTATCAAAAACAACATGTTATATTTAGTGGTAGCATCCAGCTCTACGGTCATGGACCTCGGCTACGCCATGCAAGCTATGGGCATGCAGTACGCGGTTAATCTGGACGGCGGTGGATCTTCTGCACTGTACTATAACGGACAGTACGGCGTCGGACCCGGACGGGATATGCCAAATGCGCTGGTTTTTGCCGACGCGGGCAGCCGACAGACGTATACTCCTCCGCCGGCAGCGGCCGGCTCGTCGTTTTTTGCATATGATACCAGTATCCGCGGCGGATTTACCGTCGCCTCCGGAAACGTCACTGGCGACACGCGCGACGAAATCGTCACCGGTACGGCCAGCGGACTGGCGCCGCAAATTCGGGTATTTGATAACCAGGGTAATCTCAAATCGCAATTCTTTGCCTATGACACTGGGTTGCGCAACGGCGTGCATCTCACTACCTGTGACGTCAACGGGGATGGAATGGATGAAATCGTCACCGCCCAAGGTAAGGGCGGCTGGCCGCTGGTAAAAATTTTCTCCGGTGACGGCACGATCATTACTAACGGCTTTTACGTGCTGGACGGCAAGTTTTCCGGCGGGGTCAACCTGTCCTGCGGTGACATCGATGGAAACGGTGTGTCCGATATTGTCGTAGCGGCCGGTCCGGGCGGCGGGCCGCACGTCCTGGTCTATGACGCCCAGGGGACGATTCTGACGAATTTTATGGCTTATGATAAAAGTTTTCGAGGCGGCATAGAGGTGGCGACAGCCGATGCGGACGGAGACGGACGGGACGAAATTATTACCGGACCGACAGTCGGCGCCTCGCACGTACAAATTTTCCAGATCCACCAAGGATCAATTAAACGCCTATCCCCCGGCTTCTTCGCATTTAATTCCGATTACCGTGGCGGTGTTTCTGTGGCCGGACTCGATACTGATGGCGATGGAATTAAAGAAATAGTAATCGGCGTCGGGGATGACGCCACGCCGCTGGTCAAGGTATACAACATCCATGAACGCTTGCAATCCCAACAGTACGTCTTCGCCGCTAATTTCCTGGGCGGCTTACAGCTGGCTGGCGGCGATGTGGATGGCGACGGTATCGCTGAATTATTGGCTATGCCGAGAGGCCGGGGCGGGCCGCAGGTACGAATTGTCGACTTCTAGTATTTATACCGTTGCTACAAACTTGCCTTTTCTTATGTTCATAACGGCGTTAACCATAGCCGAAAACGGTGTTTTTTTGTTATACTACAGGCGTAAATTATCTATTTAAAAAATATGAAGAATACCGAGCCGATTGCGACCGCACGCCCCGAAACACGAAAACAATATCCAAAATCCCCGCTTCGCCGACGGGTTGATTACCTAATTTCCATTATCATAAACGTCATCCTGCTCTATGTGGCCAATAACCTGCTCAATTGGCGGGCTCAGCTTATTACACAGGATTGGGCCACTGTCCTGCCGACAGTTAATATGATGCTGGGAGTGACGCTGGCAATAAACGTGCTTTTCCTTTTTTATGACCCGCGGCTTTTCTTCCTCATTGGCCGGAATGCGTCTGACCTGGTCAGCCTCTACGTCACCTACCGGGTATGGCATGTTTTCCCTTTTGATTTTCATGGTTTTTTCGGCCTGGGCTGGCTGAACCCGGTCGTAAAAACCGTCCTACCGATCGCTTGCATAGGCTTACTGCTCGCCGTCATTATACGCAGTGTCAGATATGTGTCACATAAAAATATATACTATTAATCCTATCCTATGGAAACCTTACCTCGTCAGTTACCACCTGGTCCGATCGGCGACATACGTCGTCGGGAGCTGACCCTCTCGGAAATCATCTCAGGCGCCTGGCAGATTTTTTCAGAACACCTGCAGGCCATCATCCTCATCGCCCTGGTCATTTTTCTGCCGCTCAACATCATCTCAGCCTATATGCCCGGCAACAATGTTGACGCCAATGACATAACCAACGGCACGATGGTGATGGAACTCGTGGTATCGCTCGCGCTGCTGCTGGTAGCCGGCGTCCTGGCCCCGGCCGCCATCGCCTATATCGTCAGTATGCATCTGGAAAATAAACCGGTTGATTTCAAGACGGCGTTCCGTTTCGCCTTGACCCGCTGGCTGCCGCTGATTGGCACGACTCTGTTGCTGGTCGCGTTCCTGCTCGGGTTAACGTTCCTGCTGGTCATCCCGGCCGTCATATTTGGATTCTACTGGGCTTTCACTACCTATATTGTAGTATTAAAAAGTAAAAGTGGACTTGACGCGATCCGCTACAGCCAATCCATAGTCAGGGGCCGCTGGTGGAAAGTCGCCGGCTATCTTCTGGTGTTTGGGCTGATTACCGGCATGATCACCTGGGTCATCAGCCAGCCGTTTGTGAACATACATAATCAGGCATTTAATGCCTGCCTCTCCACGCTCTCGGACATCATATTTACTTTTTCAATTGTCGCGACCACCATCTTCTTCATCAACCTGGATGCTGTACGGCGCGACAACCCGGCCAGAATATAACGCAATCATGTCCTATCCTATTTCCAGAAGGATATTCGTTCCGCTTCTCCGTCCGCGCATCATGTCGCTGTCCGGCCTGGAAAACGTGCCAAAAACCGGACCGGCAATTTATGTGGCCAACCACGTCAGCGAACAAGACGCGATTTTGATCGCCGCGGCGATAATTCCGTATACGCACGGTAAAAAAATATACTCCATTAGTAAATGGAAAATATTAAGCTTCCCTTTATGGAAAAAATGGTTGGGTACCATCCCGATATACCGGGACCGGGGAAAAACAATCGATGAATCAATGCGACTCCTTCGCGCTGGACGGTCCGTACTGGTATTCCCCGAAGGGGGCATCAATACTGATAATGTAATCGAAAAAGCAAAAACGGGCGCCGCCCGACTTTCGCTCAGTACCACGATACCCGTCATCCCGATCGGCCTGCGCCGCACGTCTCCACCGCCGAAAACTCCGCTCGGATTCTTTATGGAAATTTTCTTCGGCCGCCTTCATATTACAATTGGATCGCCGATAGATTTGAAAAAATGGCATGACCGGCCAATTGACAGAACCCTGCTGGACGAGGTCAATCAAATAATCATGTCACGTATCGCCCATCTGGCTGGGAAACATTACCAACCCGAACAATCATGACCCCCCTCTGCCCTTACGCAAACCTGGCTACTCCGGTCATCAAGTTCTGCGAACCAAACCTGTGCAGCTACATCGTCCAACCGGCAAACGCCTGGTCAAACCTAGTGTATATTATTGTCGGCATACTCATCCTCTACCTGGCCCGGGGCCAAAGAAAAACTCTGCTCTGGTGGCTGGGACCGATTGTCATACTAATCGGACTATTTTCGTTTACCTACCACGCCTCATATACATCCATCGGCCAAATGTTTGATCTCGGCTCAATGTTCCTCTTCGCCACGTTCCTGCTTGTTCTCAATCTTCAGCGCATAAAACCAGGCCTAAAGTACTCCACAGCTACCTGGTTGTATGTATTGACGGTCATCCTTTGCTTGGCAATCATGTATACGATCCGTACGTTAAAAGGCTTTAACATCGGTATCCTGGTTTTTGGCATAGAATTGGCTGTCGTCCTGGCACTCGAGGCGGTTGCCTGGTCGCGAACGCCGAAGTACCTGCTGAACCATATCTTGACGGCCTTACTCATCGCTTCGGTTGCCGCTGTTATCTGGATGTTTGATTACACCCACCTCTGGTGCGACGCGAATACTTATCACTACTTGAACGGGCATACCTTGTGGCATATACTAACGGGCATTAGTTTTATCTTTGTCTACCTATTTTATCGACAATTTGCTAAAGTAAACTTGGCTACTCAGCCATCAATAAAATAGTCTATGCGCTTCGTCCTCCGATCAAAAATCCATAAAGCCACGGTCACTGAGGCTAACCTTAATTACGTTGGCAGTATTACCATAGACGAAGACCTGATCGATAAGGCCGGATTCTGGCCCGGCGAAAAAGTGCTGGTTGTCAGTAACACTACCGGCGCCAGGCTGGAAACATACGTCATCAAGGGCGCCAAGAACTCCGGCGTCATCTGCATGAACGGCGCATCGGCCCACGTAATACATACAGGAGAAGAAATAATCATTATGGGCTTCGAGCTGTCGGACAAGCCGATTGTGGCAAATAATGTTCTGGTGGACGGCCATAACCGCTTTGTCAGGTATCTATCATGAATGTGAAAGTATGGGAAAATTACTATACACTATTTCAAAAAAATCAGACGGCAACATGTCCTTCCGCTATGGTCCGGCCGGCGAAGCCTTATCGAATAGAAAAAAATTCCTGCTAAACAGCGACATCGCCATCGAAGACTGTGTAGCCATGAGCCTGCAGGATAGCGAGGAGTGCGTGCAGGTCAGCACCCAGGATAAAAGACGCGGCATGACCGCCCTGGACGGCATCGCGGCCGACTGCCTGGTTACCAAGGAGAAGAGGCTGTTCCTATTCACCTTCGTCGCCGACTGCCTGCCGTTGGTCATCCATGACCAGAATTATTCGGTCGTGGCGGTAGCGCACATTTCCCGGTATAATGCCGGTGAACGGTTCATTGAAAACATATTGTCCACGATTGAACGTGCCGCCCAGGCTGATCCTGAACGGCTCCTGTGCTACATCGGGCCATGTATACGCAAAGAATCGTACGGCTTGCCGCCGACCGTACCGCAAGCCTCGGATCCTGCCTGGCAACCGTTCGCCAAGCGCCAGACCGACGGGAACATTTCACTTGACCTCGCCGGCATGACCGCCACCCTTCTCCAGCGCAACGGGATGTTAGCCGACAACATCCAGGATTCAAAGATCAATACAGCAACATCGGCTGACCACTTTTCCCACTACCGCGACTCACGCTCAGGCGAACCAGAAGGTCGTTTTGCAATTGTAGCAGGCCTACGTTAAGCCAATATTTATACCAGGCGCTTCCCCAAACAAAAACGATACGGGCAGCGCCAACCCTAACACAAACTTTACCATTATAGAATATGCAAAATAGTAACAAACCAGTTAGTATAGGGGCAAACCTTACCCCTGAACAGTATAACGTCTGCTTCATGAAAGGCACCGAGCCCCCGGGATCCGGCAAATGGCTGCACAATAAAACGAAAGGTAAGTATATCTGCGTAAACTGCGGTCAGGAACTGTTCACATCGGACACAAAATTCGAATCCGGCACCGGCTGGCCGAGCTTTTGGGACCTGGCGGTCAAGGCCAACATCAAGACGGAAGTGGATAGCACGCTAGGCATAAACCGGACAGAGGTATTATGCTCCAAATGCGGCGCCCATCTCGGCCATGTGTTCAATGATGGCCCCCAACCAACCGGACAAAGATATTGCATTAACTCACTGGCCCTGGATTTTAAGGAAGGTAAATAACCATGCCCCGCTACGCCAAAGTACAAGTTACCGTCGGCACGGTCATCAAAAAGGACGGGAAGTATCTGCTGGTCCAGGAGAGGAAAAAACCGGTGTACGGCAAATGGAATATCCCGGCCGGACGCGCCGAGGTCGGCGATACGCTCGAACGCCGGGCGATCAGGGAAGTTTTTGAGGAAACGGGATTCCGGGTCAAGCTCCTCAGAAAACTTTTCGTCCGCCATGCCGGCCTCAACCATCCCGTTGGACATGCGTACCAAGGGCGCATTATTGGCGGCCATTTACATTTTCCTAAACGTGAAATTCTTGACGCCGGTTGGTTTACGTATAAAGAGGTTCAAAAAATGTACCAGCTAAATAAAATCCGCGGGCATTGGATTTGGCAGGCGATTTCAGCTGTCGAAAAATCAAAAAAATAGCGAATATTAGCCACTCCCACCCTTTCCTTAATGCGTTAGACGTAAGGTTATTTTTTTGTTATAATGATCTTTCTTAACACTAACCTCCACTCAAGTATGAAGGAAATCTTTCGGAACATGTGGCGCCGGAAAATGCGGTCAATATTAACCATTTTCGGCATCGCCATCGGTATTTTCGCTTTTACGGTTATGGGTTCACTGGCCCTGAAAATCAACAAAATGATCAGCGGCGGCAAGCGGTTTATTACGGGACAGATCACGGTCATGCCGAAAGGCACCGTAGCGTCGGCATTCGGCGAAGGCGGCGGATCGGCATTCCTGGCCGTCGACACGCTGAATAAAATCGCCCAAGTTGACGGGGTTGAAGCTGTAGCGGGCGGCATATCACTGAGCTTGAAGGAGGTAGACTTAAACGACCCGTCCAGCCAGAGCATGAGCTTCGGCCCACCTCCGACCATCCAGGCGATGGACCTGGATTCAACATTCCAAAACCGTAACTGGGCCACCATGGACATGGAGTCAGGCCACATGATTACCAAAGAAGACGGCGACAATGCAATTACGGTCGGCTACACGATCGCCGGCGACAACAACCTGAAAGTCGACGATACGTTCAATGTCCGCGGTACCGATTTTAAGGTTGTTGGCATAACAGCACAGACGCTCACCGGACCGGACCAGTATGTATTCATGCCCATGAAGCCGGCCCGGCAGTTGCTGGTCGATTCGGTACCATTCCTGAAATCTCTCGTAGAACGGTCCACTGAAGCGTTGAATATAACTGATACCGAACTGGCCAAGCTGCCTGAAGCCACCCGGACCCAGATTGCCGAAGCTAAGGGATTCAAACTGGAGGACATCAACCAAATGGCCGCCGTATCATGGAAAGACGGCCAGGATGCCGACACGGTAGCGACCCGCATCAAAGATCAGTTCAAAGATGAGGCCGTCGTACTGTCGCCGAAGGCACTGGGCGAAATGATAGACAAGGCTTCGGCCATTTTCAACACCATGATCCTGGGCAGCGCCCTGATCGCCTTGATCGTCGGCGGATTCTCCATCATCAACACCATGATCATGTCCATCTCCGAACGCAAAAAGGAAATCGGCATCAAAAAGGCCCTCGGCGCCTCACGCAAAGCCATTGCCAGCGAATATACGCTGGAAGCCGGTGTCATCGGTTTTATCGGCGGATTGATCGGTATGGGATTAGGCGCTCTGCTGGCCACCATCCTGAATAAAAATACGTCAGCAGAAATTTTCCTGCTCTCTCCGGGCTTCCTAGGCGGCGTGGTCGCCTTTTCCTTTGTCCTGGGCATTATCGCCGGCATTATCCCGGCGGTCAAAGCCTCCCGCATGCCGGCAGTGGATGCTATCCGTGAACTCTAACCATCATACACCTATGAATAAAACCATCATCAAAGCCACCCAGCTGAAAAAAACGTACGACCTGACCAAGACGAATAAGGTCCAAGCCCTGCGCGGCATGGATATGGAAGTACATGAAGGCGACTTCACCGCCATTGTCGGGCCGTCGGGCTGCGGCAAATCAACCTTATTGCATATGCTCGGGCTTCTCGACACTCCTGACGAGGGCACGCTGGTCATCGACGGCATTGATACGTCAAAAATGAAAGAATACGAAGCGCACCAAATTCGCGCCAAAAAGATCGGCTTTGTCTTCCAGGGCTTCAACCTTATCCCGGCGCTGACGGCCCTGGAAAACGTCATGTTGGCCGGTAAATACGGCGGCTTGAATTATGCCGACCGGAAAAAAAGGGCTATGGAACTTTTAACGACGATGGGCCTGGGGGACCGGGTGGACCATCGGCCCAACGAGCTGTCAGGCGGGCAGCAACAACGCGTGGCCCTAGCCCGCGCGTTGATGAACAACCCGTCAATCATCCTTGCTGACGAGCCGACCGGCGAACTGGACAGCAATACCTCACTGGAAATCATCAATACGCTAAAAAAACTGAACCAGGAAAAAAATCAGACGTTCGTGATTGTAACGCATAACAACGAAGTGGCTAACGCGTGCAAAAAAATCCTGCACGTCAAGGACGGCCGCAACGCATAACCATTTTTTCTGGGGAACCCTATGATTTCGGTCATTGTCCCCACATACAACCGCCTCAATCGCCTGCAGAACTGCCTGCGGTCGGTTTTGGCTCTGCGCCACGCTGATTTCGAAATCATCATTGTCAATGACGGGTCGACGGACGGGACCAAGGACTATCTGGACAGAATCAATAATCCGAAAATTCGGGCCATCCATCACCTGAAAAATCTTGGGCCGTCTTCATCCCGGAATACCGGCATCGGGTTGGCCGGCGGGGATAGCATTGCTTTTACCGACGACGACTGTATCGTGGACGGCAACTGGCTGGCTGAATTGGAAAAAATGTTCCAAGCTAACTCCTGTGATTTTGTTTTTGGGGCGACACACTATATCAGCAAACATTACCGCGGATATTTCCCCGAACGCCTGACCAGCAACGGCGGGGGAAAATGGCCGGGCGGCGCCAATATCGCCTTTAAAAAAGAAATATTTACGAAGATTGGCGGTTTTGATTCATTTTTCGACCCCTACCACAACGAAGATACAGAAATGGCCATCCGCGCCGTGGCCAACGGCCTTACCTTCAAACGGGCGCCGAACGCTTTAGTCTACCACCAGCCGGAAAAATGGACGGTACAAAGCCTCCTATCGTCAGCTAATAACTTGTCCGTCTGGCCGATTTTGAAATCAAAGTATCCAAAACATTACCTGGCCTTCGGCGGGCCGGCAAAATGGCGGATAGCGGCCGAACCGTCTGATTACCTGAAAATATTCCTCCTCCCGATCTTAATCCCGGTTTTATTCCTGCGTTACCTGTTTCACGGCAAAAAAAACATCATAATATTTTTCGCCAAATGGCCGGTCTGGCTCATTAAACGCAGGTGGTATATATATAAAGAAGCACTGCGGCATAAATCATTTATGGTATGAATTGGCTCCAACCTTTAGTCGAGGTAACCATCCTCGGCCTGGTACCCCTCGTACTCATCAATACCGGCCTCATCAAGGGTGCACACCGTTTTGGCGTCCTGGCCGCCGCCGGGCTGCTCATGGTGGCCGACGTTGTGGCATTTCATATCCCCGCGTATTCGATAGGTATCCGCACGGATAACCTGGCCGATGCCCTGCCCTGGTTTGTTGGACTGGTTGTAATTGCCGTCTGCTTTATCATCCTCATTGCCCGTCTCCAGCGCATTACTCCGATACACAAGTGGTGGCAAGACCCGCATTTCCGGTATTTGTTCATCCCTATCAGCATCGGGCAGCAATTTGTCTTTTTCGGCTTTATCCAGAGCCGGCTGCAGGAGTTTATTCCAACTATTATCACCATCATTGCCAGTGCATTGATTTTTGCCAGCGCCCACCTCATGTACCGGCCGCGGCGTCAGGCTTTTTTAGTCACTTTTGCGGCCGGTATCGGCTTTGCTGCCTGTTATGCCATCGCTCCCAACCTCATTATCGGTTCGGTTGCTCATATGATGCTCAATGTCACGGCCGTACAGCGTAACCTGTTCTCATTTCCTAAAAATCAAGAATGAAAAAGCTGACTGCTAGTACTGTTGCTAGGTTCCAACAAAAAATTATTTCATTTTATAGGCTGCATAAACGAACGCTGCCGTGGCGACAAACGACTGACCCGTATAAAATTACGGTTGCCGAGATCATGCTTCAGCAAACACAAGTTGAGCGAGTTGTGCCGAAATACAATCAATGGATAAAGCGCTGGCCGGGCTGGCCATCATTATCACGTGCGACGAACAAGCAATTGCTACAGATGTGGTCCGGGCTGGGTTACAATCGCCGCGCAATCAATCTCGGGAAAATGGCGCACGCCGTTGTAATGTATTACAACGGGAAACTTCCGGAAAGCGAAAATGAATTACAAAAACTTACAGGTATTGGTCCGTACACAGCACGGGCAATTTTAATTTTTGGATTTAACAAGCCACTAATCACTATTGATACGAATATCAGGCGCGTCATTATTAATGAATTTCATCTATCCGCAACATTGCCGCGGAAAAAGTTGGAATCAATTGCCTGGAAGTTATTGCCGCGGAAAAAATCACGAGACTGGCACAATGCGCTAATGGATTACAGTCGATTGCAACTTCCCGCCCGGATTTCGCGTATTCCCGCCTTATCAAAGCAATCGAAATTTCAAGGCTCCATCCGCCAGATCCGCGGAGAGATCATCCGGCAATTACTTAAGAAAAAATCCGTCTCCATCCCTTTTATCACCAAATGGATGGGGCGAACCGCTACCGACGTTCTCGAAGCTGCTCTACAATTACAAAAGGATGGAATTGTACGAATAATTAACCAATTAATATTTCTTGAATAAATCATCGCGAGGCCACGGGTTATAAGGTCCCGGGCCGAGCAATACCGCTTTGGGAAAGGAAGTAATGAAGGGAAACCAAGGGTGTCCCTTCATGGTCAAAAAAAATAACCCCATCCGCTCATTGACGTATCGTCAACTCGCAGACGGGGTTTTCTGTTCGGAAGAAAGAGCTTTGTGCTGCTCATAGGCTGCCTGGAGCTGTCTACTCCACCGCTCATAGAAACGGCGCATATCCTCGGCTGTACGGCGCGTTTCGTCGTCGCCACGAGCCAGCAATCTGGCGTGTGCAATCCGGACTTCCGCCACGAATACGCGTCCGGGCTTGCGCTCAACAGGTTCAACCTGCCTGAATTCCTGTTCGTGTTCAGCTTCAAGAAATTGGACCAGGCAATCGACTGGCAACCTGGCATTCAGAAGCAGTTTTGATGCCTCATAATCAATCACCAGCTTGTCAGCGAGGGTAATGATGAGCAACCCATGGATGTACTCATACTCCCAACGCAAACGGTTGATCCGTCGCTGCCATGTTTCCGTATATTCGGGCATCTTGTACTGCCGGTCAACCTCAGCAATTCGCTCGCCGAGTTCGACCTGCATCGCCGGCGGAGGCCAACGGAGATAGTTGCCCATCTCATGAGCGCATAAACCGGCAATCGCTGGTTCAGGAAGGTCTTGCCAATAATGAGCAGGCTCAATCTTGGCTCCAACCATGCCGCCTTGCTGGATATATGCCATCGGGGCACCTCGTTCGTGATCAGACAGTTCAATGACGAACGTTTCCGGCAGCGGAGAGCCTTCGATCAGCTCAAAGTACTTCCGATACAAGGCCAGTGCCTCTTCTCGTATTCTCATTAAGACTCCGTTTCCGGCAGCGGAGGACCAGGATTGGCCCTCCGCAACCTCTGTAGATACTACCGACCGCTGTTCTTGGAGATGTCACCCCGCGGCGTCGCACTGTCGACCCTGGCCAATGGAGTCACTGTGCCATCGGACCGCCTGCCCATAATCCAGCCACCGGCGACAAAAATGATGAGGATTCCGGCGCCAGCTTTGACCGGCATGGAAATCCCATTGTCCTTGCCAGCACTCTGGTGCTGACTCGTCTGTTTCGGTGCGTACTTATCGTACTTACCGGAGCCCTTGGCGAATGCCGGGGCGGAAATGGAAACCAGCAGGAACACCGCGATGAGCAGCAGTCCTACCATCTTCAGAGAGTTGGAACGCAACATGCGTCCTCCTTGAGTTAAGAGTTGTGGAACTCACCAAATCCTATTTGGTCTTGTCCGTTCCTATGGAAGTTATATATGTCAAACAACAAAAGAGCCCAATAGATTAGCATATGATGCATTATATGTCAAGACTGCAAGGGAATAAAAAAGGCGGGACCCTCTTGAGGGTCCCGCACAAACAAACTCCTCCCACGGTAAGATCAAATCCAGCCCAGTGTCGCCAGCAATGGCACGATCAAGGCGGCAATGAGCGCTTCACCGGCAATGAATGCTGAGGCGACAATGTCGTTATACCGAGCATAAGACTCAGGCGCACGGCGCTGCCACCACCAGGCAAAAATCCCGCCGGCGGCAATCATCATGTTCATGGTCCCTGGCAGGATCAGACCAAACCCGAAGCCCGCGGCACTGGGCAGCCACCACCAGCCGCCGAAACGCTTGCAAAAAGCCCACACGACTCCGGCGACAGCGGCATAGATGGTCCACTGCAGGGCAGCCGGCGGGAAAGCACTGAATCCTTTCGCCATCAGGATCGCCATGTTGGCCAGTTTCAAGCCAGTGGGCGCGGGCAATCCTACGCCGAGGCCGTATTGAGCGGTCAGGATCGGGTACATGACTGAGATGGCCAACGCACCGACCGGCACAGCCGCCACCGACACCCAGGTAAGGATTCGCGGAGTTGACCCGAGCAACTTCCCGGTTTTGTAGCACTGCGTGATTCCCTCGCCCATCGCATTCATGGCGCCCGAAGTACCTCCAGCCAGCAAATTCAGGTCGACTGCCCCTGATACGGTACGGAAGCCTCCTTGGGCGGCGTTCGCCATCAATGACACGGGACCGTTATTGGTTTCGCCGAGAACGCGTACTCCGGCAATAATCAGCGGGATGCATCCGAGAACCATGGCAATAGTCATCCAAACGGGAATCATGAAAAAGTAATGCCCGAGGATGCCGAGCGCGACCGTCAGGAGAATAACCCAGATGAATATGGCGCGCATGGATACCTCGTACCCGACGACAGACGACCGGACTGACAGATTCCGGAATACCCCGACGATCGACCGCCACTGGAACAGCACCGTTGTCAGCGCTTCCGTCAGCATGAGGGCGGTTGCCGGCCACATGAACCATAGCATAGTGATGGGGAAATGATCGCCGGTGATATATCGCAGCATTATGCTGCCATGCTCCTTGAGCACGGTCGTCTGCTCGGGACTCAATGAGGAGGCCGGAATATTGGCGCAAGCCAGCACCTGTTGCCAATACTCAGGCGAGACCATATTCTTCACGATCGCGAGGCCGGCTTGGTCAATGACCGTTGAACCGAATATCCAGACCACAATCGTGCCGGCGAGCATAGAAAGCCCGACGCGAATGCCGACCAGCATGCCGGTACCAAAGGTGAGAAAACTCCACTCCAGCCCGACACGATACCTGGCGGCAAAATACAAACTTGGCGCTTTCGCCAGCGCGTCCCGTAAAAAAGCGAGTGCCGCAGAAGCAACTGCGCTCCACCAGAATGCCGGAAGTTGCTTGCCGGCCTGTTCTTTTGTCGCATCCAGCATCTCAATGGTTTTTGCTGAGGCAATGCCGTCGGCAAAAATCATCTTCGGGTCGTCGACAAAATAGCTACGGAAAACTGAGGCGATCAGCACCCCGAGCGCTCCGGAAACGATGAGCCACCAGAACATTCGCCAGGGCGTTATCACCACATGGATGTCCTGCTTGATTGACTCATTAAGCTCGAGGTAACCAAACGCCGCGGCGACAACACACATGAATGCCATCGACGTGGCCGCAGTCGCAGCTGTTTGGATGACGTTGTTTTGGAGCTTATTGTACCCGCGTGTTTTTCGGGCGGCAACAAGCAACCACGGCGCGCCCATCACTGCCGCCAACACCGACATGTTGGGGCCCATGCCGAGCTTGAGCACGATGTAGACATATGCCGCTGACAGTACCGCGGAAATCCATAAGGCTCCTGTTAGTGACTGCCACGTAACTTCACGCTGTTTCACGACAAACCTCCTTTGTTGTTCTCGTTCTGTTTCCTGTATTTTTATTGCAAATTGTCAATGTCCACTATAAAAATGAGCATTGGCTTATCTTAGCCCTGCAATTCCGACTCGTCAAGTATTGCCGGTAGCCTAAAAAGGTAACGTAAAATTCACCGAGGCCGCCGGTTTTGCCTCCCATTTTGACGTGTCCAGATTAATCACCTGCTCCTGCCCGCCATTGAGAATCTTAACGTGGCGATTTTTCAAAGCGTATTCATACACGTCCTTTGTAATGCGGACATCATCGGTACAGTACTTTTGTATCTTATCCAGCTCTCCTGATTTCCACCACCGGACAGCATCAAGCCCGTGGCCGGATTTTTTCGTACCTAGAGACGCCGTGGCAATAGAATTCAATGAAACCCGACGGCCCAATGATTTCACCACTTCTTTCATCAGGTCCAGCGTCGGCAGCTTGAACAGGTCACCGCGGTAATACCGGTTAAGTACCGGTATGTCGAAATGGTCCTGGTTAAACCCGATAATCTGGTCGGCGCGTTCCAAAAGCGGCCACAGCCTGTCCAGTTCGTGCTCCCAGAAAGCGAGATAGGCGTCCGTGGCATAGTCGTACACCACCGCCACGGATACTTTTAAAGCTGCCGGATCCGGGCTCCCCACTTCCTCAAAGGTATTCTGCGTTTCGATATCGATAACGATTTTCTTCATAGTCATCCGATTGAATTATTGATATACTTCACAGTACGTACTACCAATTTTCCCCTATTTCTCCGTTATTGTCAAAGCGTATGAATTTCATCAATTGGTCCGATTTCAAAAACGTGGATATCCGGGTCGGCACGATAACAAAAACGGAAGCCTTCCCCGAAGCCAGGTTGCCGGCCTATAAGCTATGGATTGATTTAGGGCCCGAACTCGGCACCAGACAATCAAGTGCCCGTATCACCGATTTCTATACAAAAGAAGAACTAATCGGGAAGCAGGTCATCTGCGTGACAAATTTCCCTCCGAAACAGATCGGGCCGTTTACCTCAGAGGTCCTGACAACCGGCTTCGTGCTGGATGGTGGAAAAGTTATACTGGCCCAGCCCGAGCGGCCAGTGCCGAATGGCTCAAAACTTGCCTGATATGAAAAAATATACCCTCGAAACAATCGTCTTCCTCTGCGGGGCGGCAGTCATGATCTATGAACTGGTCGGCTCACGGGTTCTGGCGCCGTACGTGGGCACGTCGATTTTCGTCTGGTCCAGCCTGATCGGCGTGATCATGGGCAGCTTGGCGCTGGGCTACTGGCTGGGCGGCAAAGTCGCGGATAAGGAGCCGGCGGCATTCAAACTGGCCATCATCATTTTGGGAAGTGCGATCGCCATAGGCGTCACCACGGCCATTAAAGACGTCTTCCTTACCTGGCTGACGGGCGCAAGCTACAATATACAAACAAACTCCTTGATCGCCTCTGTGGTGTTATTTTCGGTGCCAAGCGTCCTGCTGGGTGCTGTATCGCCATACGCGGTCAAGCTCCGTATGACCAGCCTCGGTACCTCCGGACAGACAGTCGGTAATTTATACGCCATCTCCACTCTTGGCAGTATCGTCGGCACATTCCTGGCCGGGTTCGTGCTTATCCCGGCCTTTGGCAACACTCGCCTGATGTACGGACTGGCGTCATTTCTGGTCGCTACGTCATCAATCCTCTATCTGGGTAAACGGTGGGTCATCCAAGCCAGTACATTAGTGCTCTGCATCGGACTGACGATCTTCGCGCCGGCATATACCAGCAGCGACCGGATTGTCGATCTGGATACGCAGTACAACCGGGTGTGGATTTACGACACGATTGACCGGGAAAACACCCAGCTGCCAATCCAGGTGATGCAGACGAACAACGAAAGCAGTTCGGCTATGTTCTTGGACAGCGACGAACTGGTATTTGAATACACGAAATACTACCGGCTGGCTGATCATTTCGTCCCCAACCTGACCAGCGCCCTGATGCTGGGCGGGGCGGCTTACTCATATCCCAAAGATTTCCTGGCAAAACATCCGGATGCGGCTATAGATGTGGTGGAAATCGACCCCAAACTGACCGAACTGGCCCGAGAGTATTTCAATCTGCCGGACAATCCCCGCCTGACGACCTATGGCGAAGACGGCCGTACGTTCCTCAACCGGACGGATAAAAAATACGACGTATTCTTCGGTGACGCATTCCGTTCGCTCTACTCCATCCCCTTCGAACTGACGACGATCGAATCAGTGCAAAAAACATATGACATACTGAATGACAATGGCGTGGCTATTATCAATGTCGCCTCCGCCATCACCGGCACTCGAGGGGAATTCCTACGTGCGGAATATCGGACATTTTCGGAGGTATTTCCGCAAGTGTATGTGTTTGCCGTCCGTGACCCACAAAGGCCTGATGTACCGCAAAATCTCATCCTTGTCGCCATAAAATCTGACACCCAACCAGCGTGGTCCGATTCAAACCAAGAACTCAACGACTATCTGGCCCACCGGTACACCGGCCTCATCCCGACGGATATCCCGGTTCTGACCGACGATCATGCTCCGGTAGAATATTTAATCAATAAGGTAATATAATATATGGCAGATTCTGACCAACTGTTGGGCAGAATTGCCTGGTTCAGCCGGGCGGCTATCGCCTCTGTCTATATCTACTTCGGAGCGTTGAAAATACTTGGCATCAGTCCGGCAGAAGACATTGTGGCGCTGCTGCATGCACAGACCGTTTCGTTTATCCCAATACATACTTTTCTGACACTCCTCGGCATCGGCGAGACGATCATCGGGCTGATGTTCCTCTGGCCGAAAATTACTACTATTGCCTACGTCGTTTTCTTGGCGCACATGTTTACGACGGTTTTACCGCTGTTTATCCTGCCTCACGAAACCTGGTCTCGATTTGGCGTCCCCACGCTGACCGGCCAATATATCATGAAAAACGTCATACTGATCGCCCTAGCGACTAATATATTTTTTATAATAAAAATCAATAACCATCAAAAAAATGGAATTAGTTGACATCGTCAACGAAAAAGACGAAGTGATCGGACAGGCTGACGTAAAAAAAGCGCATGCGGAAAAATTACTGCACCGGATAGTCCACGTACTCATCATGAACCATTCGGGAGAAATGGCGCTTCAGCTCCGCAGCCAGCACAAGCATTTTTTGCCGGGGTACTGGTGCACGTCCGTGGGCGGGCATGTCCAGTCCGGAGAAACCTATGAGCAGGCCGCCATCCGGGAGTGCCGTGAAGAGATTGGCACCACAACGCCGAAGATGAAAAAGGCGTTTTATGATTTGTATACAAGTGCGGAGCGGGGAAATTTATTTTTGACCACCTACGTGGCGACATACGATGGGCCGTTTTACCCGAATCCGGAAGAGGTGGAAAAAATAACCTTTTTCAAAATCAGCATGATCAGAGACATGATTAAGCGCGGGGAAAAATTCCATCCGGAACTGCTGTTCCTGCTGGAAAAACATCTCTAGACGGGCGCCCAACGAGCTTGTCGGGCCTGAAATATTCAGATACTATAACAAGGTACCGCCTGAAAAAAATCATTATCAACTAGTGCACATTTTCACATGTTTTCCGTTGATTACGCATCATTGTTCCATGGGCTGCCGCCAGGCGTGGCGGTCTTACTGATTGCCATGCTGCCTATTGCCGAGCTGCGGCTGGCCATACCGATCGGCCTGGAAACATACGGCCTGAACGTCTGGTCAACGTTCGTCTGGGCCTGTCTGGGAAATATCGCACCGGTGATACTGTTACTTCTCTTTCTCGAGCCTGCTTCCCGCTGGCTGATGGAAAAAAGCACAATCTTCAACCGTTTTTTTACCTGGCTGTTCGACCGGACCAGGAAACGATTCTCTGCTTCCGCGGAGAAATACGGAAAATTCATCGCCTTGATGCTGTTTGTCGCCGTACCGCTGCCGGTCACGGGCGCCTGGACCGGTGCGGCGGCGGCCTTCCTCTTCGGGATGCCGTTCAAACGGTCACTGCTGGCTATCTCCCTCGGAGTCGTTATCGCCGGCATCATCGTTACTATCATTACAAAAGGCGTGACAGCGATATTTTAATATCGGTTAATTTGAATCATGAAAATATACCCCCTTATCCTCTTGCTCCTGGGCGGCGTCATTTTGACCGCGGGCGACCTATTTATGAAACAGTGGGTTAATTCGAATCGCCGGTTATTCTACATTATCGGGCTGGTTATTTATATGGTTGGCATGCTGTTCCTGGCCCAAAGCTTCAAACACAAAAATATCGCCGTCGCGTCTGTCGTCTTCGTGTTGTTTAACGTCGTCACCTTAGCCGTCGTCAGCTGGCTGTATTTCAAGGAAGGCCTGTCGGGCTGGCAGATCGCCGGCATCGTGCTGGGCTTGGCGTCTGTTGTTGTCCTGGAACTTAGCGGTAAATAACCACCCTACATGTCCCACCTTTGGACGTTATTCTTCCCGTTACGCGCCTACATCAGATCCATTTCCGGACGGCACTTTATCCCCGGCGGTCCGTGCATTATTGCCAGTAACCACGAGGGGCCCCTGGACTCCGCCTGTATCATGCTGGCGTTAAAACAGGATATCCGTTATGTCGCCGCCCGGCATCTTTTGCGGGCACCCGGACTAATCGGCTGGTACTACCGGCGAATGCTTTTTTCCGCAGGCCGGGCCATCCCTACCGGTGGCCGCTGCATTGAAACGTGCCGCGCCTCATTGGCCAGTGGCCAAACGATCGGAATTTTTCCAGAAGGAGACATTCATCCCGCCTTGCGCCAGCCCCGCATTCATACCGGCGCCGTAGTGTTATCGCGCCTGGCCCAGTTGCCCATTCTGCCGATCCATATCAAAAATTCCGGCCGGGTCTGGCCAATCTACCCGTTGTGGAAAGTTGCTGCCTGGCGTTTTCATTGCATCGATATCTCAATCGGCCAGCCAATCCCGCCGCCGCCATCCGGACATAAATATACCCATGGCGAATATCAAGCGAGTAGCGACAAACTGATGGGGACTGTTTTTTCCCTATAAAAAAGCCCCGGACGTCATCGACCGTACGCCGGGGCGGTGAAGTTTGTACGCGCGTTGAATGTCCGGCCAGACCTGAAGACGTCCATATTATTTCAGGACCAAAAGGGGAATCCGCTGCTGGACACCGATCTCCATCAGAGGGAGCAATGCAGGCAGAGGCCTGCTGTGTCCATTCCTCCACTGCCATACTTGGCAGCCGCCGCGGGCCGTTGAGCGCAGCCCTGGAGTAAGTGCTGTATCGACAGACGCAGCGCGGTGTACTACCGCCTTTGCCGGAGCGGGTTAGACTGCTAGTGCTCAATGTCTTCCATTCACATCCCCCACGAGTGAGGACTTCATTCAACTGACGTACAAAGGGCAAAGATATATACTATAAGCGTACGCCTGATTTACCATTAGGTCAAAATACCCCCTATGGTCCCACCCGCGCAAAATCCACCGCCAAGCCAACGATATATGTTCCAACGGACCCCCGGCTGGATGCATTGGCTATGCATTGGCGTCGTCAGTATCAGTACGATGCTGGCCTGGGGCTGGGAAATTCGGCAGGTCAACGCTGACAGCCGGTTGCCGGATTCGACCCTATCTGAACCGAATGTGGCGGCCGCCACCAATTCCACCCGGTCCGCCACGACTATTATCGCCGTAGGCGATGTCATGCTCTCCCGTGACGTTGAGCAAAAAATGATACGGAAAAACGATTGGAAATACCCGTTCCTTGAGACAGCGGAACTCACCTCACGGGGCGATATCGTCTTCGGCAACCTGGAATCACCGCTAATCAGCGGTCCGGCCGTCCCCACTGGATCCATGTCGTTCCGGGCAGATCCTAAAGCGGTCGAGGGGCTAGCCTTTGCGGGGTTTACCGTGCTGTCATTGGCAAATAACCACATGAACAACCGCGGTGCTGACGGGATCGCTTCTACGATTTCCGCGCTGGAGCAGGCCGGTATCGCCCACGCCGGCGCGGGTCTGGCCGGCGCCGAGTCCCGGCAACCGGCCATTATAGAAAAAAACGGCATCTCATTCGGTTTCCTGGCATACACGTACAACAAGGGCCCAAGCGCCGCGGCGACAACCGCCCACATGGACGAACAAAATCTCATTGCTGACCTTGACGCGCTACGAGGCAAAGCCGACGTCATGGTCGTCTCCATGCACGCAGGAAACGAGTACCGCGACCAGCCGAGCCAGCAGCAAATTGACTTCGCCCACACCGCGATCGACCATGGGGCCAGCCTGGTCATCGGCCACCACCCGCACGTCGTCCAGCCGATTGAACAGTACAACGACGGATATATCCTGTACTCCCTGGGAAATTTTGTCTTTGACCAGATGTGGTCCCGGGCCACCCGCGAGGGCGCCGTCGCCACCATCACCTTTACCGGTACGGCAATAGCCCCGCCCGTCCTCACTCCGGTGCTCATCTATGATTTTTCCCAACCCCGCATATTAACCGGGCCGGAAGCCGATGCTGTCATTGAGCGGATGCCCAGTTTTACAAAATAGACGTTTTATGATATAATCAATGCACCATTAAAGAACAAAAATGAAAAATTCATTCCCAAAAATTACGAAAGTTGTGATCCCGGCCGCCGGATTCGGGACGCGTTTTTTGCCGGTGACAAAAGCCCAGCCGAAAGAAATGCTGCCCATCATCGATAAACCAGTCATCCAGTTCGTCGTAGAAGAGGCTGTTTCCGCAGGCATCAAGGATATTATTATCGTCACTAGCTGGCAGAAACGCTCCCTGGAAGACCATTTTGACTATTCGCTCGAATTGGAACGGCAATTGGAAGCATCCGGTAAAATGGAAATGCTCAAGGAAATCCGGCGTATTCCGGAGCTGGCCAATTTCATTTATATCCGCCAAAAAGGCGCATACGGTAACGCTACGCCGGTCATTTCCGCCCGGCACCTGGTCGAGCACGAACCGTTCGCAGTTTTATGGGGCGACGAATTCTTCCACAGCGACCCGCCGCGGCTCAAACAGATGATGGACGTATACGAAAAATACGGCCATTCGGTCATCAGCGCCGTGCGCATTCCCAATAAAAAAGATGTATCAAAATATGGCATTGCCGACATTGAGCCGATACCGGGCGAAAAAAACGTTTTTACTATTAAGTCGCTGGTCGAAAAACCGAAACCGGAGGAAGCGCCGTCAAACCTGGCCACACATGGCGCATATATCCTGACGCCGGGCATCATCCCGTCATTACGCAACCTGCAGCCGGGCAAAGACGGTGAACTCTGGCTGGTGGACGCCATTAAGGACCTGATGACCCGCGAGCCCATCTATGCGTGCGAAATTAAAAACAGCAAATATTATGATACCGGCAATAAGCTGGAATACCTCAAGGCGAATGTTGAATTCGCCTTATCCAGAAAAGACCTGGCTGAACCATTCCGGGAGTATTTAAAGTCGCTTCATTTGTAACCCAACCATGCACGTGGGACAACGACGCCTCGGCGTTTCAAAAGTCTTTATCCTAATCATCCTCGGCAGTATCGCGCTGATCATCGGAGGGGTCATTTTTATCATCTTCGGACCGAAAGGAACGCCGCCCCCGAAATCAGTCAGTCTGACGGTGTGGGGAGTCTGGGACGAGACCTCTGACCTCTCGGCAATCTTCAGCGCCTACCGCAAGGCACATCCCTACGTTAAGCTGAAATACGTGAAAAAACGTCCGGAAGAATATGCCGACGCCCTCCTCAACGGCTGGGCCACTGACACGGGTCCGGACATTTATGCCATCCCCAATACCGGACTGAACAAGTACCGGGCTGATTTCATTACGCCGCTTCCAAAATCGACCACAGTCTATACCTACACCACCAAAAAAACATTATTCAAAACTGACACGTCAATTACCGCCACGCCCACCACTTCATTGACGTCAGCGGACATCAAACGAAATTACATCGATACCGTTTATAACGACATCATTTTCGACGGAAAAATATACGGCCTGCCGCTGAGCGTCAATACCCTGGTCATGTACTACAACCGGGACCTCCTCAACCAGGCCCACATCATCGATCCGCCACGGACCTGGGCCGAATTCGCCACCGTTATCCCGCGCCTGACCGTCCTGGATGACCAGAACAATATCGTCAGGGCCGGCGCCGCCCTCGGGACCTACGAAAACATCCCCAATGCCATTGATATCGTTACCGTTCTGATGCTGCAAAACGGCACGCAGATGACCTCCGGAGAAAAAGTTTCATTCAACCAGCCGTCAGTCAATGACACCGCATATATTCCCGGCGCCCAGGCGTTGCGTTTTTATACTGATTTTACCAGCCCCAATAAAACCACCTACACCTGGAACGCGGCCATGCCCAATGCCCTGGATTATTTTGCGGAAGGGAAATTAGCCTTGTTTTTCGGGTATAAAAGCCAGGAAGCTGACATCAAGTCAAAGAACCGCGGCATCGATTATGCGTACGCGCCGCTGCCCCAGGTTGACCTGGAAAATGAAGTGAATTTCGCCAGCTATAATGTCTTTACGGTATCAAAAAAGACAAAAAATTCTGCCGTGGCCTGGAATTTCCTGCAGTTCGCGGCCGACAAGAAAATGGCGGCCATCTACACGAAAGCGACCAGCCAGACCAGCGTCCTCCGCTCCATCCTCAGCGACCAGCTCAAAGAACAGGACCTGAGCATCCTGGCCCAGCAGGCTCTGACGGCCACCAGCTGGTATCACGGCCGTGACCCTGTTTCCGCGGCGCAGGCATTCGCCGACATGATTGAAACGGTCGCTGCAGACCCGAACGCCATCCAGACCTCTCTGGATGCGGCCGCGCAAAAAATCCAACAAACCTACTAATTATCATGTCTACCTTCCGCCACAAACGACTTATCCTTACGGCCATAACAGTGGTTGCCCTTGCCGCACTCGTTATCCCGGCCGTAACACGGGCCGCGGAATCAAGCAGCGGATTCCAGATTATCCCCCCGGAATGTTTAGGCGACCAAAAAAATGCCGAATGCAACCTGAACTCATTTGTCCAGCTGTTCATCAACCTGGCGCAGGTCGCCCTGAAGCTCCTGCCTTACCTGGCCATGATCATGATGATCTGGGCCGGCTTCAACCTGATTATGGCCGGCGGCAATCCGGAAAAGATCCAACAGGGGAAAAAAATGATTACCTCAGTAGTAGTCGGCGTCATTATTATCATCTTCCTGGCGTGGGCGTTCGGCAATTTTATCGTATTCGTCCTGACCGGGAGTACTAACATATTCCCGGATTATGGCACGCCATTTTCAAAAGAATGGTGGGGCGGCGGCGTAGCCAACCCGCACCAACCAAATGCCGGGTGCTGCTATGTAGAGGATTACGGCTGCAAAGAAATGACCCAAACCGATTGCACTGCGATCAGCGGTACCTACGGCGGCGCCAGCGTCCAATTCATGGGTGAAAACCAATTCTGTTCTGAGTACCCGGCTGTCTGCAAGAATTATACCATCGGCTGCTGCGTCCCCGACGACACCACGGATAAAACCTGCTACTGGCCGGACAGTAAAACTGGCTGTATCAACTGGCCCACCACCTACCACTCCAATACGGCCTGTAATTTCCTGGGCCAGGACTGCGACCCCGCTCTCATCCAGGGTACCAGCACGGCCAGCGAAACCGGCACCGGCTGCTGTATCCAGCCAAATACCTGTACCACGACGACCTCGGCTAACTGCCCGAGCGGCGGCACTTTCAAACCTGGTGTCAGTTGTACGGACGAAACTGAATGCATTATCGGCTGTTGTATTGGCCAAAGCAGCTGCAGTGACAGTAAAATTAATTGCACCAGCAATATTTATGTCCCCCAAACATGCAAAGAGGCCAGAGATATCCTCGGCCTGTGCCTGACTGGCTGCTGCATCCAGGATCCAGGCGGAAATAATAACTGCTACAACAACTACACCGCCGGCTACTGCACGACAGTCGGGGGGATATTCAATAATGACATCAGTTGTTCACAATTTACTTCATGTACGGATGGCTGCTGCCAGGAAACTTGTACGGACGGAAATATCGACGGCTCATGCGCCAACCTCACCTATGATATAAATAACACATGTTCCGCTAACACGTCATGCGCCCCGGTATGCTGTCTGTACCAAAATGCTCTCACCTGCAGCAGTGCGGTCTCGCAACAAACCTGCCTACCTCCAAACAACCAGACGATACTTGGCGGGCCTGGCGGCGCCTGCCCGACAAACGCCGGCCAACAGTGTGAAACCGGCACCTGCCGGAATACTACTACTGGCGCCTGTGTCAGTCCGGTAGCCCGGATCGCCTGCACCGGCACCTTCACTGCCGCTTCAAGCCCACCCGACCCTCAGTGTGTCACCGGCTGCTGTGTTAATCCAAACAATGATCTAACGTGCCATGAAAGTTATACTCAAGCTCAATGCACCCTGGCTGGCGGAACATTTTCGTCCGGAGCAGCCTGCTCCACCGTCGGCGACTGTAGTGGCTGTTGTGTTGAGTTGGACAACGATTACAACTGTTTCGAGCCATTGACGCGCGCTAAATGCAGTGCGACATTCCCGGTCACTGCCTTCCGGCCTGGCGACCGCTGTATCAATGTCGTCGACCCGAACAATGGCCAGCGGGCCTGTGTCCAGGGGTGTTGCGTCAAAACAGACATCATCGACCCCGGACCGCCGCAAATTGACCTAACAACCTGCACCCAATGGTCCACTGAAATTTACTGCAGTATGAATGGCGGCACGTTCTATGAGAATGACCGCGCCTGCGACAATGTGCAGACCTCTATCACCTGCGACCTCCTGGTCAATAATACTCCTCTGCCGTAATATAATTGACTTTTTTATATGAAAAAAAACACCTTGCTCATCCTGACCGTGATCGCCCTGTCTGCCATATGGGCTGGCTCCGTACTCCTGTTTCCGGTATCGCTACAGGCCCAGTCCACTAACACGGGCAATACCAATACCGGCGCTACCACGACCACAGGTACCCCGTCACTGCCGAACCCGCTCGGGAAAAATGTCGATCTGATCAAAATCATGCTACGCGTCCTGCAGATATTGCTGGCGGCGGTGGACATCTTCGCCTTGTTCATGGTTATTTTGGGCGGGTTTGAATTCCTGATTTCCGCCGGCAACCCCAATATGGTCAAAAAGGCCAAAGACACGCTGGTCTGGGCCATCGTGGGTATTTTGGTGATTACGCTCAGCTATTCGGTCTTGAAATTCATTTTCGAGGAAATCCAAAAAAAACTGTAGCGGGCGTTTGACAAAGTCAGGGAATTAAGGTATAATTTTGATTGTTCTGAAATTCACTGAAATAATTGCATAAATATCAATCTTTTATTAAACGGAAGGGGGTGAGAATAGAATGAACAAAAAAGTATTTCTTGCCGGTTTATTAACTATCGCGGCAGTCGCCATCCCGTTTGCAGCCTCCGCTGTTACCGTAACCAACCTCGGCCCGACGTTAGGCCTGGGAACGGCTGACCTCGAATCAACGGTCATTAAGATCGTGCAATGGGTGCTCGGCTTTCTCGGTCTCGTCGCCGTCATCATGATCTTGATCGGTGGTTTCCAATGGATGACCGCCGGCGGCAACGAAGAAAAGGTAGCAGGCGCGAAAAAAATCATTTCCGCCGCTGTCATCGGTTTAATCGTCATATTGCTGGCTTGGGCTATCGTCATCTTCGTCGTCACTCAGACCAACAAGGTCACGACCTAATTCCGTTATTAACGTAGTTAATAAATATTCTCCCCCCACATCACACCAGGTGTGGGGGGTTTGTTTTTCAGACACGGCTCAGATACAATGACTGTATGGCAACAATGAAAAAAATTATCGCCTGGCTCGGCCGCCACCCCTATACGTCTCTGGCCATCCTGATCACCCTGGTTTCGGCGGTTATGGTCTGGGCACTGATCGTCAAATATCAGCACTTTGGCTATAACGCCATGGATTTGGGCATCTATAACCAGGTTTTCTACAATACCGTCCACGGACGCCTGTTTCAGTTCAGTGTCCATCCGCATTCCTATCTGGGCGATCATTTTGAAATTTTTATCCTGGCGTTAGCTCCGTTGTATGCCCTGAAGCCGTCGCCGGCCACGCTACTGATCCTCCAGGCCCTGGGGCTGACCCTGGCCGCCTGGCCTCTGTTCCTGATCGCAAAAAAATACCTCCCGGCGCATTTCGCGCTGGCCATGGCCGCCGCCTGGCTGCTCAACCCTTTTCTCTGGAACATGGCCTTCTTCGAATTCCACCTCCTGCCGTTTGCCGTTATCCTGCTGCTAAGCGCCTACTATTTTTATGACCAGAAAAAATTTACTCCGTTCCTGTTGTGCTCCCTTCTTGCCCTGACGGTGCGTGAAGACGTGGCACTGGCCGTCATTATGTTCGGGGCACTGGCCGCCCTGGACCGCCGTCCGCTCCGCTGGATACTCGCGCCGGTCATCGCCGGCGGCCTGTGGTTTATCATCGCCATGCAGCTGACCGGCTACTTCAACGGGTACGGATCCTATAAATTTTTGTTGATGTACCCCTGGCTGGGCGGCAGCTTCAGCTCGGCCATAAAAACTCTAGCACTGAAACCGTGGCTGATCCTTACCCACCTCTTCACATTTAACAATCTCTGGCTGCTCTGCGGGCTGCTCCTCCCGATGGCCGGACTGTATCTCCTGAAGCCGCGCGCGCTCCTGCTGACGCTCTTGGTCGCGCTTCAATTGTTTCTGACCGGTCTTAACCCGACGGTTGTCCTGGAAACGCATTACACGGCACTCCTGCTGCCAGGCATATTTATCGCGGCCATTATATCTCTCGCTTACCTTATAGCGCCAAACCAGCCTGAGACAGCGAAAAAACGTTTATTTTTCCGCTATCGTTGGCGCTATGGCGTCATCATCATCGGGGCGATAGTGTACTCGTTCGCCATCATCAGCCCGATCACTGCTATGGCCCGCTCGTTATTCCAGTCGCCGTGGAATTCGACCGTCACGCACACGGCACAACAATCCGTTAACCAGACTAGTCCTGATGAATCAGTTGCCGTCGGATATAATTTCCTGACGCCGCTTTCCTCCCGCGAACACATTTACTCGCTGAATTACGCCTTTTTAGGGAAAAAACAATATTCGGAACAGGACTACGAATTACCCACGTCGGTCCAACGTATAATTTTGGATGCCCGCGATTTCATCATTTACCAGTTGCAATATTCGGACAGCGAACAATATGCTGGGGGGGCGGAACGGATCCGTGCGTACTTGGACACTAACGGGTTCGTAATAGAATCGGTGGACGATTCTATTGTGACGTTCACGAAAGGCCAGGCGGACGCGTTATCGCTTTATTCTGTCTCACCCGACGCTCCGACGGACATCATCGCCCTGCACCGACAAATCACCCCGACACTGGAATTCGTCGGGTGGAAAAAAATGAACACTCTGCCAATCGACTCCAACCACATCTCCCTTTCTCTGGTTTGGCGATTGTCACAAACAGCGGCCGACGACTTTCATCTGGAATTTTCCGTATCAGGCGACAACGGAAAAAATATATTTGAAACAATACTGCCGTTTGGGTACGGACTGTTCCCGGTTTTTGATTGGCCCGCCGGTACGTATGTCACAACAAACTTCTGGCTTACCGTCCCCTCGTCAGTACATACGTCAAATAGTCAGCTCAATTTGGAAGCCGTCGAGACCGCGGGTTACCTTGATCTGGACGGATGGCGGTCGGCAAAAATTGTCTACACAAAAAAACAGGCGGTCGGGCCGGGCATCTCCATCGATTATTGGACGCGGTAAAGGCTGACGTCTGAATTGCTGAAAACTTTTTCCAAATATGTTTTCGTGTCTGGCACGTATGCGCCGGCGTTTTTTTCATTGGGACCGTACCAGAGATACGTTACGCGCTGGTCATGCAGCCACTGGCGCTTGGACCCGTTAATATCGTCCTGCCACCAGAACCAGGCATTCTGTATGTATTTCTCCTCCAGGTTGATGGTCTGCGGCCCATGGCCGATCCAGACGACCCGGCCGGAATAAGCCGGGATGAAATTTCCGATCTCGTACGTGGAAAAAATAATATCCCTATCCGTCGTATGCGCTTTCAGCCATTGCATCGACTCTATCTCGGTCTGGGGCAGATAATACGGATACTCCTTATTCGTCTGGTACTTGAAAATATCCTGCCCCATGATCTGGATGTTGGTCAGCGGCAGAAATATCGCGCAAAAAGCAACAAGCAGGCTCAATTTCAGTTGCCAGCTGCCGGGGCGCGGATCCCGCCACCGGTCAACCAGGGCCAGCAATGCCAAGGCTGCCAGTATCGCTAAAGGAATGTGGAACCCCTCAATCATCCGGCGTTGAAAATAAATAGGGAAATAAACCAGAAGCGCCGATGTTGCGAGCCACCCTATGATAAAAACCCCTTTAGAATCAAGCTTTTTACAGGTTATCCACAGGCCATAAACACCCAACGGAATAAGGAGCCCGTACCCGATCAGGTACATCCACACGCTGGGGGAAGGCAGGACATTCTGCTGGTTCCACATGCGGATAACCCAGTCATACTTGCTCATCATATACATATATATGACGATGGGAATGGGAAATACGCAGAGCACGGCATAATGCCGCACATATGACCAGATGATTCTCCGCGAACGGAAAAACATGGTCAGCATATATACGCCCAGGACGGAAAAAATCGTCGGGCCATTGAACGGATGGAACCACAGGAGGAAAAAACAGGACACGCCGGCACCGATCGAATAGCGCCACCGGTTAGTGTCAAATGCCAGAAGCATCAGCAGGAAAACCAGGATGATCAGCGTCAACGAAGCGATCAGGTGCGGTGAATGGTACAACGTCAAAAACGTGATGCTTTCCGGCACCCACGTATCTGTCGGATGCTCATATAAATTAGTAAGGTCAAAAAGGAACGGATTGAAAAAAAGCCCAAGCCCGGATGAAGCGATAATGATGACCATCATCCACAGGCGTTTTCGCCGGTCAGAAAACATGAACATCAGGAACAAATACATGACTACGAAAAAAATCACGATCCAGATCGAACGCGCGATGTGGTACGCCAGCAGGTTGGGAAGGCTGAATATTTTTGCCATCGCCCCGATCGACAGCCACAACGGATTGACCAGCCAGCGGTGCTGCGGTTCGGCTGTATACGGATTGATGAAAATAAGATGCCCCTGTTTCACCTGTTCAATATTGGACAGCATGACATTGATATCCCCCGGCGTCAGATAGTGAACGCCCGTATAGGCCATGCCGACCGGTGTCGTAAAATACCCGTACAGGTACGGTATGGCCGTCACGATAATAATAACACCGGCCAGTGCCATGACCAGACGCCATTCTTTTTTTGTTATTGATCGCCAAAGTTCAACCATGTTGTTTTATGAGTGGAGGGGAAGTGGTGCCGGCGGGACTGCCGTGTCCGCGCGTCGCCTTAATTGGACCGCCCCGATGACAACGATCGAAACTAATAATACGGTTCGCGCCAACACTAACATATTATACTGGATAGAATCAAAACCAAATACATTAATGGCTATGGGAAATTCCAAATACGCCATCAGCCCATAGGCGAAGGCAGCCAGGCCGGCCACTGTAGACGCCCGCCATAATAACAACAGCGGGACAAGCCACAACAGCCACTGCGGTGAATAATAAGGGGAAAAGAGGATATACACGGCAATAACGATAGTTGACCAGTGGACGACGTCGTCCGTCTGACGGATAAAACGCCTAAAAAATGCGTATCCGCCATACATTAACGCAGGCAGGATAAACTGTACCAACAACATGACTTTTGTCGCAATGCCGATCATGATAACCAGCCAGCGCTCCTGAATCAGGAACGTCAGCCCAATAATATAAATCGTATACGCACTACCGAATGCGAACCCGCGGGTGGACTGGAAATAGTAAGGGAACAGCCCATTTTGCCCTCCGGCCATCGCAACCATCAACAGTATCACGACCAGGACCGGCCCGACGAGGAGCCAGAGCGGCTTGTTTTTCCATAAACTGACCTCCGGCCGCTTTGTCTGGCTCAGCCAATAAGCGAAAAAAATCGGGAACAGAAGAATCGCGTACCCTTTGGCCAGAAAACTCGCGCACAGCAATACAAAAGCCCAATTCCACCGCTTTGTGAACAGCATCAGCAAACTCAGCTGGACCAGTAAAGCCGGCCAAATATCAAAACGGTTTAACGTAAAATATGCCACCCCCGGCAGAAAAAACAGCCACAATAATGAGTGTGGGCGGCCCAATAGCGCCAGCAGGCGGTACGTAACATACATCAGCGCCACGGCCGACAGGCTGTTGAGGATCATCAGCCAAAGCGCGTAACCGGCTTCATCGCCGCTGGCCAGTGCCGGGAGGGACAGATACATTGTGCCAAGAATCGGATATTCAATCCGGTTCTCCTTATACGGAACGCTATGCGCACGGACAAAGCCTACCCTTTCAAAATAGACTGACAGCTCCTGGTCGTCACGGGTTACGCTGACGCCGCCGCCCGGCAACCAACTCGCAAATTTTGACGGGCTGGAATGCGCCCACCATACGCCGCCGCCCAGGAAAATCGCAAACACCACAATTATAATTAAAGGCTTTTTTGATTTGACTGCTAGCGTTTTTTCTGGCCCCGGCATGTTGATTCTATTAGTTTACTTGATACAACGTCGCGTCTTTATCCTTATATACTTCCGTAAAGCCCGCATTAGCCTTGATATTACTGTTCATCTTGAAATGATTCGCTTCGACCAGCACGTATTTCGCGTGAAAATTTTCCGTAATGTCCCGATAGAGGTATGTAGACTGGCTGCCCAAAGTAATGTCCACCATCTGCCGATACAGCTCTTTGCTGTATTCATAGGTAAAGGTCGGGTCCAATCCGGCTATGTAATAATCCTTCGGGCTGTGGTAAAACAGGACCGGAAATTCGTCCCAACTGGAATGGAATACGATATCCCCCGGCTCGGAATACTCCGCCAGCCAGCTGCCCACACCGGCAAACCGGGTAACCGGGATGCCTGACGTATAGTCGTGATGCGTAGAATGTATATCCTTAATAATCACCGTGGGGATGGTGGTCAAAAAATATACGATCAATATCGTTCCGACGATCCGGTGCTGCATATACAACGATAATGCACGCGACCAGACGCGGCGCCATTCCAGATGATACATATGCTGTCCTAAGGCAAATGCGGAAAATAAAATACCGAACGGCACGTAATATTCCACGTACCGCCGCGACTTCAGGGTAAAGGCGAAAAACAGGATATAAATGAAAAATAATGTCACGACTTTTTTGGTCGGTGGCCGGTACTGGAGGACTGTAGATAAAATCGACGCTAATACCAAAATCGACACCAGCGCGGTATTGGCGGTTAAATCGAAAAAAGAATACGGGTACCACTCATTGCCGACGGAAATGACGGAACGGTAATTGATAATCCCTATCTGAACCAGCTGATGCCAGTAAAAACTGATGTTATTGGGAAAGTACGGATTGATGATCAGCCCGGCCACCACCCCCAGACAGGAGGCGATAAAAAGCCTGACCTCCCGGTTATGGCTCAGGACGATAAAAAAATTACGCGCCCTCTCATGCCGCCACAAATCGGCAAATACGGACACGACAGCGTATACCCCGGTAAAAACGATTATGAGAATGAACCCGCCATAGGCCCAAACAAATGCGAACGATAGCCCAAAAAGCAAAAAATACCGGTGCCGGAACATCAAATATAGCCCGACCAGCAGCAAAATAATGGACACAACCGGCGCTTTGACCAAATTGATGCGGAAAACAAACGGCATGGAGGCTAAAAGCGCCATCGTGAATACGAAGGCGAATTTTATCTTCTGGGCGCGCATCAACCAGTAAAAAAGGGTCAATAAGCCCGCCCCCAGGAATACCGTGGCCAGCTTGGCGCCCTGGATCGGGTTCATGGCATGGGTAAAAGGCATCAGGAATACGTGGTATAAAAAATGCTGGTCAATGAAAGAATCCTTCAAAATAGTGGCCTGCAGCCAGGGAAATGTCTTCTGGATCCCCTCGGAGGGGATCAGCAGGGACATCTCCGTATGGTAAAAGGAATCCGGGTCCGGGAACGATGCCGGAGCCTGCAGCCAGGTAAAAAAAACAAACGTAATAATAAAAATTACCAGGTAGCTAATCCAGGACCACTGATTAACAAAAAAATGGCTAATCTTACGCTCGTTGTGCATGGATACATTATATCAACCAATGGCGTAAGACAAAAGTCTCCACCAAGCATGGTTGTGGAGACATGTGTATCTTAAGCAACCATCCGTAAAGCGTCAATCCCCTTGAAAAAATGCCCGGCCTTACTTTTTCAGCGCTGCCTTGAAATAGTCCACGAACAGTATCGGTGACGGGTCCTGCCTGTTTGACAGCGCCAGGTAATAATTCATATAGCTCCCGAAAAGCAGCACTTCAACGACCTCCTCCATCGGTGTCCGGCTGGAGGTTTTGTAGGTGGAATGCTTGATGCCGTTTTTGTCGAGTACCTTATTGGTGATGGCAAACCGCTTGGTCATGCTCGGCAAATACCGTGCGGATTCCAATGAGATGAAGTGCAGAATTTTCCGGTTTGCGCGCGGGAAATGGAGCCCTTCCATCAGGTGGTGGTTCAATTCGGACAGGAGGTAATACGCGGAAAACGTCTTCGCGTTCTCGTTGATTTGGTTGGCCAGGATATGCGCGTTGCCTGACAAATGTTCGGCCGCGGTGATGATCGGAATGCGGCCGACCAGGCCAGCGGCCATTCTTTTCGCCGGATTCTTTTTTAACGGGTTGCGGGCGCCGAATTTCTTGTGCCATTCACGGACCGTGGCCACCGTTTTCTGAAAATCGCCGTCCGAAATAGGCAGGAGCCCGCACCGCTTCAACAGAGCTACCTGGCCGAAAATCGAATACCCCAAACCCATCCGCGGCTGGTTGCACGGGTTGAATCGCGGCTCAAAAACATAGGCCGGTACCCGAAATCGTTTTGCCAATTTTGCCAGCTGGCCGCCGGCGCAAATAATGAGGAGCTTCGCGTGCCGGCGCCGTGCTTCATTGAACGTGGCCAAGACCTCCTCGGTCGTGCCTGAATAGCTAGAGAGAATATACAGAGTATCCTTGTTCACCCAGCCCGGCAGTGTATAGCTATTAATAACATGGAAAGGTACGGGCAGCCGCTTGTGGAATAACGTGCCAATAACATGGCCGCCCAAAGCCGATCCCCCCATGCCATTGATGACAATATTTTTTACCCGGCGGTAGTTTTTGGGAATGCGTATCCGCTTCACTTCGGACCAGGCCTGCTGGCACTGGAGACCGACCGACTCAATGGAACTGAGCATGTTTGAGCGGTCAAATTTTTTCATAGTCTTATAGTCGTCCAAAATGTTCATAAATGTAAAGATATTTAATAGTCTTATGGAACCAGTATACGAAAAAAATGGAAAGTGGGCAACCGTTTAGATAGAACTTGACAAATAATCATTATGAATATATACTCATAACTGTACAGGGGGCTTAATGCATATACATCCCAATACTATACTAAACCATTAATAAACGACGCGTATGCCACATTTCGAGAAAGAAGAAAACCTTGAGCAGATCACGCTGGAACTGGCCCGCGCCTCACAATCCCTGCGTGAGGAACTTGAAGCGGTTGATTATTACCAGGAGCGCATTGACGCGACAAGGGACGAAGGGCTCAAAAAGATACTGGCGCATAACCGCGATGAGGAAAAAGAACACGCAGCCATGCTGATTGAATGGCTGCGGAAAAACGACGCCATGTTCAATAAGGAGTTTTCCGAACACGACAAAGTATAAATAAAAGGTCGAACTAATCATTAAACAAGGAAATAAATATATGCCAAGACAAAACGGACAAGGCCCTGTCTGGGGCGGCGGTCCAGGCGCTGGCTGGGGCATGGGCCCCTGCGGCGCAGGCATGAGAATGGGCCGAGGTTGCCGCGGTGGTTACGGTTTCGGTTCCAGGCGATTCATCTCCCCCAAGAATGAGATGGCAGCGCTCGATCATGAAGAAAAAATTCTCACAGAAGAGCTGCAGGCAGTGAAAGAAGAAAAAGCCGCCCTAAAAGGCCAGTCAAAGTAAAAAGAAGGCTTGGGAACCGAGCTCTTCATTAATGGAAGGGCTCGGGAATACTTTTAATAAATATATATTAGAAAATATGCCAAGGCCGCGATTGAGAAGGCATACCTGCATTGACCCGGGCGCTCTGTATTTCAAGCCACGGGGCATACCGCTGAAGCAATTACAAGTCATTTCCATTACCCGTGAAGAGCTGGAAGCGTTTTGGCTGGTAGACGTCAAGGGTTACGAACAAATTGAAGCCGCTCGGCACATGAAAACTTCTCAGAGCACTATCCAGCGAATTTTAAGTTCAGCCCGCAAAAAAACCGCCCAAGCACTTAGCGAGGGCCTAGCTATTGCCATTGAGAAGTAATACGTAATGTTAAAAAATCAACAGCAACAGTAAATATACCGCCGACGACGCACCGAAACCGAGGAAAGACATTTTTTTACCGCGGCCGATATGTTTCACGTATGGAATTAATTCATGGCAGGCAATAAACAGCATGGCGCCCGCGGCTACGGCCAAAAAAAATTGGTTCAGGGCATGAAAACGGTCCAGCAGCAACAAACCGAAAATCGCACCGGCTAAGGTAGATAAGGCGGAAAAAAAAGCCGAATAATAGGACATGTTTCGCCGGCCATTCACTGATCCCGCCACGGATAAAATGTACCCTTCGGGAATATTATGGATAAACGTCGCAATCACCACGATAAAACCAAGCGAATCGGAAAAATGAAATGAGCTGGGTATGGCGAACCCTTCCGGAAAGTCATGGAGTATCAGTCCGATGGCCAACAGATAGGCCATGGTCATCAGTCGTTTTGGCCCTGCTGACTCGATTTCTTGGGCAGTATGGAAATGCGGCAGCACGGCGCTGGCTACCCATAATACCGCTGCTCCAGCCGCCACCCCGGCTACCGTCACCCAATGCATCCCCTCCCGGAACGATGCCGGCATCAGTTCGCATAATGAAATCAATATCATGATCCCGGCGGCAAAACTGGCTCCGAATACAATCCCGGATTTATGGTTAACCCTGATCCCGATGATAACCCCAAGAATAGTGGCCGCCCCGGAAAGTGCAGATAATACCAAAACTTGAATAATATATTCTGATGACATACATATATCTTATCATTATTTGGCCTAAAACAATATGAATCGGATGTGCACTGCTCTCGCCGTCATGGCCCTAATACTGACGGCTCTCATTGTGCCGGTCGCCCTGCACGCCCAGACGGAAAAAATGACCGTGTATTTGTACTGGGGCGAAGGCTGTCCGCATTGTGAAATCGTAAAGCAATATATCCAGGACAACCGCCTGGATGAGCGTTATGACATCGTCAGTAAGGAAGTATATTCCAATGCGCAAAATGCCCAAGAACTCACCAGCCTGTTCAGCCAATACCGCGTCCCGGCATCAGACCAGGGTGTGCCGTTCGCCATTATCAACGGGCATTATTTTGTCGGCGACTCACCCATCATCGCGGCGTTAAACTCCCCGCCGTCGGCCATACCGTCACCCGCCGCGACAAATACTGCCCACGAGGATACCGCACCATCCGCCTCCCTCAATGTCTGGTCAGTGAGTGGGGCCGCGCTGGTGGACGCCATCAACCCGTGCGCCTTCGCCGTCCTGGTCATTCTTATGGGCACGGTATTGGCATCAGGAAGCCGGCGCCGCGCATTGGTATCCGGTTTAACCTTTACGCTGGCCATCTACCTCTCCTATCTGGCCATGGGGCTGGGATTATATTCGGCCGTATCGGCGGTTGGGACGACCGTATGGATCCAACGGATTATCGGCATACTGGCCATCGTCCTTGGGTTGTTTAACATCAAAGACGCGATATGGTACGGCAAAGGATTTCTTATGGAAGTCCCGATGGGTTGGCGTCCCCGGCTGAAACAGCTTATCCAATCAGTTACCAACCCGCTTATTGCTTTTGCCGTCGGCATTGTGGTCAGCATATTCCTACTGCCCTGTACATCCGGACCCTATATTGTCATTATCGGCATGCTGGGCACGTCAGCCACCTTCCCAAAAGCCGTGCAGTGGCTGGTCTATTACAATTTGATTTTTATCCTGCCGATGATCGCCATCACTCTGGCGGTATATTATGGCCTTAAGCCCGAGCGACTGGAAGCTATCCGCCAGCGACGACTAAGGCTCCTTCATGCTGTTGCGGGCATTATATTGTTGTCACTTGGCATCTACCTGCTGATATAGTGCCCATCAGGCGATGGCTCATGAAAATATTCTAACGGAAAAAATGCTGGCCGCTTAAGACCCCCCTGTGCACATCGGGGCAATCCCCACACCATTCGTAAACGAATGGTGTGGGGATTGATTTTTTCGCCAAATTATGATATAATTAACGACGCAAATCGATAAATTAATGAAAAAAAATTCACATGTCCGGTCATTCAAAATGGGCACAAATAAAAAGACAAAAAGCTGTTTCTGACAACCGGCGCGGCAACTTATTCACCAAACTGGCCAATGCGGTTAGCGTGGCCGCCCGTCAGGGCGGGAAGGACCCGACCATGAATTTTCGGCTGCGCATGGCTATAGACAAGGCCAAGGTGTCGAACATGCCCAATGAAAACATTGAGCGGGCCATTGCCCGCGGGGCCGGTGAAATTGAGGGCGTCACCATCGAAGAAGTTACCTATGAGGGATTCGGGCCTCACGGAACCGCAATTATTATTGATGTCACCACTGACAATAAGAACCGTTCAGCTACGGAAATTCGTTCAATATTAGCAAAATATAACGGTACGCTCGGCAACACCGGCAGCGTGAGCTATATGTTCACCAGGAAAGGAGCGATACGCATCTCCAAAACAAATATTAAAGACAAGGAAGAGTTTACCTTAAAAATGATTGATGCCGGAGCAGATGACATTGTCGAGGAAGATGAGGGCTTCAGCGTCTACACCGCGCCAGCAGACGTGCAAAAAGTCGGCCAAGCCATCGAGCGCGAGGGATTTACACTGGACGCAACGGGCGTGGAAATGCTCCCGATGAATAAAGTCGTCCCGCCGAACGAGGCAGCGAAAGAACAAATATACAAATTACTTGAAGAACTTGAGGCGAATGATGACGTAAGCGATTATTTCACCAATGCCGAGCTCTAAAAATTCATTTACGGTTTTAGGGATCGATCCGGGTTATGCCATCACCGGCTATGGCATTGTCAAACATGACAAGCAAAAAGTTTCTGCCATTGCCCAGGGCGTCATCGCCTCAAAACCGTCTGTACCATATGAGCAAAGGCTGAAAAAAATCTTCGACGGGCTGTCAGCGATCATAAATAAATACCGGCCGGACGCCATAGCCATTGAAAAACTTTTCTTCGCAACCAACACGACGACCGCCATGCGGGTCGGGGAAGCGCGCGGCGTGGCCATCCTGGCCGCCGGCACCGCCGGCATTCCCGTGCGGGAATTCACGCCGCTCCAGGTCAAGCAGGCTATCACCGGCGACGGACGGGCTGACAAATCACAGATGCAGCGGATGATAAAAATATTCCTCAAGCTCCAGACCATACCGCAGCCCGATGACGTCGCCGATGCGTTATCGATCGCCGTCTGCGGAGGGATAAAAAACTATTAGCGTGGACATGACCAGTGATAAAAAAATTCAGAAAATAATTTCCACTTCGCAGGAGGTCATCAAGGACTGTGCTCTGGAAAACGGTGCCATCGTAGCCGCTAATACTGATGAGCCCTATACGCCAAAAGAAGGTTCGGACTACCGGTACGTGTGGATCCGCGACGCCGCGTATATTTGCGTGGCCGCCGAATATCTCAAACTTCCTATTCAGGAAAAATTCTTTACCTGGGTAACCGAGCGTCCGGAAGATTTCGAATCGACAAAATTACTGTACTCAAATTATTCCACAAACGGTCGGATCGCTACCATGGGGAAACAGTTCCAGGCTGACCAGATGGGGACGCTCCTGTGGGCCATCCATCATTTCTACCGCGCGGATCTTAAAAACGCCGTTATATACCAGACATTAATCGAGCGTCTGGCCGAAGGGTTGTCAGGTTACTGGGAGAAAGACCATTTTTCGGAACCGACGGCGGATATCTGGGAGGCGTTCGAGAGAAAAACGTCCACCCGTCTGAAAAATAATTTCACCTACTCCTTGGCCGCCTGCGCCCGGGGCCTGTTTTGCGCCAATGAAATCATCCCGAACCACCTATGGAAAGAGGCGGCCCATCAGATGGTCACAAAAATCAACGAGGCCTATGACCAGACCCAGCGGTATTTCCTCCGCAATAAAGGGGTTATTTCCGACCCTAATATCGACGCTTCCCTGCTTGGGTTGGTCTACCCGTTCAACCTGGTCGAGGCAAATGATGACCGGATGAGAAGCACCGTAAAAAAAATTGAAGACTCCCTGATCATTAACGGCGGCGTCCACCGGTTCCAGTTCGATTATTTCGACAGTGAAGGTTCGGCGCAGGAAGGCGGCGGCGCCTGGCCGGTCCTGAACTGCTGGCTGGCTATTTACTGGCAATCAGCGGGAAACAAGGCCAAGGCGCTCCAATATTATAACTGGGTTGTTGAACGGGCTGAAAAATTCAATTACTACCTGCCGGAACAGTTTTTTGAGGATGTCCGCGTCGGCATATACCCATTGGCCTGGAGCCATGCCATGTTCGTCATCGCCAGTCGGTATCTTGGATTCATTTAATACCATTATGCAACAAGTCTTTCGCATCGCCAGCATCGCCTCTGAAGTCGCCCCGTATTCCAAAACGGGCGGTTTGGCTGACGTGGCCAAATCCCTTCCTAAGGCGATCGCCGCCATCGGCCACCAGGTTTTGATCATCACTCCGCTTTACGGGTTCATCCACAAACAGGGACTGGACCTGAAAAAAGTAGACGGGACGGTCACGGTAACCGTGGGGAAGAAAAAATTCCCGATCACGTTTTTCCGACTCGACTTCAATGAAAATCTAAAAATATTCTTTATTGGCAACCAGGAACTTTTCGGCCAGCATTCCCGGGTCTATAACTTCACCGACGACAACCTCCGGTTCCTCGTCATGGACCTGGCCGCCCTCAAGCTGCTGGAATTGATCAAGTTCAATCCGCACATCATCCATTGCCATGACTGGCAAACCGCTCTGATACCGAATTTACTGATTAAGGAACCGGCCAAATTCCCTTCATTAAAAAAAGCGGCCACGGTCTTTACCATCCATAATTTAGCGTTCCAGCTCGGCCACGACTGGTGGACCGTGCCTCCAGAACGTATTGATGATGGGCGCTGCGACCCGCTGAAACGGCTGGATAACCTGGACAATTTGAACTTTGCCAAGCGGGGCATCTTTTACGCAAACATGATCAGCACGGTCAGTGAGCGGTACGCCGAAGAAATCACTACGACTGACTATGGGCAAGGCCTGGATCGGTACCTGCGGCACCGAAAAAAAGACCTTTTCGGCATCATCAACGGCATCGACTATACCGTCAATAACCCGGCTTACGATGACCATATTAAGTATAAATATGACTGGAACACGCTGCGGCGCAAGAAAAAAAACAAGATCGAGCTGCAGCGGCTGGTCGGATTGGAACGCAATCCGGAAATCCCCCTGATCGGCGTCGTCAACCGCCTGACGGAACAAAAGGGGTTCGATCTGATCATGGGCACTATGGACGCGCTGCTCCGCCTGCAGATGCAAATGGTCATCATCGGCACTGGACATAAAGAATATATTGATTTCTTCAAAAAAATCGCCCGGCAGCACCCCAAAAAAATCGGTTTCTACACCCCATTCACCGAAGAAATGGAATCAAAGATCTATGCCGGCTCCGACATGTTTCTCATGCCCTCGCGCTTCGAACCGTGCGGCATCTCACAATTAAAAAGCTTGCGTTACGGCTCAATACCGATCGTCCACGAGACCGGCGGGCTATCGGACACCATCACCAATTTCAACCCAAAAACCCGCAAGGGCAACGGCTTTACATTCAAAACATACCATCGGCAGGACTTCCTGATCGCCCTGACCCGCGCCCTGGAAAACTACAAATACCCGCAGGTTTGGGAATACATGACCTGGAACGCCATGCGCCAGACGTATTCATGGGAATTGCCCGCAAAAAAATATATACAGCTGTTCCGGATCGCCATCAAGAAAAAACGCGAATACCTCCAGCACCACCACTAACCCGAGGATCTCTACACATGCTTTGGGCTAATTTTTTCCACATCTACCAGCCGCCAGGCTGGCCAAAAAAAATAATAACTAAGGTCGTCCGCGAAAGCTACCGGCCGCTGTTGGCGATCGTAAAAAAATTCCCCCGCCTGAAGATTACAATGAACGTCAGCGGATCGCTGACCGAGCAGCTGGCCGAGCACGGCTACCGCGACGTGATTAAAAACATCCGGGAGCTCGCCCAGCACGGTAAAATCGAACTGGTCGGCACCGCCATGTACCACCCTATCCTGCCGCTTCTGCCTGAACGCGAAATTGACCGCCAAATCAAACTGAACACCTTAACAAATAAAAAGTTCTTTGGGCCGGCATTCCGGCCGAAAGGCTTTTTCCCGCCGGAGATGGCCTACGGCCCGGTAGTGAATTCCATTATTAAACGGCACGGCTACCGCTGGCTGATAATCGACGAAATCGCAGCCGATGGACATTTGGGAAGAGTCTGTTTTGATCGGACACATTCAGTCAAGGGTTCGCCGCTGCAGGTTATTTTTCGCAACAGGAAAGTAAGCGATTTCCTTTCATTCCAAAGCCACTTAGGGTCAACGGGGCATTTCTGGAAAACCGTAGCCGCAGACAGCCGCAGCCGCATGGTCCTGGTCACGGGCATGGACGGAGAAAACCTCGGACACCACCGGCCCGGTCTGGATGCATACTGGTCAAAGCTGGTCACGCACGGCAGCGTCACCACAGTCACGGTCAGCGAATTGCTGAGACAGATCGACCGGCGGCACACCGTATCCCCCCGCCAGTGTTCCTGGTCCTCACAAGAGCGGGAAATCAGGCATCGCAACCCCTACAGCTTGTGGCATGACCCAACCAACCCCATCCATAAGTTACAGTGGAAATTTATCAATAATTTGGTTACTATTATAGGGCAACACAAAAACCACCGGCAGTATTCAGAAGCCCGCCACCGGCTTGATATGCAACTGGCGTCCGACCAGATGTGGTGGGCGTCGGCCAAGCCATGGTGGAGCCTGGACATCATCACCAGAAAAACGAACGACTTGTACCAGACCGCCCTCCTCCTGGAGCCGGAAAACCGTGACCTGATCGGCCTGGCGGGAAAGATTATCAATCTGGCCACGCAATGGCAGAAAAAAAATACGTATTTAGAAATTGCCAACCGATATCTAACCACTAACCGCCACGATAACATCCGGTATATCGGCGGTAAAAAAATCACCATAAATTGACGCCTTGATTGCCAGCCTACTAATAACTAACAACTAACACATGTATTGGGCAAACTTCCTCCACATCTACCAGCCGCCGACCCAAAAAGAGTTCTGGGTCAGAAAAATCACCGAAGAAAGCTACCGCAAGATCCTCCGCGGCATGAAGGCGAACCCGCACGCTAAAATGACTATGAACATTAATGCCGTACTGACTGAGCTCTTCGACCGGTTCGGATGCCAGGATGTCATCGCCGACATCAAACTTTTAGCTGAACGCGGACAGATCGAACTGACGGCCAGCGCCAAATACCACCCCTTTCTGCCGATGATGCCGAAAGAGGAAATCGTCCGGCAAATCGAGCTGAATACGCTGACGAACTTGAAATACTTCGGTGAGAAAGCATATCATCCGACCGGCTTTTTCCCGCCGGAAATGGCGTACAGCCGGGCGGTCGGTGAAATTATCGCGGCCCAGGGATACAAATGGCTGATCCTTGACGAACTCGCCTACTCCGGAAAAATAAAGGACATCAACTGGACCCAGCTGTACACGCTCAAGGGGCACCCGGACTTTTTCGTCTTCTTCCGTGAACGAGAAGCGAGTTTCCGCATCCTGTCCGCCCAGATCGGCATGAGCGTTTTTTCCGGCAGTATGCTGGTCAAACTGCTCGGCGACCGGGTCAACCGCGACGAATACCTGATCACGGCCATGGACGGCGAAACATTCGGCCACCACCGGCCAGGCCTCGAAGATCTTCTCTTCGACATGTACAACACCGAAGAATTAAAATCCGTCACCCTGTCGGATTTACCGACCATCTTCACCAAACATACGGAGATCGACCCGCGCTCTTCGTCGTGGGCGCTGATGAAAAAAGACATCGAAGACAATACACCGTTCTCACGCTGGATGGACAAGGATAATATCATCCAAAAAATGCAATGGGAGCTGACCAACCTAGCCCTGAACGCTATCAAACTCATCAAGCCGACCGATCCGACCTACAAAAAAATCCGGAACGAGCTGGACCAGGCTATCCACTCCGACCAATACTGGTGGGCCTCAGCCATGCCGTGGTGGAGCATTGAAATGATCGAGATGGGAGCTAAAGATTTAAAGGGCGTGGTTCAGGATTCCCCCGTCCCGCAGGATATCAAGCAAAAAGCGCAGGAACTGTACCAAAACATCATCTTTACCGCATTCGAATGGCAGCGCAGCGGTAAGGTCGACGTGATGGCGAAATCCGCTGACGAAGACGTCACCCAGCGCATCACCACGGACATGCCCTACATCCCGGAATCGGAATTCAACACAATCGTCGGTAACCTGGAAAAACAGATGCTGGAAGCGGCCAAAGCGCAGGAATACGAACGGGCCGCCCAGATCCGCAACCGCGTGAAAGAATTAAACGACAAAAAAGACCAAATCACCAGGAAATAATATGTCGAGAAAAATCCAACAGGTCGGCCAAGCCGCATACATGCGCCGGTTCTTCACCCGGCATATGAAAAAATTCTGGCCGGGCGCAAAAAAAATCACCTTCTTCTACGGCAAATACATGAAATTCCTGTCCGAAGAAAGCTACACCATGAAATACGACGTGGACGTCCTCATGGGCAACGGGCAGGTCCAGCGCAAATCAATCCGCGGCAACCGCGTACCCAAACCGACCTACGAGCTGATGAAATGGTATTATCCCTATTTCCAAAAAAAAGGCCTAAAAGTCGTGGCTCGGCCATTATTTTATATTGATGATCTTGGATTCATTATATATGAAGAATACGCGGGCTGGGTCCTGCGTGAATTTGACCACCAAATCGATACCATCCGACAGGCTGTCCCCCGCATCGCTGCCCGGCTGGCCGATCTGCACAATCACCCGGCGCATGTCGGACTGCTGCGGACCTGGGACGACGAGGCCGCGTACTTCGACTCAGCGGAAAAAAAAGTAGCTAGATACATGCCCCTAGCACGCCAACGGTTCACTGGATTAAAAAACGCATACCTGGCCCGACTGAAAAAAATTTACGACCCCGGCCGGGCTTTTTCCATCCACGGTGACTTCCAGGCCAGCAACATTATCCTCGATCTGCGCACCAAGGATATCGGTATCATCGACTTTTCCTCGACTGCCCAATTTTCTCCGGCTAATGACGTGGCTACATTCATGACTCACGCCCGCGCTATGGAATGTTTCATCTATACGGAAAAGAAGGTCGAGTCTCTGGAAAAATTATTTCTCACTGCGTACCTCAAGCACGCCAACTCGCATGTCGCTGACACCGTAAAAAAGCAACTGCCCGCATTCATGGCCAGGATCAGCCTGGATATCATTACCACCACGGCCGTTTTTACCGAATACAACAAAAGCCCGCATTTCCGGAAAATTATCGACACTATGTTCCGGCGGGCTTCAAGTAATCTAAAAAAATAAAGCCACCACATGTCTCAACCCGTCAAAGTCCTGTTCGTCGCGTCTGAACTGAACCCGATCGCCAAAGTCGGCGGCCTGGCGGATGTTATCGGCGCATTACCAAAAGCTCTTAAAAAGATTGGCGTTGACGTGCGCATCGCCATCCCGAAGTACGGTATCGTCGATGAAAAAAAATATCCGCTCACAAAAATCGCCGACGCGGTCAGCGTGCCGTTCAATCATGCGGTGGAAAAAGTGGGAATTTACGAAACACCGCTCCCCGGTTCAGAGGTGCCCGTATACCTGATCGACAGCCTGAAATACCTGGGCGAAAATGGTATCTATTTCGAGAAAGACGCTTCCTCTTCCGGCTCGTCCCGCGAAGCGCAGCGTTTTATCTTTTTCGCGAGAGCCGTCTTCAGCCTTTTCGGGCCCCTCCAATGGTACCCGGACATCATCCATTCGCATGACTGGCATGTGGGGTACGTCCCCCTCCTCCTGAAAATCCTAGCCAAGACCGACCCCAAGCTCCAAGCAGTCAAGGCCATGCTCTCCATCCATAACCTTGAGTACCAGGGGCAATACAATGCCAGGGAAATTATGGACTTGATCGGCCTGAATGAAACGGACAGCCCGACACTGGCTGTCCGTCGCGGCGACGACCTGGTCGGATTACAGCAGGCCATCCTGACGAGCGACTACATAAATACCGTCAGCCCCCAATATGCCAAAGAAATCCTTACCCCGGAATACGGTGCGCAGCTTGAAAACGACCTGACTAAGGAGAAAGACCGACTGGTCGGGATACTCAACGGCATTGACGTCGACCGGTTCAATCCGGCTACGGATAAGGATATCGTAGCCACATACTCCGCCGAAGACCCGACCAAAAAACTGGCCTGCAAGGCCGACCTGCAAAAAACCTGCGGCCTGGCTGTTGACCCGCGCATACCGGTCCTGGGGATTGTCACGCGCTTTGCGGAACAGAAAGGCGTTGACCTGCTCTGCGCCATCGGGGACAAGCTGGCCCAACAAAATATCCAGCTGGTATTACTCGGAACCGGCCTGACCTCTCTAGAAGAATCCGTAAAAACAATGGTGGCCGCCTATCCGGACAAGATGTTCGCGAAGGTGGCCTTCGACGCCAAACTGGCACAGCAGATTTATGCCGGCTCCGACATATTCCTTATGCCGTCAAAATTTGAGCCGTGCGGCCTTGGCCAGATGATCGCCATGCGCTACGGCACCATCCCGGTCGTCCGGGCGACGGGCGGGCTGATTGACACGGTCAAAGACTACAACCCCGACATGAAGTCGGGCGACGGCTTCGTGTTCAGCCATTTTGACGCACAAGAGTTCTTCGATGCCATCATGCGCGCATTAGCGCTTTATCAAGACCAGGAAACGTGGTATAAGATAGTCAGGCGGATCATGCAGTACGATTTTTCCTGGACAAGTTCAGCAAAAAAATATCTGGGTATTTATAAAAAACTTATCTCATAGCCATGGTCAGAATCTCACCGGTCAAGAGTGAAATACGCGAAGACTACATCCATAACCGTTTTGTCATCATCGCACCGAAGCGCGCCAAACGCCCGCATGACGTAGCCGAACATATTGAAGTGCCGGTCAAATCGAAGGACTGCCCGTTTTGCCGCGAGCGCGAGCATGCCTCCCAGCGCCCGTTATACCAGGTCGGTCCGGACCAATGGTGGGAAATCAAAGTCATAAAAAATATTTTCCCAGTCGTCAGCACCAAAACACCCAAAGTATACGGCACACAGGAAGTAATCATCGAAACGCCACACCACAACAAGGAATTGGCTGATTTTTCCGAAGCCCATCTCGTCCGTTTGCTGAAAGCATACGCCAACCGGACCGAGGAAATCAGCAAGGACAAGAAGATGAAATACATCCTCATCTTCAAGAACCACGGCGGAAAAGCCGGTGCATCATTGGTCCATGCGCACTCACAGATTTTCGCCTCAGGATTCATGCCGCCGCATATCGTTAATAAATTGGTCCGCGCTGAACAGCACCAACTGAATTTCGGCGCCTGCTACTATTGCCAACTAGCCAAACGGGAATCAAAAAGCCCCCGCCGGATCGCCAAC